>ENA-OOWV01001008-OOWV01001008.1-human-gut-metagenome-genome-assembly--contig:-NODE-1008-length-19771-cov-5.253500_pt1 | contig 19771 bp, 19 predicted proteins | sample MGYA00241584_ERZ501337 | MGnify/ENA primary metagenome ERZ501337 (study PRJEB25962, sample SAMEA2042744) | human gut metagenome | biome: human gut; feature: human-associated habitat; material: faeces... | reverse complement strand
AGGCAATTTAAAATACCATTATACAGCAAACTACCATAAGAAAACCATTATATAGTAACTATCATTATTCATTTTTTTACAGTTCCGAAATGATAATTCTTTAAAGCATTATCATTACCGAACTGTAACCATTTTTATATAATAGAAGAAATCAAAATTCCAACTGTCTGAATTGCAAACAAGTTCAAAATATTCGAAGTAAGCAAATTATTAGTAGCCTCAACAACCCCAAGCATATCATCATCAACCTTTTTATAATGTCTTTGAGCTTCAAAAAAAGTAATCAACTCAGGCAAACTAGTAACAAAACCTAATAAAATTCCAACAATAACCTCAGAAACCCCAAACAAATTACATAAATTTTCAAGTGTATCTCCTAGTAGCTCTCCTATAACAAATAATAAAATTCCTATTATAATTAAAATCAATACATATAGCAACACTTTTTTAGAATTCTTCTTTTCCTCTTCAATTTCTTCTGCAAGTTCCTCATCTTCGTTTTTTAAATATAACTTATGAACATGATTATTTAAAATTCTAAATAAAATATACAAAATAATGAACAATGGCACTACTGCTAATTTTAATTCTATATCAAGTTTTAGAAAAACAATTGGTATTGCTATTGTAAAAAATACTAATACTAAATCTGTTATTATTGCTCTATTACGTAATTTTGAAGCGTTCTTATTTAGCAAAATAGCTCCTAAATATTGAACCAAATTAATTACATTTGAACTTAAAATATTATAAACACTTGCTCCTGTTAGTCCTCTCAAGCTTGATGTTGTTATTGTTAATAATTCTGGTACTGATGTTGCATATCCTGCTATATCTCCAACTGTTTTTGCTTTTAAATTCAAAGCTTCTGCTAATTTTCTCAATGTTGTTACTAGTATATATTTCGAAATCAGTACTATTAATCCTGAATATATGATAAATTTTATTATTTCTAAAAACATTTATTGTTCTCTCCTTTTTCTTTTTTTTATTTTTGTCTTTTTTAAAGTTTTTTATTCTTTTCTTTTTTATTTATTTGTTACAATTCGAAAACAAAATAGCTGTTACAATTCACAGCTTATAAATTATAAAAAATAAAATTAATGATTTACTTTTTATGTTAACATATTTACAAATACATAAAAAAATGGTATAATTTACATATGGCTTATTATAGAGTATTGAAAGGAGACATCTTATGAAAAAGAACAGCAATATATTAGCTGAACTTTTTTCAGCTAATAATACTCATGACTCTGAAACTACAGAGATCAGAAAAAAAAACCAAAAAAAAAGCAACAGTACTATTACAACATATGATGTTGTTGCACACATAGAAAATAACCAATTAACCATATTAGACAAGAAATTATCTAATTACGAAATTGACTTTATACGAAGCCAATTTTGCCAATAATTATTTTCTAAAGCGTATATGTAAAATTTATAAAAATTACATATACGCTTTCTTTTTATGTCAATTTTCCTTGATATTTAATAAAAATTAGTATATAATAGTTGCATATTTTAAATAAAGAATTTTTCAAACTGCAAAAACAAATTTTTATCATTAAATATTAAAATAAATTTTAGGAGGCAAAAATGATAGATATCAAATTTTTAAGAGAAAACCCTGATGTTGTAAAACAAAACATCAAAAACAAATTTCAAGACGAAAAACTAGTATTAGTTGACGAAGTTATTGATTTAGACATAAAAAACAGAGAAGCCAAATTAAATGGAGATAATTTAAGAGCTGAAAGAAAATCTTTAAGTGCTAAAATTGGTGGACTTATGAAACAAGGCAAAAAAGAAGAAGCAGAAAGTATAAAAGTAAAAGTTCAAGAAATAAATGCACAACTTGAAGAAAACGAAAAATTAGAAACAAAATATGCAGAAGAAATAAAATCAAGAATGATGAAAATACCAAATATTATGGACCCATCTGTTCCAATTGGTAAAGACGACAGTGAAAATGTAGAAGTTCAAAGATTTGGTGAACCAGTTGTTCCAGATTACGAAATTCCATATCATGCAGATATTATAGCAAGATTTAATGGAATGGATAAAGAATCTGCAGGACGCACAAGCGGTGTTGGATTCTACTACCTAATTGGTGATGTTGCAAGACTTCATGAAGCAATGCTTGCATATGCCAGAGATTACATGATTAACAATGGTTTCACATATGCTATACCACCTTTTATGATTCGTAGTGATGTTGTAACTGGTGTTATGAGTTTTGAAGAAATGTATGATATGATGTACAAAATTGAAGGTGAAGATTTATACTTAATCGGTACTTCTGAACATTCAATGATTGGTAGATTTAAAGACCAACTAATCAAAAAAGACGAACTTCCAATTAGTATGACATCATACTCTCCATGTTTCAGAAAAGAAATTGGTTCGCATGGTCTAGAAGAAAGAGGTTTATACCGTGTTCATCAATTTGAAAAACAAGAAATGATAGTTTTATGCGAACCAGAAGATTCTATGAACTGGTACAATAAAATGTGGAAATTAAGTGTTGATTTATTTAGAAGTTTCAATGTTCCAGTAAGGCAACTTGACTGTTGTTCTGGAGATTTAGCAGACTTAAAGGTAAAATCTTGCGATATTGAAGCTTGGAGTCCTAGACAAAAGAAATATTTTGAAGTTTGTAGTTGCTCTAATTTAGGAGACGCTCAAGCCAGACGTTTAGGAATTCGTGTTAAGAGTGAAAAAGGAAACTATTTTTTACATACATTAAATAATACTGTAGTTGCTACTCCAAGAGGATTAATTGCAGTATTAGAAAACAACTACAATGAAGATGGAAGTGTTACTGTTCCAGAAGTTTTAAGACCTTACATGGGTGGAACTGAAAAAATTCTTCCAAAAAAATAAAATTAGACAAGTGGAACAAAAAAATGTCCCATTTTATATAAAAAAATTTAATAATTTATGGGAGTAAAAATATGATAGTAAATAATCCAAAATTTGAAGTATCAGCAGTAAGACCTGCTCAATACCCAAAAAACAATTTACCAGAAATCGTTTTAGTTGGTAAATCTAATGTTGGAAAATCAAGTTTCATAAACACTATGATAAACAGAAAAAAGCTTGCTAGAACAAGTAGTGAACCTGGTAAAACAAGACAAATTAATTTTTATAATATTGATGAAAAATTTTATTTTGTTGATTTACCTGGATATGGATATAGTAAAATGTCTAAAAAAGAACAAGAACAAGTTGGTAAATTTATTGAGCAATATCTATTTAACAGAGAACAAATTTCTTTGATTATCTTTTTAGTAGATATCCGCCACTCACCCACTGAAAATGATAAACTTATGTACGATTATGTTATTCGTTCTGGTTTACCTTGTATGATTTTAGCTAACAAGGCTGATAAAATTGCTGTTACTAAAGTTTCAGATGTAGCTAGTAAATTGCAAAAAACATTAAATCCAATTGGTGATATTCCTACTTTTCCATTTTCTTCTGAAAGAAGAATTTATATGGATGATGTATGGAATAAAATTGAACAATATATTTAGAAAAAAAAGGAAAATAAAGCCTTATGCTGAATTTTCCTTTTTTATTTTAAATTCAAATTAAAAAGAAAAAGAGAGAAATTTTTACCAGCCTCATTTCTCCCCTTCTGTTTTTAGCAACAACATTTTCTTTTTTTATCTTTCTTTCTATTACAAATAAGCAATATAATAGATAAAATTAGAAGTAATCCCAAAACAACTGCTAAAACTATTATTGCTCCAAAAGATGCTAATATTTCAGTTGCTATTGCTGCTGCACCAACCAATAGTCCAACAACAAATGCAAGAGCAATTGCTAATATTACTGTTATAATTCCAAAACATTTATTGTTATTACATCTTTCCTCTTTTTTGTCATAACAAAATACTTCTTGTGGCTCCATAAAAGTCACCTCCTGCATAACACTCTAATTAATTGTGTTATACTATATATTATGAAATATAATTCAAAAAGTACCATTTTTTAACAAATTTCTATCTTTCTTCCCTATCAATACCTACACTCTTATCTTTTTCTGCCTTATCCTCCGAATTATTATCTTGTATTTTTGTTTCTCTCTGAATTGAATCTTTTATTATTTTATATAAATATTGATAATCAGAATATTCTCCATCAGAAGCTTTTACCAAAGCTTTTCTAACATATGTAAAATGATCTAATAATAAATTTCTATCCATTTTAAACCCATGTTCTTCAGCAAATCTAAAAGCATATGTAACAATCGTTCTTGTATTTCCATCTCTAAATGGATGTACTTGCCATAACTCAGCAATTAATTTTGTAAAATCCATTGCTTTGTTATCTAAATCTTTTGCATTCCAATTTATCCTATTTAATTCATTCAAACATTCTATTGCCTTAGGCTCAATTTCTTTAGGATACGCATATCTTACAGTATCTCCGCCTAAAACATCTTCTGGTTTTTCCATTGGTACAGTTCTAAATTCACCAGCCCAATCATAAATATCACACAAAATATATTTATGAATATTCTTAACATACTCCAAATCAAATTTTGTACAATCTACATCTCTATCAACTGTAAGTAATTTAACAAAAGAAATATCAGCTTCTGCCTGTCTTAATTGTTCATAATCTTTTATTCCCAATTTATTTTTTAATGTTCCTGTATCTTCATATACATATGGATCTTTCATTATTTATTACCTCCATTTGTATATTTTTCTAATACTTTTTTTTGAATTTCTTCTATTTCTATTTTTCCATCTATATATTGTTTTGCTAAATTTAAAACATCATCACCAGGTTTATCTGCTCCTAATAAAGAAATTCCCAACGCTTTTTTTACAATATCTTTTCTTTCTTCTCTTGTTGTTTCTGAAATTAAATATTTATTATTCATATAACTTTCAAATTCCTTTCTTCCTATAAAATTTTTTAATATATTTTTATAAAAAGATTTTTATTATTTGTTTTCATTTTCTATTTTCTTAGTTATCATTTTCAATGCCTTTTCTCTTGGAAGCATAACTACATGTCCACACCCTTGACATTTCAATTTAAAATCAACACCAACTCTTGTTATTTCCCATAGTTTACTTCCACAAGGATGTTGCTTTTTAGTTCTAACAATATCTCCAATATTATAATCCATTTTTCATTCCTCCTTTAAGATATAATCTTATTTTGAAAAACGTCTTACAATTTCATCTTTTCCAAGAACTTGCATAATTTCATATAAATCTGGTGTATTAGTTCTCTTTGTTAAAGCAACTCTTAAAACAGTACTAACATCACCAACATGTGCTGCATACATTCCTGGATTTGCTTTAAATTCTTTAACCTCTTTAGCATAACCCATTTCACCTGCTAGTTCTTTTATTTTATCAAACCAAGTTTGTTTATCGTCATTTTCATCATAATATTTTTCAACATATAATTTTAATATTTTTTCAATTGACTCTTTATCATTAATTACTTGGAATGGATATTCCTCTTCATTTTTGTCAAATAATTCATTATACATATATTCAACATTTTCTTTAACATCTGACCATTTTGATATATCTTTTCTTGGCTTTTTGTTTCCTCTTTCTATACCAAAAACTTTTAAAGCATATTCTTTATCTTTTAAAATATCCGCTAATTCTTTGTCATATTTTGATGCCCATTTTAAAGCATTTTCATATACTTCTTCTGCTGACATTTTTGATATTACTGTTTTTGATACATCTAATAATTTAACCATATCAAACAAAGCACCACTAACACTCATTTTATTTAATTGTAATTGAAATTCATCCATTGATTTATCTGGGTTTGCTCTTCTCCAATTTTCAAATGTAGAATTTGCAATATTCATTAAGTATTCTTTAACTGCTTCTGCTGGAATACCTTCTTCTGCATAGTAACTTACAGCCGCTTCTGCATCTTTTCTTTTACTTAATTTTCTCTTATTTCCATTATCATTTTTCATAATTGGTGCAATATGTGCATATTTAGGAGCCTTAAATCCTAATTCATGGAATAATTGCAAATGTAATGGAACTGAAGATAACCATTCATCTCCTCTTATTACATGTGTTGTATGCATTAAGTGGTCATCAACTGCATGTGCAAAATGATATGTTGGTAATCCGTCTGCTTTTATTATAACTATATCTTGGTCATTTTCTGGAAAATCAACCTTCCCTTTAATTACATCATGATGTTGTATTTTTCTGTCTTCTCTTCCTGGAGATTTAAATCTGATTATATAGTTTTCACCATTTTGGATTCTTTTTTTAGCTTCTTCAACAGTTACAGTTCTACATTTTGCCCATACACCATAATATCCAGGTCTGATTTTTGCAGCCTCTTGCTTTGCTCTTATTTCTTCTACATCTTCAGGTGTACAGAAACATGGATATGCTTTACCTTGTTCAATTAAGTATTTTGCATATGCTTGGTAAATTTCTTTTCTTTGACTTTGTTTATATGGTCCATAGTTTCCTTTTCCTTCATTTTCAGAAATCATTCCCTCATCTGGTTCGATTGCAAAATCTTTTAAAGAACTTACTATTCCAGATACTGCATTTTCAACCTCTCTTTTTTGGTCTGTATCTTCAACTCTTAAGAAAAATACTCCATTTGTTTGTGAAGCCAATTTTCTTGCTATTAATGATTGGTATAATCCTCCAATATGTACAAATCCAGTTGGACTAGGAGCAAATCTTGTTACTATTGCTCCTTCTGGTAAATCTCTTTCTGGATATTTTTCTTCATAATATGATATTTCCTTTGCATCTGGAAATATTAAATTTGCTAAATCTTTATAATCCATAATAAACTCCTATCTTTCATCTTTTTCAACTTTTCCTATTTTATTTTCCATATTCCATGCTTTTTTATATTTCTTATTGTTCTATTTTCATTCATTCTTCCAATTTAATATATCATTTCTTCATTTTATACTTCCATTATAATTGGAATTATCATAGGATTTCTCTTTGTTTTTGTAAAAATATAATCTCTTAAATTTTCTCTAACAGTAGACTTAATAGTTGACCAATCTCTAACACCTTTCTCCTCGCATTTTCTAATTTCATGTCTAACAACATTTTTAACATCATCCATTAAATTTTCTGATTCTCTAACATAAACAAAACCTCTAGAAATAACATCAGGTCCTGCAACAACTTCACCTGTTGAAGAATCCATTGTTAAAACAATAACAATTAAACCATCTTGTGATAAATGTTGTCTGTCTCTTAAAACAATATTTCCAACATCTCCAACACCAAGTCCATCAACTAAAACTCTACCATTTGGAACCATTCCGCCTAATTTGATATCATTTTCATCTAATTCAACAACTCTACCATTTTCCATCATAACAATATTTTTAGCTGGAATACCCATCATTTGAGCCGTTTCAGCATGTGCTCTTAATTGTCTATATTCACCATGAACAGGTATAAAGAATTTTGGTTTTGTAAGTGCAAATATCAATTTTTGTTCTTCCTGACAAGCATGTCCTGAAACATGAACATCTGCTAATGCACTATATACAACCTCTGCACCTATTTGCATTAAATCATCAATTACCTTTGAAACTGATTTTTCATTTCCTGGTATTGGATTTGCTGAAATTATAACTAAATCATTTGGTGTAATTTTAACTTTTCTATGGTCACCTGCTGCCATTCTTGTTAATGCTGACATTGTTTCACCTTGGCTACCTGTTGTAATAATTACTAATTGTTCATCATTATATGTTGACATTGTATCTATATCAATAAATATATCATCTGGACAATCTATATACCCTAACTCTTTTGCAGTTGTAATCATATTTATCATACTTCTACCACATATTGCAATTTTTCTATGATATTTAACTGCTGAACTAACTATTTGTTGAACTCTGTGTACATTTGATGCAAATGTTGCAACAACAATTCTTTTTGTACAACCATCAAATAATTCGTCAAATACTGGTCCTATTGAGCTTTCAGACATTGTAAATCCTTTTCTTTCAGCATTTGTACTATCTGACATTAATGCTAAAATTCCTTCATTTCCAAGTTCTGCAATTCTTCCAAGGTCCATTATTTTTCCATCTATTGGTGTATAATCAACTTTAAAGTCCCCTGTGTGTAAAATTGTTCCAACTGGTGTTTTTATTGCAAGCATTACTGAATCTGGTATACTATGTGTACTTCTAATAAACTCAACTTCAAAATATTTACCAAATTTTATTTTTTGTCCTTGTGTTACTTCAACCAATGTTGAACTTCTTAAAATTCTGTGTTCCTCTAATTTATTTCTAATTAATCCCATTGCTAGTTTTGGTGCATATACTGGAATATTTATTTGTTTTAATAAATATGGTACACTTCCTATATGGTCTTCGTGACCATGTGTTATTATTAAACCTTTTATTTTTTCTTCATTTCTTTGTAGATATGTTATATCTGGTATAACTAAGTCTACTCCAAGCATATCGTCTTCTGGAAATGATAAACCGCAATCAACTACTATAATTTCGTCATCATATTCGAATACTGTAATGTTTTTTCCAACTTCATGTAATCCACCTAATGGTATGATTTTTAGTTTTGGTTTTTTAAAAATATTATTCCTTCTTGTAGTTTTTCTTTCTGCTATTGCACTTTCTCCTCTTACTACAAGTTCTTTTGATTCTATATTTTCTTGTGTTTTATTCTCTCTTTTTTCTCTTGGTTTCCTTGTATTTCTCGTACTTCTAACTTTTTTTGTATTTTCATTTATCTCTGTTTTCTCTTCTTTTATTGTTTTTCTCGTTGTTCTTCTTGGTGCTCTAGTTGATCTTGTTGTTTTTCCTTCTCTCCCTATATTTGTATTTTCATTATTTTCTAATGTTTCCTTTTTGTTTTGTACTCTTTTATTTGTACTTCTTCTTGGTACTCTTGGCTTTTTCTCTACCTTTTTTTCTTCTTTCTCTTCTGCCATAATATTCCTCTCTTTCTTAATTTTTAGTTAATCTCTTTAAAAGATTTTTATTCTATATTCAATTTTAATAAATCCCTTATTTGTTTAAAGTTTTAATTTTGAAATTTTTTCATTGTTTAATAAAATGTAATTTAAATTCAGCATATATTTAAAATACATTTTTTTCTTTTATTAATTATATTATCTTTTGTTTCATTTTTTATCCGTTCTCTTTTTTCTTTTCTTTAAACTTTTTGGTTTTATAAAATCTCATTCTTGTGCCCTCTTGGCAACATCTTGGATATTATACTATATATTTCCAAAATTGTCAAATGTAAATTATGTATACTTAAGTGCTATATATTATCTTTTTTTATTAATATCTTAATAATCTTATTAACTATAAAATACTTTCTACTTCAACTATTTAAAATAATTCTAATAATAAAAAGTCCCTTGAAATATATTTACAAATTTAATTGTATAACCATATTTCAAAGGATTTTTATTTAATTAAATCAACTATCATCATTATATATAATGAATCTAATACAAATTTTTTATATACCACATTTTATATTTAATTATTAAAAAATTCACTTATATTTTGATTTTCCTGAATTTCCATACTTGTTAGAAATATTTCACTTATCGTTCCTCTAACACCATTTATCATAGAATCAGTATAATACATCTCAATATATTCTGTATTTTCCGGAATTAACATGCTAGCTATTTTATTTTTATTAGATGATGTATTAATTAAATATGAACTAATTTCATCAAAATTAACATCTCTAAAAACAAATTTAATATTTCCACTAGAATTATATACATTTAAATACTTCCCAATACAACTATCTTCAACAAAAACATATCCACCCATATTAAGATGTTCATTAGTTCCATCTTTTCCAATTCTTGCAAAACCTGCACTAGTAGATATATCTCCATCAAATGCATTGTAAAGACTATTATAATAAGTTTGAATTCCCCAAGATGCTGTCCTCCATCCCCATCTTCCTTGGAATTCAGGAGGTAAATATGAAATACTTTTATCAAGAGTTCCTATCATTTCACCTGTTTGCGAATCTTCTTCATAAGAATTTATAAATCCAGCTGTCGTTAAAAGTATTTTTCCTATAGAATTATTAGCTTTAGTTGATATAACTGTTTCTTTCGATTGCTTTTTATTTCCGGCTTTATCATATGCTATAACATATATATTATAAGCCGTATTTTTTGATAAATTTTTATATGTATATTCTTTTTCAGCTGATTCATATCTTGTATATTTATCATCTGAAGGCCCTTTAATATAATATTCATATCTTTCCATTCCGCTTTTTGTATTTTCAGCTGTTTTTTCGCTATCTTCTACATCTATTGTAATATTAATGCTAGTTGTTTTTACATCACCAGTATTCACTGAAAAATCTTTTGGTGGTAATTTGTCTATTTGATCTATATAAATATCTTTTGAAATTTTATTACCATCTACATCTTCTACATTTAAAATATAATGTCCATTTTGGGTAACAGAAAAATCAACTCCTGCCGTAGTTTTGTTTTGTGGGATTATTCCATCCGTTTCTCCTGGTTTAAATATTAATTTAATTCCTTTTGGATTACTTATTTTGACTAAAACTTTTATTTTATTCTGATTTGTATATCCTTCTGGTTCTGTTGTATATGTTATAATTGTTTCATTTGCTTCACCTATATAGTTTACTTTAAAACTACTATCTATTTCAAATTTATAATTTTTATATATTACCTCAACTGGAAAATTAGTTGTGTCTCTTACATCTATGTCTTCTTTATTTATTTTTGGTAAATCTTCTTTTTTTAAATCTTCACCCTTTCCCTCTAAATCAATTTGCAAATTTGATTTCCACCGACAGTTGCCAGCTGACAAAAAACAAGGGTTGCTGCACAATTTATGCAGCAACCCTGTTTTTTTATGATTACTTCCGGTTCTTGATTTCGTCCTGGAGTTTGGCGATGAATTCGTCCACGGGCATTGCACCCTGTTCGCCGTTGTCCCGGCTGCGGACGGAAACGGTACCGCTTTCCACTTCTTTTTCCCCTACAATCAGCATGTAAGGAACTTTCTTGACCTGGGCTTCCCGGATCTTGTAGCCCACTTTTTCGTTCCGGTCGTCCAGATGGGCCCGGATCTTCTGGGCTTCCAGTTTGTCCACGATCTGTTTGGCGTATTCGTTGTACTTGTCGGTAATGGGCATTACCCGGACCTGTTCCGGAGCCAGCCAGGCCGGGAAGGCACCGGCGTAGTTTTCGATCAGGATGCCGATGAACCGTTCAATGGAGCCGTACACTACCCGGTGGATCATAACAGGACGGTGTTTCTGGCCGTCTTCCCCGGTGTAGGTCAGGTTGAATTTTTCCGGCAGCAGCATATCCAGCTGGATGGTACCGCACTGCCAGGTACGGCCGATGGAATCCTTCAGATGGAAGTCGATCTTCGGGCCGTAGAAAGCGCCGTCCCCTTCGTTGATGGAATACTTCAGGCCAAAGTCGTCCATGGCTTTCCGCAGGGCGTTGGTGGTCATTTCCCAGGTGGCATCGTCCCCCATGGAGTTGTCCGGACGGGTGGACAGTTCTGCATGGTAGGTCAGGCCGAAGGTGGCGTATACTTCATCGAACAGACGGATGGTTTCCTGGATCACGTCTTCAATCTGGTTGGGCATCATGAAGATGTGGGCATCATCCTGGGTGAAGCAGCGTACCCGGAACAGACCATGGAGCGCGCCGGACAGTTCATGCCGGTGCACCAGGCCCAGTTCGCCCACCCGCAGGGGCAGTTCCTTGTAGGAATGGGGTTCGTTGGCATAAACCAGCATGCCGCCGGGGCAGTTCATGGGTTTAATGGCGTAATCGTCCCCATCGATCTGGGTGAAGTACATGTTTTCTTTGTAATGATCCCAGTGGCCGGAGGTTTCCCACAGCTGCCGGTTCATAATCATGGGGGTCATGACTTCCTGGTAGCCGTATTTGCGGTGCACTTCTCTCCAGTAGTCGATCAGGGTATTCCGGATGATCATGCCATTGGGCAGGAAGAACGGGAACCCGGGGCCGTAATCGCTGAGCATGAACAGACCCAGCTGTTTGCCCAGTTTCCGGTGGTCACGTTTTTCCGCTTCTTCCATCATGTGCAGGTAAGCTTCCAGGTCTTCCTTGCTGGCAAAAGCCGTGCCGTAGATCCGCTGGAGCATCTTGTTGTGTTCATCCCCCCGCCAGTAGGCACCGGCAATGCTCATCAGCTTGAAGGCTTTCACCCGGCCGGTGGACGGGCAGTGAGGACCGGCGCACAGGTCCGTGAAATCGCCCTGGGTATAGGTGCTGATCACCGCATCTTCCGGCAGGTCTTCGATCAGTTCCACTTTGTAGGGTTCATCTTCCGCCTTGAATTTGGCCAGGGCTTCCGCTCTGGGGATTTCGTTCCGGACCAGAGGATAGTTGGCTTTGATGATCTTGCTCATTTCCTTTTCGATGGCCCGCAGGTCATCAGGAGTGAACACATGGTCGCTGTCCAGGTCGTAGTAGAACCCTTTTTCAATGGCAGGACCGATGGCGAATTTGGTGCCCGGGAACAGGTGCTGGATGGCCTGGGCCATAATATGGGAAGCGGTATGGCGGATGGCATGGAGCCCTTCTTCGCTGTCCGGCGTCACGAATTCCACTTTGGCATCGTGATCCAGTACATCGCTCAGGTCTTTGTTTTCCCCATCCACTTTGGCCAGGAGAGCGGTCTTCCCCAGTTTCTGGTTCAGGCTCTTGGCAATGGACAGCAGGGAGCTGCCGGCTTCGAATTCTTTCACGCTGCCATCCGGCAGGCTTACTTTAATGTTGGACATATTGATTTCCTCCTTGAAAATACCAGCAAGGTCAGGACGGACATACAAAAAAGACCCGTCCCTCACAGGGACGGGCCATAAGCTCGCGGTTCCACCCTTATTGAACTGGCTGGGCCAGTTCCACTCGGTATCCTTTAACGCAGGATATACGACCTTGCCTACTTTGTTCAGCAGATGGCTCCCAGGTGGTTGACTGTCATTTGTTTCCGGGCCCTTCTCAGCTTCCGGGCTTCTCTGTACTGTATCCCTGACAGGTTGTCCTCGTCATTGCCATTGGCTCTTTGAAATTGTTTACATTATACCACCGGGAAAAAGTTTGTCAAGGAAATTTTAATATTCTTCCTGGGCTTCCCGATGATTGAACCGGTCCTGCTCTTCTTCAATGATCTGCACCATATCCGCGGCGCAGGTTTCCCGGTCTCTGTAGCCTTTTTCTTTCCAGTCCTTGGCCATTTCCCAGGCCAGTTCTTCGATTCCCTGATCCATCTTTCTCTCCTTTTCCGGCAGCTTCACCACAGGCTCAGCTGCTCGCCTTCGTCTTTTTTGTTCAGCTTCTGCCGCACCTTCTCCAGGAAATCCTCCAGGGAGGGATACTGGCGGCCGGCGTCTTCCTTCAGTTTCCGGAAACAGGTTTCCGTGGTTTCCACATCGCTGAGGGCCCGGTGGGCCTCCTTGTTCTCCACATGGTACCAGGCGGCCAGGTTGTTCAGCCGGTGATGGTCCCACAATGGGAACAGGGTCTGGGCCATGGGCAGCACATCCACCCAGTCATTGGCCAGAGGCCGGTACAGCTGGTCCTGGAACTGCTGCTGGAGAAAGCCCATGTCGAACCCCACATTGTAGCCCACCGCCACCCGGCTGCCCAGGAATTTCCCGAAAGCTTCCAGGGCCTGCCGGGGCTGGGGGGCCGCAGCCAGCATTTCATTGGTAATGCCGGTGAGCCGGGTGATGAAGGGAGAGACGTACTGCCCTTCCAAAGGCGTCCGGGGCTGGAGCAGGGTGGAAAATGTCCTCCCCCGCTTTCCCGCCGTCACTTCCAGGGCCCCGATCTCGATGATCTGATCCCGTTCCGGGTCCAGCCCGGTGGTTTCCAGATCCACCACCACATAGGTGTCCGGAAAGGCCACCAGCCCCCGTCCCGTACCGGGAAGAGACCCGGCAAAATTCTCTTTTCGCTTCACAGGTGGTCAGTCCTTCTTCAGCAGCTTTTCCAGTTCCGGCATCACATCGAACAGATCCCCCACAATGCCGTAATGGGCAAACTGGAAAATGGGCGCATCCGGGCTCTTGTTCACGGCAATGATCAGCCCTGCCTCCTGGATCCCCAGTTTGTGCTGGATGGCCCCGGAAATCCCCAGAGCAATATAGATCTTGGGCGCAATCTTTTTGCCGGTGACCCCCACCTGCCATTCATAAGGCGCCCAGCCGGCATCCACCAGGGGTTTGGAGACCCCGAAAGCCGCACCGATCCGTTTGGCAAAGGACTGGACTTCCCGCATCCCCTCTTCGTTCTGCACACCCCGGCCGGCGCCTACCACCAGATCCGCCGTATCCAGATCCAGTACATCCTTCAGCTGTTCCAGGGAGGTGAAATCCAGCATCTTTACTGCTGCATCTCCCGTCACGCCCTCCAGAGACACCGGAAAAATCTCTCCCTGCCGGGATTCGTCTTTGGGATTTCCGTGGAAGATCTTGTCGCTGACCGTACCCAGCTGGGGACGGGTGGTGGTCTGGATCTTTACGAACAGTTTGCCCGTATAGGCAGGACGGATCCAGGTCAGGGTATCGTCCTCTCCTTCGTACCGCACATCGGTGCAGTCAGCCACCAGCCCTGCATCCAGCCGGGCGGACAGCCGGCCGCCCAGATCACGGCCGTTGGGAGAGCCGCCAATGAACAGCACACTGGGAGTATAGAGGCTCAGGGCTTTGGCCACCGCTTCCGTATAAAGAGCGGCATCAAAGGAGGCCAGGGCGGGAGCCTGGAGCAGGGCCACACCGTCCGCTCCATAGGCGATGGCTTCCTGAGCAGCGGCTTCCAGGTTGTCACCAGCCAGGATGCCCAACACCTGATTGGGCCGTGCATCCGCCAGCTGACGGGCTTTCCCCAAAAGTTCCACACTGAGAGAGGTGAGCCTGCCGTCAGAGGTTTCCAGATAGACTCCGATATTGTTTTTCCATTCCATGATAACGCCTCCTTACAGCAGGTTCTTTTTCCGCAGTTCATTCACCAGGTTGGCTGCCGCTTCCGCCGGGGTGGCCCCCTGGATCATGGTGCCCACAGGATGGGGCTCCGGTGCGAACAGTTCGGTGACGGCCGTGGCGGATCCGGCTTTGCCGGCCTTTTCCGGCTCCAGTTCAATGTCTTCCAGACGCCATACGGGGAATACGGCCTTTTTGGCGGCCATTTTGCCCCGGATGCCGGGAGTACGGGGATTTCCGCATTTTTCCGTTACGGAGATCACTGCCGGCAGAGCCGCCTGGAGGGTTTCCACCCCGCCCCGGTTCAGTCGGCGGATGGTGGCCTTTCCTTCCTTCACTTCCAGTTCGTCTGCATAGGAAAGCAGGGTCATGCCCAGCCGCTGGGCCAGAGCCGGAGGGATTTGCCCGGTATCCCCGTCGGTGGACCGCTTCCCGGTCAGCACCAGATCAAAAGGTCCCAGTTTGCCCAGCGCCGCTGCCAGGATCTGGCCGGTAGCCAAGGTATCGGACCCGGCCATCCGTTCATCGGACAGCAGGATCCCCTTGTCCGCCCCCAGAGCGATCCCTTCCCGGAGGATGTCACTGGCCAGGGCAGTGCCCATGGTCACAAGGGTTACCGTGCCCCCTTCCTGGTCCTTCAGGGCCAGGGCCGCCTCGATGGCGTGGAGGTCAACAGGGTTCAGCATGGAAGGTGCCCCCACACGGACCAGGTTGTTGTCCCCGGACAGCTGGATATCCGAAACGGCAGGTACCTGTTTCACCAATACAGCGATATTCATAATGCAGCCTCCTTTATGAAAAAAATATTGTTTTATCAGTCTATAGTGATTATACTATGAATTCGAAGTTATCGCAACTGATAATTATTATTGATTCAGTACCACCGGGTCATGGGCAGGCTGTTGTTGTTCCCTTTGGTCATGAGCACCTGGTGGATGTCGATGTAGCCAATCTGAAAGGCCGCTGCACAGCCGCACAGGTACAGATCCCACATCCGTACAAAGGAAGGATCCTTCCACCGGGCCACCTGTTCGTGGACCTTGCAGAAGTTCTTGTACCAGCACAGAAGGGTCCTGCAGTAATGGCGGCGGAGACTTTCCACATCCAGCACCCGGAAATCCGCATCATAGGCATGGTGGATCAGTTCCCGAAGGGAAGGCAGGGTGCCCCCCGGGAAGATGTATTTCCGGATCCAGGGATCGGACACCACTTCATCGTGGCCGGTAATGGTATGGAGCAGGAAGATTCCCCCCTGTTTCAGCAGATGGTTCACTGTTTCCATATAGGTGGAATAGTTGGAACGGCCCACATGTTCCATCATCCCCACGCTGACCACCCGGTCGAACTGGAGATCCTTGGCCTCCAGGTCCCGGTAGTCCGTCAGTTCGATGGTCACCTGGCCCTCCAGGCCCAGGGCCTTGATCCGTTCCTGGCTCTTTTTCCACTGTTCTTTGCTGAGGGTACAGCCATAGCCCTTCACTCCGTACTTTTTGGCCGCCTCCAGCAGCAGGAAGCCCCAGCCGCAGCCAATGTCCAGCAGGGTCATCCCCGGCTTCAAGTACAGCTTCTGGAGGATGTAGTCCACCTTGTTCCGTTGGGCCTGTTCCAGGGTATCTTTGTCGGACTTGAAATAGGCACAGGAATAGCTCATGGTGGGATCCAGCCACAGTTTGTAGAAGTCATTCCCCAGATCGTAGTGGGAGGACACTTCATTGGCCTGGTCCTGTTTCTTTTCCGACATGTACAGGATGTTCCGGAGACTGTTCCGGTCCAGGGAGAACCGGTCCGCCTGTTCCAGAAGGGTGCAGAGCATGTGGAACAGGTCCCCCTTCACTTCGATGTCTCCCCGCATGTAGGCCTCCCCCAGAGCCAGTTCCGTGGACTCCAGCAGGGCCTTTTTGGGAATGTCTTTGTGGATGATCAGGGTGAATTCCGGCTTCCCCTCACCAATGGTATACTCCTCTCCATGGATCTGGACATTGAAACAGTGCTTGTCAAAATGCCCCAGATAATAAAGGAGAAAATGATCCATCATTTTATGAAGCAGCATGACAACAGGACTCCCTTCTGCAATATGGAAATATTCATTGTTTACCATATATTATAACACTTTTAAGCGGACAAGAGACTAAGTGGCTAAGTGGTTAAGTGAAAAGGAACGCTGATAACAATAATATGCGAAAAGGATTGATATAATTTTTCTTTCGTAACCCCATTGACAGTATACTGTATCCATGGTATCATTTCATCCATAGTCAACAAACGCCGAAACGTGATGACGCAGACTAGTACGCCTGAATCCCTGCTCCAGAGAGCTGCCGGTTGCTGCGAGGCAGTGGATGGGACGGGCCGAACTGCCTGCTGAGCGGCTGGACCGAACCTGCAGTAGGTCCCTCCGGGAACTCCCGTTACAGAGCATGGATATCGCCACCGGCCGTATCCGAGAGCGCGTCCCCAGGACGAAACAGAGTGGTACCGCGGAAGGATCCAACGCCTTTCGTCTCTTTGCTGCCAATGCAGAGAGACGGAAGGCGTTTTCGTTTCTCTGGAAACTGTCATTCCAAGGAGGAAACAATCATGATCAACGGAACATCTGCCATCAAAGGGGCCTCCCTCTCCCTGTGCTTTTCGGTGGGAGCGGTGCTGTTCAGCTCTCATGCGGGAGGCGGATTCGCCACCGGCAACCAGGAAAACGTCTACTTCATCAGCCTGGGCTGGCTGGGCCCCATTACCGCCATTGTAACCATGCTCCTGTTCACCCTCACCATCAAAGAGGCCATGAACATGTACAACAGCCGGCACCTCACCAGCTACCGGCAGCTTTTCCAGAATCTGTACCGGCCGGTACCCGGCATTGAATTCCTTTTTGAAGGGTTCTTCTACATCATGGTGCTCATGGCCGTATCCGCCACCATTTCCGGGGCCGCCTCCGCCCTGGCCGCCCAGACGGGCCTCAACTACTATACCGGCATCGGTGTGGTGGGCGCCGTAATCTTTGTACTGACCATTTTCGGGGCTGACCTGGTCCGCCGGGCCACCACCTACATGGGCATTGCCATCCTGGCCATGGCCATTACCATTTTCTCCGTGGGCATCGCCATGGGCGGCCAGGTGGAAGGCACCCGGTTCTTCCTGGATGCCATGGCCCAGGATTTTGCCGTTAACGGCTTGGCCAAACTGCCCACCGCCATTCTCCACGCTTTCACCTATTCCGGTTTCCAGTGCGTGGTGATCCCCACCATGATCGTGGTGGGCACTCCCCTGGTGACCCGGAAGAACTGTGCAGATTCCATGTGGATGTCCTTTGCCATGAACGCCACCGCCCTCACCATGGCCGTGTGCATGCTCCTGGGCTGGACCGGGGTCTACGGCAGGACGCCCCTGCCCACTCTCATGAGCCTGAAAGCCATGGGCATGCCCTGGCTGACCCTTCTCTATTCCGTAACCCTCATGCTCTGCCTGATCTCCACCGGGGTGACCACGGTGTTCGGATTCACCGCCCGTTTCTCTGAAATGGACTGCCTGAAAAAGATCACCGGCAGCGCCGTAAAGCGGTCCGCTCTGGTGACCCTGTTCATTATCTGCCTGTCCATGACGGTTTCCATGGTGGGTCTGACCAACATCATCAAATACGGGTATGCCTACTGCGGCTACCTGGCCATTGCCATCATCATCGTCCCCTTCCTGACCATCGGCCGGGCCAAAAACAAGCGCTACGCCGCTGACCAGGAATACCGGGAACGGATCGACGCCATGAACCAGTATCCGGGAATGGAAGAAGCAGAAGTGGAGGAAGCATAAAAAAGGGGATGTTGCACGCATATTTTTCACGTGCAGCATCCCCTTATTTATGCCCCAAAGGGGAAATTGAAAATCCCTATAGGTCCTTTTTTCCACTGGTATGAGGTGTCGTTCAGGGCGAATACCGCATGCTCTCCCCACTTGTTCATGCCCAGCACTGTCAACGAAGCGGGCCGGATGTCGAAGGATATCTGTTTTTCCGCCACTTCTTCGATGCTCAGCCCCAGCCAGGCAAACAGGATGTTCTGGATGGTTCCCTTGTGGGACACGATGATCAGGTCCCGGCCCTCCTTTTCCAGTTCCCGGAACCCCTGAATGGTCCGTTCATAGAAGGTCCGCCGGGTCTCTCCTCCGTCATAGTTCACATGGTCCAGCTCCCGGCCGGTTTCCGGCGGGTGGTAAAAGGCCAGGGCCTCTTTTTTGTTCAGTCCCGCTGCCTTTCCGTTGTTCTTTTCCCGGAGGAAGGAAAAACATTCCACCGGTTCTGCTCCCAGCTTCCGGGCAATGATTTCCGCTCCCGTCCGGGCCCGCTGCAGGTCGCTGGATACGATCCGGGGCAGGCTGCGGCCGGAAAAATCCCAGGCCAGGCAGTCCGCCAGCTGCTGGAACTGTTTCTGTCCCAGCACTGTGAGAGCCGAATCCGTCCAGCCCCCGGTCAGTTCCTTCACATGATGATCCGCTTCCCCGTGCCGAATCAGTAAAATCATAATGACATCCTTCCTTAGATGTACCGTTTCAGGGTAATGGCATACCGTCCCTTTTTGGTGGTCCCCCGGACTTCCGCCAGTTCCACCCGGCCCCGGGACCGGAAGGAGATCACATCCCCCTCCTTCACCGTCTGGGAAGGACTTTTGGCGTCCTGCCAGTTCAGCTTCACGTTCTGGCCCTTGATCTCATCCGCCATCCGGCTCCGGGATACCCCATAGCCGCTGGCCGCCACC
>ENA-OOWV01001006-OOWV01001006.1-human-gut-metagenome-genome-assembly--contig:-NODE-1006-length-19799-cov-6.998025_pt1 | contig 19799 bp, 22 predicted proteins | sample MGYA00241584_ERZ501337 | MGnify/ENA primary metagenome ERZ501337 (study PRJEB25962, sample SAMEA2042744) | human gut metagenome | biome: human gut; feature: human-associated habitat; material: faeces... | reverse complement strand
AAAATAATATTTTACTCTTTTTCATTTTTTCCTCCTAAAGTCTCAAATAGGATTGAAAAATTTTGTTTTTCAATCCCTATTCTCTTAATAATCTATTAATATTATTAACTTTTTGCTATCTTTTATTCTAAATTCTTTATAACTCAATAACAAAAATTATAAAACTAATCTATTTAATATTTATTATATTAAATTATAACCTAAATTTTCAATTTAACTCTATATACTCCATATCTTTCCCTAGCCAATGCAGTATAATAAATTTTCTTTAAGTCCAGACTCAAACTGTTTACATATTCTTTCATTGATTGATTTGAAGCTTTACTTATATTATTTTTAGTGATGATAGAATCATATGACAATGTTGCATATACAGGAAAATAATAACCAGAATTTTGATTAGAATCATCTTCACTTCTTCTCTCTATATCAACATTAAAAACACCTACTGCACCAGATAAATTTGTGTTTGTTGCTGCAAAATTCTCCGTAATACTATGACATACATTATTACTATCCTTTATATAGATTGAATCATATGTAACAACATCTTCATTTTTTGTATTTGACACAATTGAATATCCGCTATAAACTTTTCCTCCAATATTTACATTTTGGAAAAATGATATTATTCCAATATTATCTGTTATTTTATCCCAATCACTATCTTTTAATTTTGGTAATCTAAATTCTGTTTGTGTCTTAGATACAGTATCATAATTTGCTATAATAATTGATAAATTTCTTTCTATTGCATTTTTAATTACATCTATTCTATGTAAATTAAAGTTTGATTTTTCTGATTCAATTCCCCCTTTTTCTGAACAATCAAAATCAAATATTTTCCCTAGTTTTGTATATGGACTTTTTCCTGTTTCATATTTATTTCCAGTATCTACATCAACTATATCATCAGTTGTCAAATTTGTAAGACCATACTCTTCCATAAAACTTTTAAGTTCTTGTGCTTCTAGAAAATATTTTCTTGCGCTATCATTGTATTTTACATCATCTGCTGTAGTTTTTTCTACCACTGAATTCAAATTAACATTATCATCTTGATTAATTCGTTCGCCATTTGAAACTGTAAATGCATTTAATCCATCTGAATAATATTTTGTGCCATTCTTTTTTAAACATTGATATGAACTGTAATTAACATTACCATTTATATACACATTTTCTTTCAATTTCTCGCCATCTTCCGTTTTAATTTCTGCTCCCTCATATGTAATAGTATCTCCATTTATTTTAAGATTATTTAACAAATAACCATATCTACTTACAGTTTCTCCACCTATATTACCTTGTATTTGAATATAATTATCTAGAGAATATGTTATAACAACATCTATATCTCCTCTTATATATCTACAGCTATAGTAAACATATGGCTTTAAATCATATAGTTCTTGTTTATCTTTATATTTAGTCTGACTACTAGTTTTTATCTGTTCTTCCATTTCTGTACTGATGCTTGAATTACTAGAATTGGTTCCCCATGTATTAGTAAAAGGGGCATATACATAATAGCCATCATACATTGTATATACAATTGCAGGTACATAGTTTTGTATAGATTCTTTTGTATATCCCAATGTTGGGAAATTTGATTGCATAGAATTAAAAAATGTATTTATAGAAGCATTTATATCTCTTATTTTTGAGTTTGCTAATCCTCCAACCTTATTTTGTAAACTATTAACTTGATATGCTTTTAATGCATCATATGTTGCACTATTTAATTTTGTATCATATTCTGCTTGTAAATTTAGTGTTTCTACTCTTGTTTTTGTATATGATGCTAATACCAATGATATTGGCAAAATTATTATTATAAATATAATTGCTAAATTTTGTATCTTCATATATATCTTTCCTTTGCATTATTCTAAAATAGCTTGTAATAATAATTAATTACAAGCTCTACATTTTATAATTCTATTTTCCTGTTACAGTAACTAGACCTCCACTTGATGCAGCTATTATATATGTATCTTTTCCAACTACTGTATAAAAGAAGTTCTTTAATTGCTGTGCTATTGTTTGATTTTCATTTTTTACATCTACAGAAATTATATCTCCCTCTTTTAAATAAAATACATCTTTATTATTTATTGTGTCTAAAATTTGAGATGTAAAAACTGAATAATATTCATTTTGCCCTGCTTGTTTCTTATCATTTTTTGTTGTTAATATACTTGCATTTTCATCTAAAATTTTAGCCTCTATTGTTACATTATAAGTATTCCCAGTTGATCCAAGATTTGTAATGAATTGATTATATCTTTCAGTTGTAATTTTCCCTGTTGCAATAACATCATTTGCAAATTCAGATGTTGCAATTTTTACAGCAAGTTGAGATACATCATCAGTTCTATCTGCCATTGTTATTAATGGAAATAAAAACATTAAAATTGCTGCTACTGCTATTCCAATTATTGCTGAAAGTATATCATCCATTATTTACCTCATCCCTTCTTAAGTACTTATGTTTATTTTATTGCACCATTCCAGCTTTTGATGCTACAACTGATGCATCATCATTTCCAACTATTTTATACATAAATTGTTTCATTTGTTGTGAAAGTGTTGTATTTGTATTTCTAACTTTTACTAAAACAATATCACCTGTTTTTAAATCTTTATGTCCTTTACTATCTAATTCATCCAAAATTTGAGTTGTATATTCAGAATAATATACATTTTCTCCTATTTTATCTTTTGCTGTTTGTAATGTTTTCTTTCCTGGGTTTTCATCTTTAACTTTTACTTCCATATCTGTTCCAAATGTATAACCTGTTGCAGCTAAGTTTTCTTGAAATTTATCATATTTTTCTTGTGTGATTTTTCCTGTTGTTCTTATGTCTTCTACAAAGTCTGTAAGCAATGACTCTACTTCTGCTTTTGAAGTAGTATCAAATCTATCGGCCATTGTCATTACTGGAACAACAAATATTAATGTTGCTGCTAAAACTATTGCTACTACTGTTATTAGTGTATCACTCATTTTATTTTCCTCCTAAAATACTAATTCCTACATTATTATAACATTATTTTTAAACTTATTCAACTTTATAGGTTATAATTCTCTTTTGTTCTTTATTGACTTCTGGTTCATTTGGATTATCATTTCTATAATAAATACCGAATATATTCTGTAATTTTTTTACCTTTTAATTGGTCATATATTGAAGAACATCCATCTAATCTTACATTATCTGCTTTAAAACTGTTTTCAAAGTCTGTTTTACTGCTATAATCATGATATAATATTCCTTTTATAAATTCTGCTTTTTTTCCATTAGTACCTAAACTTGGATTCCTGTATGTATTTGTTAAATTTTGTTCCAAATCTAATGTGTATTTATCTACCCATTCACCATTTCCGTTTTTTATTTGATATATTGGTGCTTGTAACCCTTCAAATACTATTTTATAATTTTCTAAATATGCTCTAAAAATTGATGGTATTACTGTTTCAAAGCTTACAACCCTTTCAGATTGGTTTGATGTATAATAGTAATCTGATTCTATATACATTGTTTCTCTATCTCTGTAAGTTAATATTGTATCAGACGTCTGCCTTGCTTGTGAAAATGCAAAAATGATAATGGATAACGCTAATACAAATATTAATACGGCTCCAGCCATTTTTAGTGCATCTGCGGCATTTTCCATTATCATTCTCCTTTCATAATTTGCATTTTTACATTATATATAACCACTATATACAAATTTCTTACCAAATAGATTAATAAATATATATAAATTATTTATTTGTCAATTGTAATTTTATTAACACATCCATTAGTAGCATATGTAAAACTTATAGTATATGTAGCTGTATTTTTTATGCTAGAAGTACCAGTAACAGATGTTCCGTTTGTTACAGCAATACCAGCATTACCGTCAACTGAAACCAGTCTACCTGCATCTTGATTTTCTTCTGTACCATTATTTGAAATTACTTCTTGTATTAAAGATCTTACAGAAGAACCTCTTTGTTTTCCCTCATATTTTGTAAATTTTTCGTTAAAAGCTTGTACTTCTGCTTGTGTCATACCACTTCCATTTATAGTATCTTGAGCCTTTCCTAAAATCATAATTCCCAATGATATAATTAATATTGCTAATAAAATAGCACCTGCGATAATTAATGCTTTTGATGCATTCTCCATCTTAATTTCCTCCTTTGTCTTTTCTTCTTTTTATATTTAATACTAACATTCATATTAGTAACATTAATAACTAAACTATTCAGATACTTGTTCAAACAACATGTATCTAACTTTATGTGTAGAGTCATGATATTTAATATCTACACATTTAAATTTTATATTGCTATAGTAACTTATAAAGTTCTGAATTCCACCATTATATATTGTTTCCATTTGGTAAATTGTATCATTATCTTTCATTTTAATTTCTATACTAATTGAATTTGAATCATTATCTATATAAATACCTTTATTGTTTTTTGAAACTTTATTTTTTTCGTTTCTGTCTACTGCTCTATTTATTATTGTTGCTAAATCAGCACCATAGACTTCTACATCTTGATATTTTTCAAATTCCATATTAGCTTTCATAGATGAATTATACTCTGACCTATAGTTTAAATATATATATGAAAATCCAGAAACTATAACTATTACAATAACAAAAAATATTATAAATTTTTTCATTGTTCTTTCCTTTTTTATTATAGCATTACCTATTTTTATTTTCAACAATTTTCTTAATTTTGTACTATATTTTTTATTATATAGCTTTAAAATTTATTGATTTTACTTTTCCATTTTGATTATATTGCACATCATTATCTTCACACCTAAACTTATTAACTTCACCTGTAGATTTTACATTTAAATTTATAAGATTTATATCAGAATCACTTAAAATCGATCTACCTCCAATTTTAACATCTATCTTTTCGTCTGCATTTTCATATTTTTCATTATTTTCTAGTGCATATCCTTTTACAGTAATGATATCATAAATTGTTATTTGCCACTTTCCATTTGCATCCTTAAATCCTTGATATGAAGTGAATTTTGAATTAAATGCTGACAATTGTTTTTGAGAGTTTTGTGCATTAATACTAGCCGATTTTGAACCAAAATCTGCAAATAAATATACAGCCAATGATATTATTAATATTCCTATTAATACTCCACCTGCCATTAATAATGCTTTTGACGCATTTTCCATAATCCACCTCATTCCTTTTTCAAATTTATAATAAAATTTGCTTTAATATTTTATATAAAGAAAGCTTTATTAGCTTCCTTTATATTTGAATTTTAATATTTTTATTTGACCTTTTTCATATACAGGATCACCATCTGGTACAAATTTATCACTTTTAAATTCTGAATATTGTCTGTACTTTTTTATTGTATCAATTGTAGGCGCTGAATTACCATTCCAACTACTATATGTTTTTTTATCAATTTCCTCTAATTTTTTTTGTATCTCTCTAACATTTTCAGCTTTTGTTTTTTCTGGATCATATATATTGGATACCTTTTTTAAAAGTGCAATACTTAGTTTACCTTCTGCATCAACAAAATCGTTTAATTGTTCTTTTATTTTATTTCCCTGTGAATTTGTATCATTAAAAGTAAAACTATCACTAGTAAATAATTGATCATTACTACTATCATCAGAATACGCATATTTTGTATTAAAAGCACTTAATCCTGATACTGTTAATTGCATTTTAATATTATAATCAACAGATGTAGAATCAGTTGTAGTATCCCCAGATGTAATTCTCTTTTGTTTTGTATTATAATCATGTATTTTATTTATTAAAGATACAATATCTACACCTCTTATGTCATCCTCTGTATATCTTTCAAAATCCCTATTAAATTCAGCCAATTGTCTATCTCTAGAGCCTTCGCTTTGAGCTTTTTGATAATCACCAATTTTGGTAAATGCCACAACCAATAATGACATTATAATCAACGCTATCAAAACTCCACCAGCAATTAACAACGCCTTTGATGCATTTTCCATAACCTTCTCCCTTCTACATGCTTGATGATGACATACTGCTAAATGTTGATGACATACTTGTTAGACCTATAAATACCAATGGTATAATTAGATATCCAACAAATAAACAAATCATTGGAGCAAAACCTATTACTTTACCAATCAAAGCTTTTCTTTGGATAAGTCTTGCATTTGACTCTTTTCTCTTATCTCTGTAATATTCTCTTTCTGAATCCAATTCATCAAATGCATCTTTAATTGGTATTTTTTCAACAGCTGCCTGCATACTTTCAACAATTCTTATTAATGGCATATATGATATATCATTTTTTAATTCTTCAAGAGCCTCCCATGCACCTGCTTCATAGTTGTTAACACATCGTGTAATCTGACTTTTGAATATATTTGAATATCTTTCTAGCCACTCTAGAATTATTTCAACATTTACCCTTTCAATTCTCATAAGCATAAGTATAATTGTCTGGAACTGCATTACCTCATCTTCCATTTCAAGTTGTCTCATTTTTGCTTGGAACATTAATATCCATATTTGAGACATATATCCTACTATTGCAAATGTAAATGCTAATAGTAATTCAAACCATTTTAAATATTCACTATTAACTGTTTGTAATTTTTCATAAATTTTCTTTGCATTACTTTCTATTTCTGTATCTTTTGCATCTTTGTAATATTTTGAGTGTCTCATCGCTTTTTCTATATCATCTTGTGTGGTATTTAATTTTCCTTTAAACATATCTAGGAAAACATTATGTATTTTTGTTGTTTCCATTGCTTTCTTTTCTTCACTACTTGACATTCCACTTATCAGGTTGTAATCCGTTGTTGGCTGCGTATAAACATAATCTATTGCGACTTGATGTAAATACATGAATACAAATAGTGATGCTACAAATGTTACCAGAGCTATACATATTCTATTAATATATACCCATTCCATTTTTAATGGAGATGCTGCGTCTTTTAATAAATCTTTTACTTTTCTATATTCTTTTGTTCCATCTTTTGGTAAGAATAAATCTACAATTTTCTTGCCTATTTTTGTTTTATATATTTTAGCTTGCCATGGATTTTCAGTATTTTTTGTATTCATATTTACTGCACCATTGTCTTTTAATTTTCTAACTAAAATATATGATATAAATGTTATTACTAATATTAATATTTGTACAATCATTCCTGATTTTCCAAAATACCAACTTTTAACAAATGGGAAGTTTGATACTGCCCAACTTTTTAGTGGTTCCAAAAATAGAACTGGTGCTATTGAAATAAGTGATAAACTTTTGAATACATAATTTAATTTATCTCTTTTTAATATTTCAATTTGCATTTCTTGTGTTATATTATCAACATTTTTTAAATATAATGAAGCTCCATCTACTTTTCTATCACCAAATTCTTTTGTTAAATATGATAAACCTGCAAATTCTTTTAAGAAATTGTTTGGAGCTATATCATAATATTTTTCTAGTTCTGTTTCAGGGTCATCTGAAATTAAGATTTCATATATTTTTTCACCCTGTCTAGAAACTTCTTTTTCATCGTCTTGTGATACTTGATAAATTGCTTCTTCAACCATATTAAATTCATGGTATGCATGTCTTATTTCAGAAAAGAAATCTACCTGTTGCTCCAATAATTCATCATCTTTTTTATCTACAGAACCCTCTATTAATATATCTATCATAAATACTTCAAATATTAATAATATGAATAATAATAATGGGTTATCCTTAGCTACTAATACTGTAATAATAATTAGAGGTAATATAATTAAAAGTGCTTTTGTAATTATCTGTGCTGAATCTCTTCTTGTTTTATATTCATCATCTATATTTAATATTTCAAGTCTTCTTCTTAATTTTAACAAATATCTTTTTACAAATGGGATTTTTATATATGTTAAATACAATTTTTGATACATTACTTCTGTTGAAAATGAATTTGATTTTGTACCTTTTTGAAGCTTTTGTATTTTTTTGTACTCAGATTTTTGCATTTTTTTAGACATTATAAAATATGCTATTGCTATAATGAAAATTAATGCTACTGATGCTCCCATTACTATGTAAAGTATTTGGTTTGACACTTGTATTTCACCTCCTGATTATTGCTATAATTACTATATTTAATTTTCTTCAATTTTTGGTTTTCTTCCTCTTCTTTTTGGTTGTTCTTCTATGTTTCTTCCTGCTGTTACTGTACTTACAACTTTTTCTGGATTTATAGATTTTTTCCAATGTTTTTCAACAAAACTATCAAATTGGTCTAAATCTGAACTATCCATGTTTTCTCTCATTCCTCTTAAGTTTTCATCTGTTATTGGATTTGTTATTACATATTCTCCATCAACATACTCAAGGATGTTTCTATATGTGTATAATTGTCTATCTGTAACTTTTTCAAAATAATGTGTTGCATTATCGAAAAATTTATCAAATTTTCCTTCTAATGTGTTTTCTTTTCTATGATCAAATGTGTATTCATTTTTGTCTTCTATTGGTATACATTCTGTAATTCTTTCTACATATCTCTTTCCTTTAAAGTCCTTCTTTAAATGTATATCAAAGTTTAAAACTTGTACAACTTGCTCTTCTGCTGTTTTTTCATTTTTGAATACTCCTGTTCTTAACATTGAGTTTCTTAATGCTGTTACTAAGTTCGGAAATGTTTTAGCATGGTGTGTAAATAATGTAAACTTAGATGCAACTTGGGCTGCTTGTATCATCCAAGATGCTACGGGGTCTGTTGCAACCTCACCTATGATGTTAACAGAACCGTCAGTTTTCTTTTGAACGTCTAGACCTTCTTGTCCAGATATTGTGTCTGTTTCACGGAAGGTTAAAATGTTTCTTGTTGGGTATATTTTTCTTAAGTGCAACTCGAATGCCGTTTCTTGAACCCTTATGTTCATTGTTTCATATATATTTTCTATCATACCCATAAGCATTGTTGTTTTACCACAACCTTGCTCACCAGTTATTGATATAATTCTGGCTCCTTTTACTAGGTATTTTAATAATTCTATTGAATCATCACATCCTGGTTCTCCTTTGAACCATTGTTCCAATGTTGAACGTTTAACGTCGAATTTTCTTACAAAGAATGCCCATGTCTCAGAGAAACTTGGTCTTACAACAACGACACGAGAACCATCTTTCATTTCATTGATTTTGTAACCATTTGTGTCTGATAATTGTCCTGGGTTATTGTATTTATAAATATTTTGACATACTCTTTTTAATTCTGCTTCTGTTCCAAAGCTTAAAAATGCTAAACGTATTGATTTACCTTGGAAGAATATCCATATACTATCACATGCTCTTGGAACTTTGTGTTCTGAAACTTGTGCTAAGTAATCCGCATCAGATGTTTGTGCAACTTGGCTTAAGAAACTTTCTGGAAGTCCAGATACACCACCTGATACACCATCTATGTTCATATCTCTTACTTCATCAATACTACTATATCCTTTATAATGTTGATATATTCTTTGTACTACTACTGATAATTTGTCTGTAAAATTTAATTGTAGATTTTCTTTTTCAAATATATCTTCTATTTCTTGTGAAGTTATTACATAGGATGGTTTTGTTTCTCCTTCTACATATTTCAATTCTGCTAAATCATATTTTTTGATTAGTTCTGTTAAACCCTCATATCCAAAGTCTTTTTTATACATGTATAATAAGATGTCGAATTTATCTTGTGCTGTTAATAGTGAAGGAACATCAAATGATATTGCTTTTGAAATATTTGCTTCATTTACACCATATTCTTTTGAAAGCAAGTCAAATATTAATTCTTTTACATATTTTTTATCATTAACGTCTCCATATGTACACCCTTTTAATGCTTTCTTTAATTCGTATTTTTTGTTTTTTCTTCTTTTTAATTCCTCTTCTGAAAGACCTATATCATACAAGTTTACTTTTGTTATTTCGTCAAGTCTTCTTTTTACGAATTCTTGCATTTTTTCTAATGTATATGTTTTGTCATCTATATTTATTGTGTTTTCTGTTGGAGCTTCTTTTTTCTTTTTTATGTAATAAAATATTGCTGTTCCTGCTGCTACTAAAACAACTATAGTTAATAATATATTTGCTATCGTCATTTGATTTTCTCTCCCTTTCTTTCTACCTCATTGTTTGTAACTCTTGAAGCCTATATAAAATACCTTGTGTTGCTCTATCAACTTCTTGTATGAAAAGAGCATTTCTATCATCTGAATTTGATATTCTTTTTAATTTTAAAAAGAAATCTGGTACTCCTGCTTCATTTGTGGCTTCCATGAAAAGTGTATTATATGGAATTCCTAATACTTGTTTCTTTTCGTCCAAAAATCTAGAAATATTTTTTATGTTATATTTTGAAAATTTATCATATTTTCCTATTAATATCATTGTTTTTGGAGATTGAAGTATTTTACTATTATCTTTCTTTTCCTTTAGTTTTTTTATACTGTTATAGTTTTGACTTGAATTTACAATTACTAAATCAGAGCTATCTACTATTTTTTCTCTTACTTCTGGGCTTAAATTAAAGTCCAAATCTACAAAAACTTGGTCATAATACATTTTTGCTACATTTACTAATGTTATATATTCCTCTGCTATTTCTTTATCATCATCAATTATGTTTTGTTTTTTATTTTTATCAACACCTAAAATAATCTCTAATCTATCTTTAAAAACAACTTTTGTATAATTAGTTATCATTTGTGGTGTTAATTTATTGCTTCTTGCTATTTTAGCTAATCCCTCAATACCACTTTCTGTTTCTATTGATTGTGGTCTATTTCCAAGTAATCCAAATCTTAATCTTTTTGTATTTTGGTCTGCAAAATAGCATGATTTAATTCTGTCTTCTCTATTTGTAGTAGATATTATTAGTATTCTTTGATTATTCATTATTGCCATATTAGTTGCAATTGCAACTAATGACATTGTTTTTCCTGATTCTTCATCTACATTATTAACAAATGTTATTACTGACATATTAAGCTCCTTTTTCTATTAATCTAATAGCTTTTCTTACTTCAGCATCACCATCTTGTTCTAATATTTGTTGTGTTATAAAACTTAAGCTATCTTTATATTGTGTACTTATTTTTCTGAATTTTATTTTTTGTACTCTCTGGTTTTCCAAAATTGCTTCATAATCTGTTATTTCTAGTGGAAAATATACTCTTTCTTCATCCCACATTACCCTATATCCTAATGCAATATAATCTAAGTATTCATCATCTTCTTTTAATATTTCTTGTGTAAATATTACTTTAGTTAAATTTAAGGGGATTGCTATATTACTTAATATTTCAAATCCTCTTTTTAATGAGTACATATCAAATGCTGTTACAAAATAATTTTTATTTGCTCGTTCCAATTCAAATCCTTTTATCTTTTCTGCTGTATCACAATCAACAAGTATTATATCATATGGTAAATCTGTTGTTATTCCCATATATCTTTGTATACTTATAATATCTTCAAATCCTACTGCAACATCTATGTCTTCAAAAGATGTTATGTATGATATTGTAGGATCTATTGATGGTACAACATATCTTGCTCTTTGAATTATTGTTGAATCTATAACTAATACTTTATTATTCATTGTTGTCAAAATTTTAGCTATATTTAATAACAAATCGGTTTTGTCATATGCTCCTATAAATCCTATAATTTTCATACATTTTCTCCTTTTTTTATTTTATAGTAAATTATCCTAATATCACATTTTATGCAATCTTGCTTTAATAAATTAACATTATTTTAAATTTATAATTTTTCATATTATATACATCAAGAAATCATAAAATTTCTTGATGTATAATTTAATTTGAATAGTCTCCACCTAAAGATTCTAGATATTTTTTTCTATTATCTTTAGTATTTGTTATACTTTCTTGTACTTTTGTTTTTAAGTTTTCTTCTCCGTCTTCTCCACTGTTGTTTATTGTAGAATTAATATTACCTCTAACTCTACCTTGATTTGTATTATATCTTTGAATTAATTCATTTTTAGCTGTTTGTACTATATTAGGGTTAGCATTTATCAATTCCATTACATCTCCTGTTGGTACATATGTTGGTGTTGCTGCATCTTGAATTCCTGCTTCTGTATATGTTACAACTTTTAATGTTGAGCCCATAGCTCTATATGCATCTACAATTGCACTGTTCATTGTTATAATTTCATCTTCTGTTAATTTTAACCAAATTGTATCATCTGAATCTACACCATTTATTTGTGGTATTTCAACTTGTTTTTTAGAAACAACTATGTAATCTTGTCCTGTTGGAAGTGCTAGTCTAACATCTACATATTCACCTGTTTGTAATTGAGAAGGTAATACTAACATGTTATATTCAACTTTTCTTAAATCATTTGTTGTTTTTTCATCTGATTTTGAAATCATATCTATTGTTATAACAGAATTTTTGTTTAAATTCACTTTTGCTATTATAGGTGTTTCTGCTAATTCAACATATTCTTTATCTCCGTTTTTCTCTATATAATAGCTTCCTGTTTCATCTTCTGCTTTTATTTCGCTTTTTGTACCATTTTTTGTTATATATAGTGTTGCAACATTGTTCTTATATTCTGTTGTAATTTCATTTCCTTCTTTATCTGTTAAAGCATAATTATCTAATATTGACATATCTCCTATTGCATTTGCTGGTACTAAGTTTTTGTTTGTAACTTGTTGTGTTAACATATCTGTCGTTATAACTTGACCTGATATTACATCTTTTGATAATACCCATACTTTTACACTATTTGCTTGTTCTTGAGCCTCTTTATCTTTATAATTTTTTAATTGCAGCATTAATAATGCTATTACTACTCCTGTTATTATTAGTGTTACTATTATTCCTAATAAAAATGAATTTCTTGCTTTTCTTTGCATTGGATTTGTTGCCATTACAAATTCCTCCTTATTTTTTTTATTTTTTATAACCTTTTATTCCATTTTACATCAAATTAGTATTCAAATCAACAAAATGTTTCCTTGTAACAAAAAAATAATATAGTTGTAATATTTTTGTAATATTTTATTTGCAGAATTTTTCTATTGCTTTTTCTACTCCGTCGTTTTCATTATCTTCTGTAACAAAATTAGCTATTTCTTTTATTTTAGGTGTACTTTCTCCCATGGCAATTCCAAGTCCTGCATTTTCTATCATTTGTTTATCATTCACATTGTCACCGTATTGCAATAACTTCCTCTTTTTTTATATTTATTTTGCTTATTAAATATTCTATTGCTGTCCATTTATCTACATTTTTTAAAGATATTTCTGTGTAAAAATATTCTATATTTATATCTTCTGTTCCCTGTTTTATAACTTTTCTTGACATATGGCTTACATCCAAAATGTCTATATCTGATATTGTTTTTAATTTTCTTATGACTGAATTAAAAATTGATTTTGTTTCATCACATATTGTTATTTTTAAAAATTTATTATTTTCGGAATTTTTTATATATTCAATTATATTTTCAACTATCGTGATACTCGTCTTTTTATTTTCTTCTTTTTTTAAATTTTCTTTGTAATAATATAAAACATTGTGTTTTAGTTGTTTTGCTATTATTGTTTCTTCTGTGTAAATGTTGTATGATATGCTATTTTCTTCACATATTTTGGCTATTTCTAATACTTTTTGTTTATTTAGAAATTTTTCGTATATTATTTCATCTTTTTTTATATCATATATCAAAGAACCATTTCCTGCTATAAAATAATTTTTTGAGCCTATTTCTTGTGCTATTGTTTTTATAGAGTCTATTGGTCTTCCAGATGCTATGACTACATCTGTTCCTTGTTCTATTACTTTTCTTATTGTTTGTTTTGTTTTTTCTGTTACCATTCCATATTTATTTAGTAGTGTTCCGTCTAAATCTACTGCTATTAATTTGTACATTTTTCTCTTGTAATGATTTTTAATCATTTTCTCCTTTTTATTGTATTTAGGTTTTTTGTTGTAATTTTTATAAAGGATTGCCTATAAACCTTTATAAAATTTGTGTTACAATTCACATACTTTTCATAATGATTGGTGCTCGAGTTGTATCCTTAAGGGTTTATTATTTATATTGTATCCTGTTCATTGCATTCAAAAAGAAAATCTAACATAAAAAATTGAGCCTCTCTCACTCAGGCAAAAAATGTATATATGTATATGATTTTATAATTTTTGAATGTGATTGGAACAACATTAGAATTTCTTAAATAAATTTATGGAAAGAGTTCACGCCGAACAAAGTGAGGGCTAAGTGGAAGGGTGCCATAAATTTATTTTAGAAATTCTTATATTGTGTATTGAACCGAGAAAAATATAAAATCATATACATATATACATTTTCTCCATGAGCATTCCTCATTTTTTTATTTAAGATTTTCTATTTTTCATTCCAATCAAACGGATACAATAAAAATAATAAACCCATTAAGGATACAAAATGAGCACCAATAATTATGAAATACCAGTGACCTGTAACAAATGTGTTATATCACAAAAAAATTTATTTTTCAATTTCTTGTAAAAATTTCCTGTTTATTTTTTTCAAATTTGCAAATGATAGTATTAGAAAAAGCAAATGTTTTTTTCTAGAAAATGTAGATTTGCAGGAGGTGAATTCAAAATGGCAAACAATTCAAACAAAAAATTAGTTCCAGAGGCTATGACAGCTTTAGATAAATTCAAATATGAAGTTGCTAGTGAAGTTGGTGTTAATTTAAAAGACGGATACAACGGTGATATATCTGCTAGAGATGCTGGTAGAATAGGTGGTAACATGGTTAAAAAAATGATTCAACAAGTTGAAAATAACATGAAATAATTTTATTTTTAATTAGTATCATTTTTTGATAGACTGACAGATTTTTTTTCTTTATGATTGAGGTAGAAAGTTATATTTTGCTTTATTTTTTATAAAATTACTTATAAAATAGAAAAAGGCAGGATATGATTTCCTGCCTTTTTTATATATAACGTCAGTTTTTTATTCTATAATTCATTTTTGTGTTCTTCATAAATTTGATTCATATCTTCTTTTTGATAAGTTCTTTGTATTTTTTCAATTTCTTTTTGTTGTGCTTGAACTTTATTACTTGTATTAATATATAAAGCCATAACAATTATTGTAAAAAATAGCATACTTATCAAAACAAAAGCAGTTATTGAACCTTTTTGTTCTTTCATTTTTGATTTTATTTTCATAATCAATCACCTTTTAATTATATTGCAAATTATGTATTTTTAAAATTGATTATGCTTCTGGTTCTACTAGTCCATAATTTTTTCCATCTTTTAATTTATGTATAACATTTACTTTTCCTGTTTCTACATTTATAAAAGCTAAAAAATTATGTGTTGGATGTGCTTGTAATTCTAGAACAGCATCTTCTGGTGTTATTGGTTTAATTTTATAGTATGATGTTTTGATTATTTCATTTGATATTTCAGCTACATGATCTATTGCAACTTCCATATTTTTGATGCTTGCATCTTTCATCATTTTTTCTTTTTTTGTCTTTGTTTTTCTTATTTGTCCTTCTAGTATGTCTATGTCTTTATCTATAGATGCATACATGTCTTTGTCTTCTGTTACAGCTCTGTATTTTTCTCCATTTGCTATTATGCAGATTTCTGCTGTTTGTTCATTTTTTTCTGTTTTTAAAGTAACGTCTGCTTCGGCATCTTCAAAATATTTGTCGATTCTGTCTAATTTTTTTTCAACATAATCGTTTATTGCTTCTGTTATCTTTAGTTCTTTTCCTATAATTTTTATTTTCATAAAAATCGCTCCCTTCTTTTTTACTTTTGCCTACCCTCATTATAAAGGTTCTTTTTGTTTTTTGCAAGTGCTTTTTTGTAATATTATAAATTATCTGCATATTTTTTGCTATTTTATATGCAAATAATTAGAAGTATCTGCATATTTTTTATCATTTTATATGCAGATACTTTTAAAACAAATCCTCTAATTTATATTCTTTTTCTAATTTTTCATTAAAATAAATTTTGCTAATTAATTCAAACTCACGCAAACTATCATCTTTTAAACTGAATGAATACAATTTTTTAGGAGGTGCGGAAATTGTATACAAAATAGCACTTTTTGTACTTTCACTCATATCTAAAGAAGACTTGTCCTGTCTTCCACAGGCATCACATTTAAATCCATTATCTCTTATAGAAAACTTGCTTAAGTTTTTTTCTTCTTTGCAACTTACACATTTAGTTATTCTTGGCATAAAACCTAAAACACATAAAAGCCTAATTTTAAATACACTTAACACAAAATCTTTGTCTTTATCTGTTTCTGATATTGTATATAATGTATTTAAAAATAATTGTAAAATTTTATAACAGTTTTCGTTCTCTTCTGTTATATCCTGAATTATTTTATTTATATGTATTGCATATTTAAGTTTGTCCAAGTCTGTACGCAAATTATAGAAAATTTCTATGGTTTCGCATGAATTTATATGATATGTATTTGTTCCTTTATACATCATATATTCACCAAAACAAAATAATTGTGTACCGGCCAAAAGAGCACTTTGTGGTCTTCGTGCTCCTTTGGCTACACAAGATATTTTTCCATAATTTGGTGTTAATATTGTAAGCATTTTATCATAATCTCCCATATTGTTTTCTGCAATTACTATTCCATTTATCTTTACATTTGCCATTTGTTAATTTGAGTTAAAATATATAATGATTTTGTCTGTTTTATAAAATTTTATTTGTCCTTTAAAATATTTTAACTCCGTCCCCCTTTATAATTGTATATTATTGTTATTTACATTTTCTATATTTTGTACATTCTTATTTGTTATTTTTTGTATATCCTGTATTCCTTGTATTCCTTTTTCTAAATTTTGTATTTGTTTATATTCCAAAAATGTATTTATATCTCCTGTGTTTTTAAATGCATCCCATGCTATTTTTTTAATCATGTGCTTCATCTCCTTTTTAAAGGTTTTCCTTTAATTTATCTTTTGCATTTTTATAAAATTTATACTAATATTGTATTATATATTTACTTAGTCTTTTAATAATTCAAAATCTGTTTTTCTTAAATTCAAACTTTTGATGCTATTTAAGTTTAAATTTACTAACAATAGAATCATTATCAATCCAATCATTTTTTACTTTTACCCAAGTTTTCAAATTAACCTTAAGTCCAAAGTTTTGTTCCATGTCTATTCTAGCAGCTCTACCTATTCTTTTTAGCATTTCTCCATTTTTACCAATTATTATTCCTTTATGTGATTCTCTTAGGCAATAAATTGTAGCTTCAATATCATAGATGTCTTCACCTTGTTTATTTTGTCTTAAATTCATTTTTTCTACTTCAACATAAATTCCGTGTGGTACTTCATCTTGTAATAATTTTAAAGCTTTTTCTCTTATTGTTTCTTCAGCTAATTGCCTTAATGTTTGGTCAGTATATTCCTCTATATCATAATATGCAGGACCTAGTTTTAGGTTCTTTTCAATTTCGTCTAAAATTATATTTCTGTATTTTTCTTGGTATGCCGAAATTGGTATAACTGCTGTAAAGTCATATTCTTTGCTATATATATCTATTAAATTTAACAATTTGTCTCTTTTTACTAAATCAATTTTATTTATTATTAAAATTGTTTTTCTTTTTGATTCTTTTATTTTGTCTAATATTATTCTGTCGCCTCTACCTATGTCTTCACTTGTTGCCTCAATTAAAAATAATACTATGTCTGAATCTGGTATTGTTGCAAATGATGTTTCTACCATCGTTTCATTTAATTTATGTTTTGGTTTATGTATTCCTGGTGTGTCTGTAAATATTATTTGTGAATTTTCTCTGTTTACTATTCCTTTTATTGCTGTTCTTGTTGTTTGTACTTTATTTGCTATTGCTGCTACTTTTTCTCCTACTAGTAAATTTATTAATGTTGATTTTCCTACATTTGTTCTTCCTATTATTGTTACAAATCCTGATTTAAATTCTTCGTTCATCTTTCTCTCCATTTCTTTTATCCTTTTGTGGACTGCTCTGTTTGAAGCATCGTCTTCAGAAAGGATTTTTTAATATCTATATTATACACCATTTTCGTGCTAAATTTGTAGAATTTTTAAAATTTTTTATTAAAAATCAAAAAAATCTGGCTGAGATAAGTTATCCCAACCAAATTTTTTATGCATATGCATGTCTTTTTTTGAAATCCAATAAATTTGTAATTTCTTTTTCTGTATTTTTTGCTTTTTTTGTTTTCTTTGCTCTTTCTTGTTCAAGTTTTCTTTTTTGTTTTTCTGCCATTGATTGACAAATTGCTTTTTGATATGCAAAGTGTGTGTCTTGTGAAATTTTGCTCCAATTATATTCGTTTCTAACTTTGTTTTTAGCTTTTTTAGTTATTTCTGCACATAATTTATGGTCATATAATAATTCTAGTATTGCATCTGCAATTGAGTTTGGATTTCCACAATATGTTTTCATTCCATTTTCTTTGTGTTGTACTATTTCGTTTAGTCCTCCAATGTCTGATACTACTATTGGATTTTCTGATAGCATTGCTTCTAGTGCAACTATTCCGAATGGTTCATATGTGCTTGGAAATACTGCTATGTCTGCTGCTTTGTACATTCTTTGTACATCTTTTCCTGCCATGTATCCTGCAAAATATACTTTTTTTCCTATGCCCATTGCATTAACTTGTTCTTTTAGTTCGTCTATCATTCCACCTTTTCCACAAATTACTAGTTTGGCATCATGGTATCCTTCTAGTATTTTGGGCATTGCAGAAATTAGATACTGTATTCCTTTTTCATATACTAATCTTCCCATAAATAGAATGATTTTTTCATTGTCCATTGCAAATTTTCTTCTAAAGTTATAATCTCTTTCTATTCCATTGAATAAATTCATGTTTACACCATTTGGTATTACATTTATTTTTTCATATGGTAATCCAAATAGTCTTTGTAATTCATTTTTCATGTATTTACTATTTACTATTACTTCAGATGATTCATATGTTAGCATCCATTCTGTGTCATTTATGTATCTTTGTGTTTCGTCATGTATTCCACTGTTTCTGCCTGCTTCTGTTGCGTGTATTGTTGATACTATTGGTATATTGTATGAATTTTTTAATGTTTTTGCTGCATATGCTACAAGCCAGTCGTGTGCGTGTATTACATCGAATTTTCCTTCTGTTGCTATTATTTCACTTGCTTTTGCAACTAGGTTGAAATTTAATTGCATTATCCAGTCTATAAAGTTGTTAGGATTTATCATATAGTTGTTTACTCTGTATACTTTTACTCCTTTGTCATCTTCAAATTCTGGTGCATCTCCTTCTTTGTATGTAACTACTGTTACTTCGTGTCCATCTTTTAGTAGTGTTCTTGATAAATCATATACTACTCTTGATATTCCTCCTACTACTCTTGGTGGATATTCCCATGTTAACATTAAAATTTTCATTAATGATCTCCCTTTCTCTCGCTTCGCTCGTTCATCGTCATCCAAAATTTTTAAAATTTTGTCTGCCAAATATTTAGTCTTTTTTTATCAACATCTAGTTTTTCGAATTTTAGATAACAAATCTTGGGTTGCTTCGTACTAATTTTCTTTTGTTTTTGACATTTTTCTCAATTAGTTATATTTTATACAAATTTTTTATAAATGTAAATGGTTTTTGAAAAATTTTGTAATTAATATTTGATAATGTCATAGTAAATTTAATATTTGATTATGTCAT
>ENA-OOWV01000986-OOWV01000986.1-human-gut-metagenome-genome-assembly--contig:-NODE-986-length-20058-cov-6.729491_pt1 | contig 20058 bp, 15 predicted proteins | sample MGYA00241584_ERZ501337 | MGnify/ENA primary metagenome ERZ501337 (study PRJEB25962, sample SAMEA2042744) | human gut metagenome | biome: human gut; feature: human-associated habitat; material: faeces... | reverse complement strand
GTACTTATTCTAAAAAGCAAACTATAACACTTAATGAAAATACTTATGATTATGAGATATTTACTCCTGATAGAATTCATAATATACCTGTTTTAAATAATGGATTAAGAACTGATACTTATACTGCATTAAATGCTATTTCTCACAATGTATAAATTATTATAAATATATAATGAAACATAAAGATAACTCATATTATCTTTATGTTTCGTAAAAATTATTATATTATCGGATTATTTTCCGAAACTTCTTGACACTAATTTAATTACATTTATCATCCATCGTAAACATATAATATCTTCTCAAAAATTTTCTTAATCTCATCATTATAATAAATAGCACCACAAGGTCTAATATCATCACCAATTTTAACCTGAACATTCATATTATTCTTATCACCAGAAAAATACTTAATAGCACATCTCAACTTCTCCTTTTGCCCTTCAGTAAAATCAGTAATATCAAAAGTAACAACCTTTGGTTTTTCTTCTCCTAAATCCTTAATTTCATTTGCAATTATAGTTGGTTCTTGGTCATCTCTGATACTCAAACGACCATCAATTAAAACAATATTCTCTTCAACTAAACTTCTTCCCGCTCCTATAACTGCATTTTCAAAAGCAAGTACTTCTGCAGTTCCATACAAATCTTCTATTGTAATAAATGCCATAATTTTGTTATTTTTTGTATATTTTTTCTTAATTGAAGTAATTATTCCGGCATACTTTACTTTTTGACCATCTAAAAATTTAGGCTTACTATTTCTTGCTTGAACATTTGCTATTTCATCCCCGTTAGCACTATTATCATTATTTGTTAAGTTTTGCTCACTTATTTGGACTAAGTCCATACTATTGATATTTGTTGAATGCATAATTTGTTCCCTTAATTTTTCAAGTGGATGTCCCGAAATGTAAATTCCAAGCATTTCTTTTTCCATTGAAAGTAATTCTTTTTCAGGCATTTCTGTACGTTCATTAAATTGATATTTTTGTTTTTCCATTTCTTCTTTTTCTTGCTCTGTTCCTATATCAAACATTGAAACTTGTCCATTTAAACCTTTTTTCTTTCCACTTTGAATTGTGTCCATAATTGTTTCAAATGAAGCTAGTAATGTTGCTCTTGTTTGTTCAAACACGTCAAATACTCCTGCTTTTATTAGACTTTCTACACATTTTTTATTTACTTGTGTGTCTGCTATTCTTTCACAAAAATCTGTAAAGTTTTTGTATTCTCCATTTTCTTGTCTTTCAGCTACAATATTTTCAACTGGGACTGTTCCTACATTTTTTATTGCTCCAAGGCCAAAACGAATTTTTCCAACTCCAACAGTTTCTAAATCATTTTTGCTGTTGCTTTTTATTTCACTTTCTACATACATAGAAGTTTTCTTTTCTACTTCTACTGTAAACTTTTCAAAACTTTTATTTATATCAGGTTTTAAAATTTGAATTCCAAGTCTTTTGCACTCATCAATATATTGAGGTGCTTTGTCTAAATTTCCTAAATAACTATTTAAAGTTGCAGCCATAAATTCTGCAGGATAATATGCTTTTAAATATGCCGTTCTATATGATACAACTGCATAGCATGCAGCATGTGATTTGTTAAACGCATATTTTGCAAATTCTGCCATCTCGTCAAATATTTTGTTGGCAGAAGCTTCGTCTATTCCATTTCTTACGCAACCTGGTACAACTACATTTCCGTCTTCATCTACTTGTCCATGTATGAATACTTCTCTTTCTTTTGCCATTACATCAAGTTTTTTCTTACCCATGGCTCTACGAACTAAGTCCGCTCTTCCTAATGAATATCCTGCTAAGTCTCTAACTATTTGCATAACTTGCTCTTGGTAAACCATACATCCATATGTTACATTTAATATTGGCTCCAGACTTGGGTGTGTGTATTCATTGTGACCTGGGTTTTGTTTTCCTCTGATATATCTTGGTATTTGATCCATAGGACCAGGTCTATATAATGAAACACCTGCTATTAAATCTTCCAAACAGTCTGGTTTCAATTCTTTCATAAAGTTTGTCATTCCTTGTGATTCAAATTGAAATATCCCGGATGTATTTCCGTCTTGCCATAATTTGTATACTTTTGGGTCTGACATATCATGGTCAAATTCTACATCAATTCCATGATTTTCTTTAACCATATCTATTGTGTTTTGAATAACTGTCAGGTTTCTTAATCCCAAAAAGTCCATTTTTAAAAGTCCCAATTCTTCAAGTGTTGTCATTATGTATTGAGTGTTTATTTGTCCATCTCTTACATAAAGTGGGACATATGTATCTACTGGATCTTTTGTTATAACAACTCCACATGCGTGTGTTGATGCCTGTCTTGGCATTCCCTCAAGTCCCATTGCTATGTCTAATATTTTTTTAGTTTGCTCATCTGTTTCATATCTATCTCTTAATTCTTTATTTTGTTCTAAAGCTTTTTTAATTGTTATATGAATTTCATTTGGAATCATTTTTGCCAATGCATCTGCTTCTGCATATGGATAGTCTAAAACTCTTGCTACATCTCTTATTACCATTTTTGCAGCCATTGTTCCAAATGTGATTATTTGTGATACATGGTCATGTCCATATTTTCTTGCAACATAATCTATAACTTCTTGTCTTCTTTCATCTGAAAAGTCAACATCAAAATCAGGCATACTGATTCTTTCTGGGTTCAAAAATCTTTCAAATAGCAATCCATATTTTATTGGGTCAATATCTGTTATTTCAATTGCATATGCCAAAATAGAACCTGCACCTGAACCTCTTCCTGGACCTACTGGTATTCCATTTGTTTTTGCATAATGTATAAAATCCCATACTATTAGATAATAATCCACATATCCCATTTTTTTGATTATTCCTAATTCATATTCTGCTCTTTTTTGTATTTCTTCTGATAAATTTTTTCCGTATCTTTTTTCTAGGCCCTTATCACATAATTCTTTTAAGAAGTCATAATGTGTTGGATATTCTGGTGGCACATCATAATTAGGCAATATTGTGTGTCCAAATTCAAATTCAACATTACATTGCTCTGCTATTTTTACAGTATTTTCAATTGCATCTGGAAACGCTTTGAAATATTCAGACATTTCTTCTGGTGATTTTACATATAATTCGTCTGTGTCAAATTTCATTCTGTCTTCATCACTCATTCTTTTTCCTGTTTGAATACATAACAAAACTTCGTGATTATATGCATCTTCTCTTTTTAGATAATGTGCATCATTTGTTGCAACTAATGGAATATCAAGTTTTCTGGCTAATTGAACCAATTTTTGATTTGCTAAAACTTGTTCTCTTAGTCCATTATTTTGAATTTCTATATAATAATCATCACCAAAAATTTTTTTATGCCATAATGCTATTTCTTCAGCCTTTTCAGTTTGATTTGCTAATAAAGCCTGATTTACTTCTCCCGCAAGACATGCACTTAGGCATATTAAACCTTCATGATATTTCTCTAATATTTCTCTGTCTATACGAGGTTTATAATAATATCCATCAACAAAACTTAATGAAACTAATTTACTTAAATTTTTATATCCTTCATTATTTTTTGCAAGTAAAATTAAGTGATAGTAATGATTGTCTATTCCTGGTTCTTTTTGTAACCTTGAACGTGGTGCAACATATACTTCACATCCTATTATTGGTTTTACGCCTTCTTTTTTACATGCTTTATAAAAATCAATAGCTCCAAACATTACTCCGTGATCTGTTATTGCTATTGAGTCCATTCCTAATTCTTTTGCTCTTACTGGCAAGTCTTTTATTCTATTTGCTCCGTCTAATAAACTGAATTCACTGTGTATGTGTAAGTGTACAAATTTTGACATTTCTATATTTTTTCTTCCTTTCTATATTTTTGGTGTCCATTTGGGGACGGTTCTGTTTGGGACATTTTTTATTAATGCTATATTTTCAATTGGTTGTAGCTGTTGGTTTTTAGCAATGTCATTTTTTCTACGATGTCCCAAACAGAACCGTCCCCAAATGGACAAAAAGACATTTTTTTGTATTATATTATCTTTTTGTATTAAAGTCAATAAATATATTATCAATCAAAAAGCTTGGTACTTTATTAGTACCAAGCTTTTTGATTACATGTCACAGAGTTTTTTTAATTCGCCCCAAATCTTCCGGTGAATTCCAGGAATAGTAATACTTTTTTTAATGCACGGTTCACCAACTTCATAAAATAATGAATTAATCTCAGCCGGATTATCCCATGCAATATACCAGCTTAAGCTATATGGAATTACTGCCATTATTCTCTTTGCAATTCCATTGTTCATGGCATCTGTGTAGATGTATGGGTTAAAAATGCTCATTACATCCTGTCTACTTACTACTTTTTCAATTCTTTCACCATTTGTCAGCCAAGAAATCCTAATATTTTCTGGGATTTCATATTTTCCATCATCTTCTGACTTTTTAAAAAGAACCTTTTCAAGTATCTCCTTAATTTCCGTAGTCATTTCTTCTGGCTCTACCGTATACTGACTAGTATTCCCATCAGCATACCAGTATTCTAACACCACAGGTATTTTCTGTTTTTTAACATTGTCTGCATCCCAGAAAATGCTTTCTGCGTTTCTGATGATTTCGTTTAAATCTTCTACCATTGAAACGAAAACGTCTTCGTGTTTAGAAGCAACAGCCAAAAAGTCGCTGCACAAATCCTCCCGCTGAACAATTTTGCAGAACTCTTTTTTGTTGGTTCTCCATCTTAACAATACTGACTTACTCATGTAACATCCTCCTTTTTATATTGCCAACTATAGTTGCTAATTTCGGAGGTCAAAAAAATAAAGTTTGCCCTCCGAAATTAATTCGAAAGGCTTTTATACCTTTTTCGATTTACATTATAACATTTTTTAAATAAAACATCAATACTAATTTCTCATTATTTTATGTTACTTTATTTACAAAATCTGTGTTTTCCAATTGTTACAGTCATAGGTCTAGACCAAATCCATTTGTTAGTTGCAGTTGATGGATTAAAATAATAAATTGCACCATAGCTTGGGTCCCATCCATTCATTGCATCTTGGGCTGCTTTTATCGCTGTAGAATTTGGTGCCAAATTAACTTGTCCATCTTTTACAGCATCAAAAGCTCCTGACTGATAAACAACTCCTGACAATGTATTTGGAAAAGAACTGCTTTTTATTCTATTCATTACAACAGCTCCAACAGCTACTTGTCCTGTATATGGTTCTCCTCTCGATTCTCCATAAATAACTCTCGCTAACAAATTCAAATTACTGTTATAACTTGATGATGATGAACTGCTTGATGAAGACGATGTTATTCCCATTGCTTTTAATGTTGCAGGACCGGCTATTCCATCTGCTGTTAAGCCATTTTTTCTTTGAAAATATTTTACTGCATTTACAGTTTGTGTTCCATAAATGCCATCAACACTTCCTGAATAATATCCCCATCTTTTTAATTTTGTTTGTATTTGTGTTACTTCTGATCCTCTAGAACCATATTTTGATAATGTTTCTATTGTTGTGTTTTCTTTTTGATTTTTGTAAATTGCTATTGCTGATATTAATGATACTAAAAGTATTACTATCGTTATTAATTTTATTGTTTTTTGTTTATTTTTTAATTTTCTTAACATAAAAAAACCACCTATCAATAAAAATATTTTTTCTTATTTATTTTTATCAATATTTGGTTTTATTATACATTTTTATAATATATTGTTTGAGTATTTACATTAAAATTTGTTGCCATTATGTAGAGATTCCAAGAAAAGTTATGAACAATATCTACATAAAACAGTTTCCATACCAACCTGCAAATCAATTCTACCATTTTTAAAATTATAATCCAAATCACATAAATCCTGCAAAATATTTTTCAAATCCTTTTCTTTAAAATACTTTGATTGCACTTTATATTTTGTAGTCAAAAACATCTGATTTGGTTTTAAATTCAAACTTGATGCCAAATCTTTATTAGAATTTAAAGCCATTTTAGTTATATATAACTTTTTGAAATGATTATATAATGTAACTAAAATTTTCGCTAATGGTTCCTTTGCATAAATCAAATTTTGCAAAACCTGCAATGCTCCTGTTATATCTTTTTTACCTAAATCATCTGTCAAATCAAATATTACACTCTCTAGTTTTTTAATTGACAATTTATCAATATCTTCTTTTTTTATTGTTCCGTTTTCACCAGCATATTCAATTAATTTTCTAATTTCATTTATTAAATCTTGCATATTTGTACCACAACACTCAATAAAATATCTCAATGTTTGAGAATCTATATTTACTTTGTAAGCATTGCAAATAGCTTTAATTCTTTGTTCTATTTGATTTGCTTTTTGAAAATCAAATTTACACACAATACCATTTTTTTCAATAGCTTTATATATTACTGATTTACTGTCAGCTTCTTCTTCAACAAATACTAGGACAACAGATTCATTTATAATTTTTATATTTTCTTCAATATATTCTGCTAATTTATCTTTTATTTTAGCATTATCTCCTGTTTTTCTTTTTCCCTCTTTTTTGAATAGTCCTGTATTTCGTGCAATAATTAATTTTTTTTCATATCCGAAACTTGGTGTTTCTATATCTGATATTATTTCTGATACATTTTGTTCATCTATCATTATAAAATTAATGCCTTTTACACATTCACCAAATAATGTTTTTATTCTTTTTAAATTACTTTCTAGTAAGTATAATTCTTCTCCATATAATAGATACAGTGATTGTAATTGACCAAATTTTAGTTCTTTTTCTAAAGCTTCTATTGTCATATTTTTTCCCCTTTGCTTACTTTTATTACAAAATTATAAAGAAAATCTCATAACTTTTCTAAAATGTCCCAAAAAGAACCGTCCCCAAATGGACAAAACTTATAAGGACATTCTTAAAATTTCTGCTACACTCCATGCTTGTGATATTGCACCTTTTGGTTCAAATGGTTTTACTGAATCATAAATTTCTGCAATACTTCCTAAACATCCTCTTTCATTTACTTCTTTTTTAAAAGTTCTTACCGTAGTATTCACAAATTTTTCTAACTTTTCTTCTAACTTAGCCTTATATGTTTTTCTCTTTTCTGATTTTATCATATTTCTTAAAGAGTTAAAATATAGTCCTAATAACCATGTCCATGTTATTCCTTGATGATAGCTCATATCTCTTCTAAAGCTATCTCCCTCATATATTTCTATATAATTAGGTTCTCCTTTTGCCAATGATTTTAAGCCATAATTATTTAATAATTTCTTTTCAACTACATTTATAATGTTGTATGCTTCTTCTGAATTTGGTTCAATTATAGGGTATGTTAATGAAAGTGCAAATAATTGATTTGGTCTTATTTTATTATCTCCAATGACATCATATAGACATTTTCTTTTTGCATTATAAAATTTTTCTTTAAAGGATTTTTTACATTTTTTTGCTAAATCTTTGTATTTTTTTATTTGTGCTTTACTGTCTGTATCTGTGAGTTCATTTTCTTTATTCTTGTTCATTTTTTCAGTTAAATCAGCCATTACCATCAAGCTATTATACCATAAACTATTTATTTCTACTGCTTTACCATTTCTAGGTGTTGATGCTATTCCATTAGTTTTTGCATCCATCCATGTATTTTGAGTATTTTCTGTTCCTGATGATATAAGAAAATCTTTATCTAAGAAAATATTATTATTGTCTACATCTATTCCATTTATATAATTTTCTATTACAATTTGTAATTTTTCATATATACTTTCTTTAATAAAATCATAATCACCTGTGTATTCTAAGTATTTTTGTACTTGTTCAAATAATAGTAATGACGCATCAACACTATTATATAGCGGTCTATTATCAAAACCTGAATATCCATTTGGAACTAGTCCATATTTTATATCTCTTATCATTGTTAATAATATTTCTTTTGCTAAATCAAACCTTTTTGTTTTTAGTAATAGTCCTTCAAATGAAATCAAGCTATCTCTTCCCCAATCCAAAAACCACGGATAACCTGCTATGATTGTGTGTAATTTAAATGTTGGTCTATATACTATGAATTGGTCTGATGCTTTTATTAATTCTTTTGCTAATTCTTGTTTTTCTTTACTATTTTCTGATATTTGTGCATTTTCTATTATTTCATTTATTCTATTTGTTTCATTTTGAATAATTTTTTTAAGATTTACTTCTTCTATATTTTCTTCAAATCCGCATACAAAATAAATTTCTTTTTCTTCATTAGGTTGTAAATCGACCTCGTAAACACCTGTTACACAATGATTTTCTTTCGGATAAAACCCTCTTTTTTGTTCTTCTATATAAAACATATCTCTAAATGTATCATTTTGATGTTCTATATATCTTCCTTCTGACAAATTCATGTATACTGGAAAATTTGATCTACCATCTATTACTAATTTGACCTTTGTTCCATTTATTTGTTGTCTTACATCAAATATATGGTCTGTACTCATTGTATGAAAATCTCTAAAATTAACAATTGGTGCTAAAGATAATTTTGATGTTTTATTGGAATTTTTGATTTTATAGTAAACCCCAACCATTTCTTTTCCATATTCCATACATATTGTTTTAGATATTTGTGCATCTTCAATTTTATATGAAAATGTTGGGAATATATCTTTTTCAAATTTTTCTTGATATTTATATCCTTGTGAAATATAGTTTTCTCCTACATTTGTATATAAATCATATTTATTTTCACCTATCTGAATACTCTCATCAACTTTTGATAATATTAAATATCTTCTTGCCGGTGGTGTTAATGGTGCTATTAATAATCCATGGTATTTTCTTGTATTTGCTCCTATAATTGTTGAACTAGCAAATCCTCCTAATCCATTTGTTATAAGCCATTCTTTTTTTAATCCATTTTCTATATTTAAATTTTCTTTAGTAACTTTCATAATTTTTTGTATGATATATTTTATAACATAAATGTATCATACACTCCTTTCTATATTTTATTACATACTTTCTTCTATATAAAAATCTATTTATCAAATTTCTTTAATATTTCCATTTGTTGAGGTGTTTTTCTTCTCCTTCCTCTTTGACTTTTAGGAAGTTCATTTGTTGTTACTTTTCTTTTTGTTTTTACTGGCTCCCTCATACTTTTTTCATATTCTTTTCTAAATTCCAAAACTTCTTTATCTTCCACAAATGTTTTGTTTTGTGGTCTATTTGTTTTTTCCTCTTTTTTAGCCTTTTTCATTTTTTTAGCTTCTTTTTTCATTTTTTGTTCTTTAAGTTTTATCATTTCATCTGCTTGTTTTATTGATTCTATTCTATCGTTATATTTGCTTCTAAATTTACTTTTATGTGTATCTTTCTTTTCTTTTTTGCCTTTCTTAGCATCTTTTGCCATCTGTTTTTTTATTTTATTAACTCTCTTGTCTTCTCTTAATTTATTGTTTAACATCAAATATTGTGGGTCATTTTGCTTATCTTGATATTTTAAATCATCACATATAAGTCCAATTATTGATTCAGCAACTAATTCTGGGTCATGTCTTATACAACCATCTGCTGATATCATTGATAGATTTCTTTGTAAAAATGTTATTCCTTTTACTTTGTCAATATTGCCATCTACTAAGTCTTGTCCCTCTAAATTATATTTTTTTATAAATTCTGGAACAACTTCTCCTGTATCATAAATACAATAATCTACAATTCCTTTTCCACAATGGTCTATTATCGCATTTAAATGGTCTGAAACACTATATTCATCTGTCTGTCCTGGTTCTGTCATTATATTACTTATATAAACTTTTAATCCTGTTGATTCCTTTATTGCTTTTGCTACACCATTTACCAACAAATTTGGTATAACGTTTGTATATAGACTTCCTGGTCCAATTATTATACAATCTGCCTCTTTTATTGCTTCTATTACTCCAGGTGCAGGTCTACAATTTGTTGGATTTAAATATATTCTATTTATTTTTGTTACTCTATCATATACAACTTCCGGAATTTTTGATTTTTCTGTTACTAGGTATCCATTTTGAAGTTCTGCAGTTATATTCATTTCATCTAATGTTACTGGTAAAACTTTTCCAACAATATTTAATACTTCATTACTTTTTATAATTGAATCTGCAAAATCTTTATTCACATTTTTCATAGCACTAAAATATATGTCTGCAAATGTTAAATTTCTTAATATACCATCCGTAAACCTATAATTAAATAGTTTGTCCATTTCTCCTTCTTGTGTAGAAAGAGCAACAATACTGTCTTTTACATCATTTAATGGCATTGTATGCAATTCTTTTCTAGACTCACTTTTTGGCTCTCCATAATCTGATATTGTAACAATTGCAGTTAAATTATCTGTGTATTTTTTTAGTCCTGCAAGCACTGTATTTAACCCTGTACCTCCACCAATTACTACAATGTTAGGTCCTTGATGATATACTTTTTTGTTAAATATTAATGATTTTACATTTACATTACTTTTATCATTCATTCTGTCATCTGTTGATTCTATTAAAATTTCTAAAATTCTTTTATTTAGGAATATTAATCCTGACACTATTGCAATTACACCAATTACAAATGTTACTATTATTTTTGTTAATTCACCAAATGACATTTCTTTTAATACTAGTATTTCTGCTGTTCCATAACATACTAATGCTATTCCTATTAATATTAATAGCATCCATCTTTTTAATTTACTCTTTGGGTCAAACCACTTTATAATTCCATTCATTTCTTAATACTACCTCCAAATATTTTTGTGTCCTTTTTGTCCTTTTGGGGACGGTTCTTTTTGGGACATTGTTGCAATGCTTGCTTTTTAACAGTTTTCAATTTAACATCGGTTCCAAAAAGGACATAAAATAATATTACTTTAAAATCTTAATTTCAAATTCTATTTTCTTTCTAAATTTTTCATAAACTTTATCTGTAATGTACTTTGCTAAATCTAACACATCTTGTGATGTTGCATCACCTGTGTTTATTATAAATCCTGCGTGTTTTTCTGAAACCTTAGCACCGCCTATTGAATAGCCCTTTAATCCTGCTTCGTCAATAAGTTTTGCAGTTATAAAATCTGTTCCTCTTTTAAATGTACTTCCTGCTGATGGATACTCTATTGGTTGTTTTTCTTTTCTATATTGTGCATATTCATCCATTTTAGCTTTTATCTCTTCTTTACTGCCTTTTTGCAATAACATTTTAGCCTGAAGAATTATGTATTCACCATTTGAAAATTTACTATGTCTATATGTAAACTCCGCCTCTTCATTTGTAAAGTTAAATATTCTTCCATTATAATCCATTGCTGTTACTTCTGTTACTATATCTTTTATCTCTTTCCCATGTGCACCTGCATTCATTAAAATAGCGCCACCTATTGTGCCTGGTATTCCTGCTATTTCTTCAAATCCTGTTATTTCTTCTTTCAATAATTTTTGTGCTAGAAATCCTATTGGAACTGCGTCATCTACTGTTATTTCTATTTTGTTTTGTTCTTTTTCTTCTATCTCTATTTCTTTTAAATTTGTTCTTATTACTATTCCTTTTATTCCTTTGTCTGATACTAGTACATTGCTTCCGTTCCCTATTATTGTTATTTTGATGTTTTCTTTTTTTGCAAATTTTAGTATTTTTTGTAGTTCTTCTATTGATTTTATTTTGATATAAAATTCTGCAGGTCCACCTATTTTAAATGATGTGTGGTTTTTCATTGGTTCATTTTGTTTTATTCTTTCTTTTGATATAATTTTTTCTAAATTTTCTTTTATTTCTTTGTTTTCCAATTTATCACACTCACTTTCCTTCTTTTTATTTTATGTTTTGTTTTCTTTTTTGTTTACTGCTATAATATATCATTTTTTTTTTGAAATTACAAGAACAAGTCATGCAATTTTAAATATTGTATGACTTGTTCTTATTTTAATATTTTTCACTTGTATCATATAAACTATCTGCACACATGTCTATATCTTCACCCCAAGAAATAGTTCCAAATTTAATTTCGACACTATTAAAAAAATTTATGTTTTTTAATTTTTTAAATACACCTTTATCTAGATATGGTTTCATATCTTTTATTTTTTTTTCATTATTACTAAATGTCAATATTAGATTAATTTACTAAAAATATTTTTGTCCTTCCAAAGTTGTTTGATTTTAATTTTACATTTTATTTTTTAAAATATAACTATGCAATTGTCAAAAAAATTGCGTAGTCATATATTAACATGATTTTATATTACTTGTCAACAAAAATATTTCGACAATATGTGACACTATATAAAATTTAGTGTTAATTTTTATAACAAATTTTCTTCTAATGCTTTATTTTTCCAGCATTTTATAGTATAATATAAATGTAGGTTCAAAAAATTTCATAAAGGAGAAATTATTATGTGGAAATTATGGTTAATAATTGCAGGACTATTTTTTATAGGAGAAATAGCAACAGTCGGATTTTTAATATTCTGGTTTGGAATAGGAGCACTAATCGCAATGATAGTTAGCATATTTACAACAAACATAATAATTCAAACTACAATCTTTTTAATATCATCAACAATCCTAATTTTTGCAACCAAGCCTTTTGTAAAAAAATTTGCTGATGTCAAAAAAACAAATACAAATGTATACTCAATAATTGGCAAAAAAGCTTTAGTAATAAAAACTATTGACCCTATTCATTCAGTTGGTCAAATAAAATTAAATGGTGAAGTTTGGACTGCTGAAAGTGATAATCAACAAATTATTGAAGAAGGAACAGAAGTTGAAATTTTAGAAATAAAAGGTGTTAAGGCAATTGTAAAATCTGTAAAGGTTGAAAATAAAATATAGTTTTTAATATTACTTTTTAAGTATTTATATAAAATAAATAAGGGAGGAAATTTAATATGGGATTTTTAATCGTATTATTAGTTATAATTTTAATTATAGCATTCAAATCAATTAAAATCGTTAAACAAGCTGAGGTTTATGTAATTGAAAGATTGGGTAAATTCTACAAAGTTGCAGATGCTGGTCTTACAATTATAATTCCATTTTTTGACCATGTAAGAAGCGTAGTTAGCTTAAAACAACAAACAATGGATGTTCCACCTCAAGGAGTTATTACAAAAGATAATGTAACAATTACAATAGATACTGTTGTTTTCTATCAAATAACAGATCCTGCAAAAGCTGTTTATGAAATTCAAAGTTTGAAAAAAGGTATTGAATACCTAGCAATTACAACAATTCGTGATATCATTGGTAAAATGGACTTAGACGAAACATTTAGTTCAAGAGACGGTATTAATAATCAATTAAGAGTTGTTCTTGACGAAGCTACTGATAGATGGGGATGTAAAATTGATAGAGTTGAAATCAAAGATATTACACCACCTGCTGATATCAGAGATGCAATGGAAAAAGAAATGAACGCAGAAAGAAATAAAAGAGCTTTAATTCTTGAATCTGAAGCTCAAAGACAATCTGCTGTAACAATTGCTGAAGGTAAAAAACAAGCAGCTATTCTAGAAGCTGAAGCTGATAAAGAAGCTAGAATTACTAGAGCAGCCGGTGAAGCACAAGCTATTAAAGAAGTTGCTGAAGCTAAAGCTAAAGAAATTCAAATGGTTTATGAGGCTATTAAGAAATCAGATCCTGATGAAAAATTAGTTCAATTAAAATCACTTGAAGCTTTAGAGAAAGTTGCTGATGGTGAAGCTAATAAAGTATTTATTCCTTTTGAAGCAACTAGTGCACTTTCAAGTTTAGGTGCTATAAAAGAAGTTATTAAAGATGACAAGAAAAATTAGTATTAAAAATTTAAGGATTGAGGTTCAGAACTTCAATTCTTTTTTTGACAGAAAAAACGGGATTTAGAGTGTTTCTCCTCTAATCCCGTATATTTTTTACATTTTTTCTGGCATCTCTATTCCTAACAAATTAGCTCCTTGTTTCAAAACTTCTGATGTTGCATATGTTAAATAAATACGAGCATCTTGAACTTCTTTATCTTCAACAATAATTTTATTTTCATTATAAAAACTACTATAAGCTTTTGCTAAATCAATTAAATATCTTGCAAGTATAGATGGTTCATTTTTATCTGTAACCTGTACTAATACATCCTCAAAATTATAAATTAATTTAAAAATTGCCATTGAATAATCATCTGATAAATTCTCTGTATTTACATCTTCAATTTTTGGTAAATATCTTGCTTTTTCTAATACACTTTTTGTTCTAACATATGTATATTGAATATATGGACCTGTTTCCCCTTGGAAGTTCAAAATTGTATTCCAATCAAATACTTCATCTTTTATTCTTGATGCTGACATATCATTAAATATAACTGCACCTATTCCAACTTTTTTAGCAACTTCTTCTTTATTTTCCAAGTCTGGATTTTTTTGCTCTATTATTTCTTTTGCTCTAGAAATTGCTTCATTTAACAATTCTTCCAGTTTAATAATATTGCCTTCTCTGGTTGACATTTTACCTTCTGGCAATAATACCATTCCAAATGATACATGTTCTAATCCATTCGTATATTTTTCATCTAATCCTAAAAGTTTTGCAACTTCAAATACTTGTTTAAAGTGTAATACTTGCTCATATGATGTCACATACAATGCTTTGTCAAAATCATATGTTCTAGCTCTATACAAAATTGCTGCTAAGTCCCTTGTTGCATATGTTGTAGAGCCATTTGATTTTTCTATTATACATGGTGTATTTATTCCTTTATCCTCTAAGTCTATTATTTTTGCACCTTGTGATTCAACTAGTTTTCCTGTTTTTTGTAATATATCTATTACTTCTGGCATTTTGTCTGAGTAAAATGATTCTCCATTCCATGAGTCAAATTTGCTTCCAAGTAAATCATATACTTTTTGGAATTCTTGCAAACTTAGTTCTCTAAATTTTTTCCAAATTTCTACGCAATATGGGTCTCCGTCTTCTAATTTTTTAAAGTTATTTCTACAATTCTCTAATATTTGTTCATCGTTTTTACATGCTTCATTTATTCTTATATAGATTTTTGTTAATTCATTTATTGGGTCTTTTTCAATGTCATATTCTTTTCCCCACATTTTGTAGCCTTCTATTAATTTTCCAAATTGTGTTCCATAATCTCCTAAATGGTTTACGCCTGTTACATTATATCCCAAATACTTATATATATTATATAATGCTCCACCTATTACTGTTGAACGTAAGTGACCAATATGAAATGGCTTTGCAATGTTTGGTGCAGAATAATCTATTACTATATTTTTTTCTTTTCCTATTTCTGATTTTCCATATTGTTCTGTTTTGGATATTTCTTCTAATACTTCTTTTGCAAGAGTTGTTTTGTTTATAAAGAAATTCAAGTATCCTCCTGCTACTTCTATTTTTTCTATTTCTACTACTGGTTCTATTTTTTCTTTTATTTCATTTGCAATTGCTGGTGGTGCTTTTCTTAGTTCTTTTGCTAGTCTGAAACATGGAAATGCATAGTCTCCATTTTTTGTATCTTTAGGTGTTTCTATATAACTTTCTAGTTCTTTTTCATTTATTTCTATTGTTTTTGCTATTTGTTTTGCTATTATTTCTTTAAAATTTTTCAATTTAATTCATCCTTTCTTAGAATTTCTATCCTCAAAATCTACATAAATATTATAGTTTATAATAGAAAAAAAGTCAAACTATTCAGACTGACTTTTTTACAGTTACGGATAATGATTTTGAATTATCCAGTAATTTTTTACATTTTTTAAATTTTTAATCTCAAAGCATTTAACACAACAGTCAAACTACTAATTGTCATAGCAAATGCAGCAATCATTGGATTCATAGTAATTCCTAGTGGTTGCAAAATACCACAAGCAATTGGAATCATACAAATATTATAGAAAAACGCCCAGAATAAATTTTGTTTTATATTTCTTATAGTCTTTCTACTAATTTCAATTAAATCATTAATCTTTTCCAAGTTATCATTCATAAGAACTACTTGTGAGGAATCCATAGCGATGTCTGTGCCGTTTAAAACTGATACACCAATATCTGCTGTTACAAGGCTTACACTATCATTTATTCCATCTCCACACATCATTACAGGTCCATTTTCTTTTAATTTTTTTATTTGCTCTGATTTTTCTTTTGGTGTGACATTTGAGATAACCTTATTAATTCCAATTTCTTTTGCTATTATTTCTGCAGTTTTCTCATTGTCACCTGTAAGCATTACAATATCAATATTTCTATTTTTTAATTTTTGTATTACCTCAATAACATTTTCTTTTAGAATATCTTTTACTCCAATTAATGCTATTAATTCATTATTTAGGCTAACAAATAAAATACTATTTCCTTGATTTACCAACTCTTTTTCGTCTTGTTCATTATCTATTTTGATATTATTTTCTGTCATTAATTTTTTATTACCAATTAGATATTTATCTCCGTTCTGTGTTATCCCTTCAACTCCAAATCCTGGTATTGCCTTAAATTCTTTTATTTCTTCCAATTCTATTTTTTCTTCTTGTGCTTTTTTTACAATTGCTCTTGCTATTGGATGTTCAGATTTATTTTCTATACTTGCAACTTTTCTTAATATTTCCTTTTCTTCTATATTGCTGTAATTATATATTTTTGAAATGCTTAATTCACCTTTTGTTAGTGTTCCTGTTTTATCAAAGCAAATTGTTTTTACTTTATGTGCATTTTCTAATGTTTCACTTGTTTTTACCAATATTCCTTTTTTACTTGCATTACCTGATGCTATAACTATTGCAAGTGGTGTTGCTAGCCCTAAGCTACATGGACATGCTACAACTAATATGCTTACAAATATGTTTATTGCAGTTGCTGCATTTTTTGAAATTAGCAACCATAAAATAACTGCTAAAACTGCAATTACCAAAACTACTGGTACAAAGTATCCGCTTATTTTGTCTGCTATTTTTGCTATTGGTGCTTTTGTGCTTGTGGCTTGTGTTACAAGTCTTACGATTTCTGAAACAGTTGATTCTTTACCGATTTTTTCTGCTTTATATTTTATCGTTCCTTCATAATTTATGCTTCCAGCAATTACTTTTGAACCTTTTTCTCTTTTTACTGGTACACTCTCACCTGTTATAAATGATTCATTAATATGTGTTGTTCCATCAGTTATTTCTCCATCAACCGCAATTTTTTCTCCTGGCTTGCATATTACAATGTCACCTTTTTGTATTTCGTCTAATGTTACTGTGACCTCTTGTCCATCTCTTAAAATTACTGCATTATTTGGAGTTATTGTCATTAATTGTTGCAATGCTTCTTTAGTTTTATCTTTATTTTTATTTTCTACATATCTTCCAATTTCTATAAAAAATATTACTATTGCCGCTGATTCAAAATATAGACTTTCTACATTCATTTCATGTCCTTTTAAAATTTGAATTGTTCCATATATACTGTAAATATAACTTGCTAAAACTCCTATCATTACTAGTGTGTCCATATTGAGTGTTTTATGTATTAAATTTTTATATCCATTTTTTATTATGTCTTTTCCTAAAATTAATACTATTGTTGTTAAAATAAATAGTGATATTGCATAATTTACTGGATGTGTCATCATGTTTAAAAACGGAATTACTGGCAAGCCTACCATATGTGACATTGATATATATAATACTAATATTGATATTATTGTTATTGCTATTAGTTTGTATTTTTCGTTTGTCTTTCTCTTTTCTTCTTTTTCAAAATTGTCTATTCCTAAACTTTCGAATCCTGCTTTTTCTACAAATTTTTCTACTTGTTCTAATGTTAATTTTTTTTCATCATATTCTATGTTTGCATTATTCATTATTAAATTTACTGTTGCTTGTTTTATTCCATCTTGCTTGTTTAGGTATTTTTCTAGTCCTGAAGAACAAGCACTACAAGTCATTCCATCAATTTTTAATAATATTTTTTTCATAGTAATTATTCTCCTTTGAAACCTGTATCTTCAATTGCCTCTTTAATGTTTTCTATATTGATTTTTGTTTCGTCATATTTTATTGTTGCTTTCTTTTCTTCTAAACTTACTTTTGCTGTTTCTACTCCCTCTAAATTATTTAATACTTTCTCTAATCTTGTTGAGCATCCTGCACAGTGCATTCCTTCTATTTTTAAATTTGTTTCTTTCATTATATTTTCCTCCTTAAATTTTTATTTTTAAATACTGTACTTATTAAATGCTTAAAAATTCAGTATTCCTAAATGTTCTAATAATATTTTAATCCCTAATAAAATAAGGATAACTCCACCTACAAATTCCGCTTTATTTTCGTATTTATCTCCAAATCTATGTCCTACTTTTGTTCCAATTACTGATAAAACAAATGTAATTGTTCCTATAAGTGTTATTGCTAAAACTAAATTAACCTTGAAAAACGCAAGTGTTATTCCTACTGCTAATGCATCTATACTTGTTGCTATTGCTAATATAATCATAGTCTTAAAGCCAACGTCACTATTTATATTTTCACTTTCTTTACTGAATGATTCTTTTATCATATTTCCACCGATTATTGCTAATAAAATGAATACAACCCAATGGTCAAAATTTGTTATAAAGCTTTCAAATGTTGAACCTAAAAAATAGCCTATAACTGGCATTACTGCTTGGAAGCCTCCAAAATATAGACCTATAATACATGCTTTTTTCCAGTCCATTTTTTTCATTGATATTCCTTTGCATATTGATACTGCAAATGCGTCCATTCCAAGTCCTATGCCTAATAATATTAGTTCTATTATTCCCATGTTTTCATCTCCTAAGTTTTTATATTTAATTTTATTAGGCTTAAAATTTTTTATGTTATTTATATTACATTTTAAGAAAATTAGCAAAAAAATCATGCAATTAAAAAATCACATGACCAATTTTCCATTAACTTTTATTCAATAATTTCATAGTATTTTATTTTATCTAATGTTATAGCACTATTATCATATACAGAATCTATTGCTAACTTTAGATATTGATACGAATTTGAATAATGAGGTAATTCAAATTCTTCTAAATCTGCATTACTACTATATTTTCCCTTATAAATTTCTTCAAAATTTCTTCCATTATTTGACCCATTTACCGTAAAATTTTCAACATTAGAATATTATTTTAATTTTAATATTTTTAGTCTTATTGGCTTTTCAAACTGATACATTATCCAGCTCTTACATATTTTTTCATTTTCGAGTTCTATTTTTTTGTATATTCAATGACCACATAAAAATTTCCTGTATCCGTACCCCTATATGCAATTGTTTTAGAATCTGGTTTATAAAAAATTGCTGCCTGTGAAGAACTATTTTGTGTAAAATTAAATGGAAATAGATAATTTGTTACATTTGTTTTTAAATATCCTTTAACTTCAACTAATGCATCAATTTCATCTACTGTTGTAAATAAATCTTGATTTACTTCAGTAACCATTCCAGTATATACTTTTCTATAAATTTTTTTTCCATCTATCCATGTTCCAATCGCTTTTTCTTCTAAACTGTATTGATTATTGTTACTGTTTTCTTCTCTACTTCCTGTTGAAACAATTTCATTTATCGAATTTTCATAGTCTGCTAAAGTTGCATTTTCTAATTCTTGTGCATCTTTAGACTTTTGTTCTGCTTGTTTTGCTTTCCCAAATAGTCCTGTCTGAGTTAAAACTGATATTGAAATTCCTGCCAAAATAAGTAATATGACTATTGTTATCACTAATGCTACAAGTGTAATTCCTTTTATATTTTTCTTTTTATTTTCTTTTAAACTCCCCGTGTGTACAGCCCCAAGGCTTTCATTTGTTATCTTTCTCATTTTTGTTTTCCTCCTTTGTTATTTTTCCCAATTAAAAATAAAAATATGTATACACAATATTGTATGTATATCAATTCATATTTTACATCTAGTAAAAGAAAAAGTCAATAAAAATAAATAATATTTTTCAACATATATGATTAATTTATGATAATGTCTTAAGTAATAACTTTTGAAAATGTCTCAAAAA
>ENA-OOWV01000960-OOWV01000960.1-human-gut-metagenome-genome-assembly--contig:-NODE-960-length-20344-cov-3.852235_pt1 | contig 20344 bp, 18 predicted proteins | sample MGYA00241584_ERZ501337 | MGnify/ENA primary metagenome ERZ501337 (study PRJEB25962, sample SAMEA2042744) | human gut metagenome | biome: human gut; feature: human-associated habitat; material: faeces... | reverse complement strand
CAGAAGAACATTGTCAAGGTCCCCATGGCGGACCCGGAGGACAAGAGCCAGGTGGGTGCCTCCATCCCCGGCGCTGTCAGCAAGATCAACGTCAAAGTGGGCGACACCGTGGAGAAGAACCAGACCCTGCTGACCATTGAGGCCATGAAGATGGAGACTGCCATCACTGCCCGTATGAGCGGCACCGTGGAGAGCATCGAGATCCACGAGGGCGATACCGTCATCCTCTCAGCAACTCCCGTTCCCGGCAACGAGAAGGCCGTCCAGCAGGTCGTCAACAGCCTGGCCAAGCTCGGCTGCGACGTGTGGGATAAGAACCGCGCTCTCGTCCACGTCTCCGGTCACGGTAGCCAGGAGGAGCTCAAGCTCCTGATGGCCATGGCCAAACCCACGTACTTTATGCCGGTTCACGGTGAGGCCGTGCATCTGCGCGCTCATGCCCAGCTCGCCCGCAAGATGGGCATCAAGGACGATCATATCTTTATCCTCGATAACGGCGACACGCTCGAGATGCGCGGTGGTATCGTCAAGCGCGGTACACCCGTCGAGTCCGGCGTCGTCTACGTCGACGGCCTGCGTATCGGCGATACCGACCCCATTGTCTTGCGCGATCGCCAAAAGCTCGCCAACGACGGTATGGTCACGGCCGTTGCCATCGTCTCGCTCAAGCACAAGAAGATCGAGGCCATCGAGTTCTCGGGCCGCGGTGTCTCGTTTGCCATTGACGACCAGTTCTCCGAGGATGCCTCCGCATCCATTATGAAGACGATCGAGAAGGGCAAGTTTAGCTTTACGAGCAGCGGCTCCGATGCCATTCGCAAGGCCGTGCGCGATTCGCTCTCCAACTTTATTTGGAGCCGTACGCGCACCCGTCCGATGATCATCCCGGTCGTCATGGAGGTTTAGTTTGGCGCGCGGATCTGCACAAAACGCCAAAGGCAATAAGGCCAATAACCAACCGGCATCTGCTAAGGGTGCCGGTTCCCATCTGCGTGCCAATAAGGGCCACGAGGCCGACTTCGACGATTTTGAGCCCTTGGTCGAGCCCTCGGCCAACCGCGATATCGCCGGCGTGGTCATCGCCGTTTTGGCGATTGCGTCCTTCATTGCCGTGATTTCGCCGGCGACCGCACCCGTGACGGCTGCGGTTGCTGGTTTCTACCACCTGGGCTTTGGTCTGGGCGCCTACGTGCTGCCGATCGTCATTTTGCTGTTTGCCGCCACACTCTTTTTAGGCGAGGACTCGCCGCTCAACGTGCGCTCTGTTGCGGGCGGCGCCGTGGTCTTTATCGCCGTCGTTTCCATTCTTTCGCTGATGGTGCCGGGTACGAGTGTCTCGTGTGACCTTATGTTCACGCCGCAAAATTTGTCCGCCTCGGGTGGCTACATCGGTGCGTTTATTGCGAGTGCGCTGCAGAATGCCCTGGGTAAGCCTATCGCGATGGTAGTCCTGTTGGGCCTTGTCGTCGTGGGCTTGGTCATCATCGGCTTTTCGGTTGGCGGCGTGCTGCGCTCTGCTCGCGACCGTGCGGCCGATTTTGCCGAGCGCCGTCGTGCCGATGTTAACGCGAGTCCGTGGGGTGACGACGAAGCCCTGTCGGTGCCCGGCGTTGCCCGTCCGCACCTGAGCATTCTTCGTCAAAAGGGCTCCGATGCTGCAGTGACCACGGTCATGGGCAACGATGTGGACCCGGTTTTGGACAATGACGACGAGGACGAGGACCCGTTTGTCGACGTATCCGATGCCGTGGAGGCCGAGCGCGCTAAGACGACGCTGCTGCCGCGCCGCCATGCCAAGAAGGGCAAGGCTGCGCCTAAGCTCAATACGAGTGAGCCCGACCCGTCTTGGTCCGATAGCGAGATTGAGCTCACTGAGGGCGATGACGAGGACGACGAGGCGCCGATTGAGACCGCAAAGACAACTTTGCTGCCGAGTCGCCATGCCAAGCGCGAACAGGTAACCGGCCAGCTTTCGATGGAAGACGACCCCGATAAGATTGACGAGTCCGAGCCGCCGTTTGCCGTGAATCCTGTCTCGGCAGCACCTCAGATTCCCGACTTCTTGAAGCATCCCAAGGTTGCCGATGCGCCTGCCTCGAGTGCTGTCGGATCGGCTGCGGCTAGGGATGGGGGAGCGGACGGCGGCGCCGCAGATAACGAGGGCGAAGAAGAGGATGGCCTTAAGCTTCCGCCACTCGAAATCCTGCATGCCAACCCGCAGTCGGCGTCCTCCGCGTCTTCTGACAAGGAGCTGGAACAGACTGCCGAGTCGCTTCAGTCCACGTTGCTTGAGTTTGGCCGCAGTGCCCGCGTGGTCGGCTGGATCGCCGGCCCCACGGTGACGACCTTTAAGCTGCAACCTGGCGAGGGCGAGCGCGTGAGCAAGATCTCGAGCCTCGAGGACGATATCGCGCTTTCGCTCGCTGCCCAGTCGGTGCGTATCTTTGCCCCGATCCCCGGCACCTCGCTCGTGGGCATCGAGATCCCCAATCGCAAGCGCCAGAACGTCAACCTGGGCGACGTGCTGCCCTATGTGAAGGGCGGTCCGCTCGAGCTCGCAATCGGGCGCGATGCCGAGGGCACGCCGGTCGTCGCCGACCTTGCCAAGATGCCCCACCTGCTGATCGCCGGTACCACTGGTTCCGGTAAGTCGGTGATGATCAACTCCATCATCACGACCCTGCTCATGCGCGCGCTTCCCGAGGACGTTCGCTTGATCATGGTCGACCCCAAGCGCGTCGAGCTTGCGGGCTATAACGGCCTGCCGCATCTTTATGTACCGGTCGTTACCGAACCCAAGCAGGCCGCGAGCGCTCTGCAATGGGCCGTGTCCGAGATGGAGCGTCGCCTGAAGGTCTTCGAGCGCCTTAACGTGCGTAAGATCTCGACCTACAACGAAAAGCAGGCCGCCGGCGAGTTTGAGCATTACGACAACCCGCCGCAAAAGATGCCCTACCTGGTCATCATTATTGACGAGCTTTCGGACCTGATGATGGTTGCCGGCAAGGACGTCGAGGCGTCGATTGTGCGTATCGCCCAGCTGGGCCGTGCCGCCGGTATTCATCTTATCGTGGCCACGCAGCGCCCCAGCTCCAACGTGGTGACGGGCCTTATCAAGGCCAACATCACCAACCGCATCGCCTTTAACGTCGCCACGGGTATCGACTCGCGCGTCATCATCGACCAGATGGGTGCCGAAAAGCTTACCGGTTTGGGCGACATGCTGTTCTCCAAGGTCGACTGGGGCAAGCCTCGCCGTATTCAGGGATGCTTTGTTTCGGATGATGAGATCAACGAGATTGTCGAGTTCGTCAAGTCGCAGAGCGAGCCCGACTACCACGAGGAGATTCTGTCTGCCGTGGCGCCCGCTTCCATGTCCATGGCGGGTGGCGGCGGTATTGTCCGCACCGGAGTAGCCGAGCCGCAAGACGATGATCCGCTCATTTGGGAAGCCGCCCATATTGTGGTGGAATCGCAGCTTGGCTCCACATCTGGCCTGCAACGTCGTCTGAAGGTTGGCTATGCGCGTGCCGGGCGTATTATGGACATGCTGGAAGAAAAGGGTGTCGTCGGCCCGCCCGACGGTTCCAAGCCGCGCGAGGTCCTGTTGGACGAGGAGGGGCTTGCCGCGCTGGAATCTGTCGACGCCGAGATGGCACGTGAAGATCGTGAGTTTGGAGGATTCTGATGGCTGCACGCTTTGGTGACATGCTGCTCGAGCAGCGTCGCCGAATGGGCCTTTCCATTCAGCAGGTCGCCAACACCATCAAAATCAGGCCGCAGATCATCGAGTTTTTCGAGACCGGTAACTTTGCCTCGATGCCGCCGCGCGGCTATGCGCAGGGCATGATTTCGAGCTATGCTCGCTTTTTGGGCCTCAATCCGCGCGAGGTCGTCAATGCCTACTTTGACGACCTGATGGCATACGAACGCGAGACGTCCCAGCAGGGCGGTCGTTTTCAGGACGCCGCCGGCTACGTCAATTCGCGTTCCTCGGTCGATAACGGGCGCTTCCTGATGGTTCAGGGCGGTCGTTCGACCCGCTATGGACAGCGTCCTCAGCAGGCCGGTTATATTACCGAGACGGGTTCGGGCGAGGAGATTCGCTCACAGCGTGACCGGTTCCGCAGTACGCCGATGCCCGAGGACCGTGCACTTCCCGCTGCCCGAGGCGTGGCGCGTGACCCTCGTGCCGGCTACGGCGACGGCGGCTATTCCGATCGCGGTTACCGTGGTGCCTCTACGGGACGCTCTCGCGGTGGCTATGCGGATGCCGATACCACGCAGGTGACGCCGCGTCTTCGCTCTCAATCACAGCCGTATGGCCAGCGCTCTTCGGCTCCGCGTTCGGGCCAGCGTGGCTATCAATGCCGCGGTGAGCTTGCGCCCCGCTCGGGTCAACGCAGCCTTCAGGACCAGGGCGGCTATCGCGGCCGTCCCGATAGCAATCGCGGTCGTATGCCTCAGGGAGGCGGCCGCAGCAGTTCCGGTCGTGGACGCGGCGGGTCACGTACTCCTCAAAACAACGGGCTCGATCCGCGTATCATCTACGCCGGCATCGGTGCCGTTGCGCTGCTGTTGATTGTGCTCATCGTGGTGCTTCTGCGTGGCTGCGCATCTTCGACGCCCGAGACCACGCCCGAGACGCCCGCTGCTACCAAGACGACGACCAAGAAGTCTTCTAAGAAGACCGAAACGGTTGACGAGGACGAAGACACCGATGAGGCGACGGATGAGTCGACCGATTCGGACGCCACCAAGACGACGGCTAAAAAGGAAGAGAACGAGGTAACGAAGGTCAAGGTCTCCGTTGCCAAGGGAAAGACCGCGTGGATTGAGGTCAAGGTCGACGGCAAGTCGGTCTATGGCGCCCAGGCGACTGGCCCCTTTGAGCAGGAGTACACGCCCGAGTCCTCGATCGAGATCACCACGTCCAAGCCTTCCGATGTCACCGTTACCAAGAACGGTGAAAAGGTTCGTTACGATACCAAGACCTCGGGCGTGGCGCGTGTGACGATCACCGTTCCCAAGAAGGAGACGACTGATTCCGAGAATGGTGAAAGTTCTGATGGTACCGACACCACCGATGGTACCGATACCACCGACGGTACCGATGCCCAGTCCACGGATGGCGCCGATACCGCAACTGACGGTCAGACGCCCACCGATTCTACCGACTATTCGTACGATAGCTACTAAGCCGCTCGTACGCGAAAGGAAACATCATGGCTAAAGATTCCAGCTTCGACGTCGTGTCCGAGGTCAACATGCAAGAGGTCGACAACGCCTTCCAGCAGACCACGCGCGAGATTTCCCAGCGCTATGACCTTAAGGATTCTGGCGCCACGATCGAGCTTTCGAAGGGCGACAAGCTCTTTACGATCAACGCCCCGGCCGACTTTGTCTCCAAACAGATTATCGACGTGTTGAGCTCCAAGCTCATCAAGCGCGGCATCGACCTCAAGGCTGTCTCGTGGGATGCTCCGCAGGCGGCGTCGGGCGGCACCGTGCGCGTGCTCGGCCATATCGTCGAGGGTATCGACCAGGCGACCGCCAAGAAGATCAACAAGGACATCAAGGACCAAAAGCTCAAGGTCAAGGTGACCATCGAGGCCGACAAACTGCGTGTTTCCTCTGCTTCGAAGGACGCGTTGCAGACCGTGATCCAGTTCCTGCGCGACCAGGACTACGGCCAGCCGCTGCAGTTCACCAACTACCGCTAATATCAATCGAAAGGACCGCTCTCCAACATGGATACACCGTTGGGCTCCGTGCTCTACATCACCCTCGGGTGCGCTAAGAACGAGGTTGACACCGACCGCATGCGTTCTCTTTTGACCGCCGCGGGCTACGAGGAGGCATTCGACCCGCAGGATGCCGATATCGCCATCGTCAATACATGTTCGTTCCTCGCCTCCGCAACGTCCGAGAGCATCGAGACCACGCTCGAGCTCGCCAATGAGGTTCAGGACGGCGTTCGTTCTTGCCCCATCGTCATGTGCGGCTGCGTGCCGTCGCGCTATGGCGATGACCTGCCTGACGAGCTGCCCGAGGTCGCTGCCTTTGTGAAGGCCGACGAGGAAGACGGCATCGTGGCGGTCATCGATGGCGTGCTGGGTGTCGAGCGTGAGATTGCAGCCTATATCCCGCAGGTCAAACGTACCGTCGAGGGTGCTGTCGCCTACGTCAAGATTTCCGATGGCTGCAACCGCTTCTGCAGCTTCTGCATGATTCCCTACATCCGCGGCCGCTATCATTCGCGCAATGCCGAGAGCATCATCTCCGAGGTGCGCGACCTGGTTGCCGGCGGTGTGCGCGAGATCGTGCTGATCGGCCAGGACACGGGCATCTGGGGTACCGACTTTGCCGACGAGGACGTCGCCGATGGCTCGCCGCGCAATCTGGCGCAGCTGCTGCGTGCCGTCGCCGAGGCCGTACGCCCGCACAACGTCTGGGTCCGCGTGCTCTATCTGCAGCCCGAGGGCATGACTGACGAACTCATCGAGACGATTCGCGATACGCCCGAGGTGCTGCCCTATATCGATATCCCCGTGCAGCACTGCGACGCGCGCATTCTTAAGGCCATGCGTCGCTCCGGTTCACGCCAGGAGCTCGAGGATCTGTTCCGCGACCTTCGCGAGCGCATCCCCGGCATCGTGATTCGTTCCACGGCCATGGTCGGCTTCCCGACCGAGACCGACGACGAGTTCCGCGACCTTATCGACTTTATGGACACCGTCGGCTTTGACTACACGAGTGTCTTTGCCTACTCGCGTGAGGAAGGTAGCCTGGCCGCCAAGATGGAGGGCCAGGTCGATGAGGAGGTTAAGCTCGAGCGCGCCCAGGAGGCCATGGACCTGGCCGAGTCGCTCGGTTTTGCCGCCACCGCCGCCCATGTGGGCGAGCGAGCCCAGGTAATCGTCGACGGTATCGAAGAGACCGAGGATGGCGCCGAGCTGATCGGCCATGCCTGGTTCCAGGCGCCCGATTCCGATGGCGCGGTGCATCTGGACGCCAGCGAGGCGTCCGTGGGCGATATTCTGTCCGTCGAGTTTACCGATAGCTTCTGCTACGAGCTTATCGGTCATGTTGTGGAGTAGGAGAGCGTCGTGGCTAACGAGAGTAATAAGGAACTGACGAGTGTCTGGACGCCCGCCAACATCGTGACGTGCGTTCGCATCGTCTTTATCCCGGTGTTCATGATCGTGTCGGCGCTTTCTCACACGAGTGTTGCCGGTACGGATTGGAGCACCTTCGACGGCCCGCTCGCCGCCGCTGCCTTCATTCTGTATGTGATCCTGTCGTGCACCGATAAGGTCGACGGTTATCTGGCGCGTTCGCGCAACGAGATCACCGACTTCGGTAAATTCTTGGACCCCATCGCCGATAAGCTGCTCGTGTTCTCGGCCCTGCTGCTGTTCTTGGATTTTGGCGCAGTGACCGTGTGGTCCGTGTTCATTATCCTGTTCCGTGAGCTTCTGGTGAGCGCCCTTCGCATGGTCGCGAGTGCGGCCGGTGTGGTCGTTGCGGCCGATAAGCTCGGCAAGTACAAGACAGCGACTACGATGGTTTCCATCTGCGGCTATCTGTGCGTCTTTGCGTTGTCTGGCCTTAACCTGGCCCCGGTGGCGCTGACGCTCGGTATCTATGGCGTCTCACGCTTCCTGTACGCCGTGGCCGTTATCCTGACCGTTATCTCGGGCGCTCAGTACTTCTGGAACTGCCGCAAGATCGTCTTTTCGGTCTAGGTCCTGGTAGGCATGACGGAATCATTTGAGCAGATTGCCGCGCATAACGAAGAGCTCGCACGCGATATTGTCGAGCGCGCGAGCGCTCGGGGCGTGACGGTTTCGACGGCTGAGTCGCTGACGGCGGGTATGATCGCCTCGACGATTGCGGATATCCCAGGCGCCTCGGCGGTGCTGCGTGGCGGTGCGGTGACCTATTGCGATGAGATCAAGCATCGCGTGTTGGGTGTTGAGCGGGAGACGCTCGACCGCTATACCGCGGTGTCGCATCAGACCGCGCGCGAGATGGCTGTGGGTTCGCTGGAGCTGTACCAGAGTGATATTGCAGTGAGCGCAACGGGTTATGCCGGCCCCGGCGGTGGCACTGAGGACGATCCGGCGGGCACTTTCTATATTGGCTGGGCGTATCGCGCGGCTGATGGGAAAGTGCCAGTCGTGGACTCTGTGCGCTGCCACTATGAGGGCGACCGTTCGTGTGTTCGTGCCCATGCGGTCGCGGAGGCATTGGGTCGAATTGTCCTTGTGCTCATCTCTATGGAATAGACGTGTTTTAAGGGGCCTTAGTGCCCCTTAATTGTGGAGATAGGGACCTCAGAAGAATTTAGCGTTTGTGCTGGTCATAGGTGTATTTTTGCCTGCCTTATTCTTATTTGGCCCTTTATGGTCAAGCATTTGGTCAGTGTTTGGTCGGCGTTTGGTTGGGTTTTGGAAAGGTCGGCTGCATATGATTTATCTGAACGGTTGACCACGAACAGCCGTTCGTTTATTATCGATGCATGTTGTTAAGAGGAGGGCTATTCATGGCCAAGAATTCAGGTCCCGTACGTACCGTTCATGCTCGCACGACGGGTAAAGAGCGCGATGAGATGATCGCCACCACCAAGGCCGAGATCGAGAAGAAATTCGGCCAGGGTTCCATCATGAGGTACGGCGACGGTGGCCCCGAGCTCGAGGTCGAGGCCATCCCTACGGGCGCTCTTGCACTCGATGCCGCTCTGGGTATCGGCGGTGTGCCACGCGGCCGAATCGTCGAGATCTACGGTCCCGAGTCCTCCGGTAAGACGACGCTTTCGCTCGAGATCTTGGCCGAGGCCCAGGCAATGGGTGGCGTTGTTGCATTTATCGATGCCGAGCACGCGCTCGATCCCACGTATGCCGCGCGCATCGGCGTGGATATCGACGAGGTGCTCATTTCCCAGCCCGATACGGGCGAGCAAGCGCTCGAGATTGTTGACATGCTCGTGCGTTCCGGCGCCATCGATGCCATCGTCGTCGACTCCGTCGCCGCGCTGACCCCGCGTGCCGAGATCGAGGGAGAGATCGGCGATACCACGGTCGGCTTGCAAGCTCGCCTGATGAGCCAGGCGCTCCGCAAGCTCGCCGGCTCGCTGTCCAAGTCCAACACGACGTGCATCTTCATTAACCAGCTGCGTGAGAAGATCGGCGTCATGTTCGGTAACCCCGAGACTACGACGGGCGGCCGCGCCCTTAAGTTCTTCTCTTCGGTGCGTATCGACATTCGCCGCATCGACAGCATTAAGCTTAAGGACGAGGTTATAGGTAACCGCGTGCGCGCCAAGGTCGTTAAGAACAAGGTGGCAGCTCCGTTCCGTTCTGCTGAGTTCGACATCATGTATGGTACGGGCATCTCTAAGGAGGGCTCGATTCTGGACATGGCTGTCGAGTGCGGCATCTGCAAGAAGATGGGCTCCTGGTTTGCCTATGGCGAGGACAAGCTCGGCAACGGTCGCGAGGCCGCTAAGGCGTTCCTGCGCGAACACCCCGATTGCGCTGACGAGATTGAGCATAAGGTCCGCCTTGCCTGCGGGCTTGAGTTTGATGACGATGCTCCGTCCGAGGTCGAGCTGACCGATCAGCCTGCGCCTGAGGAGTTTGATGAGCTTTACGCCATCGATGGCTCTGCCATGCTCGATGATGACGACGAGTAACGGATTCGCGTATGTCGTATACGGTGACCGAGGCCACGGTCGTCTTTCCCGATAAGAAGGCGGCCTCCTCGTTCTCGAGCGGGTATGCGTCTAAAAAGCCCTGCGCGCATATCGATTGTGAGCTTGAGGGCGGTTTTGAGCGGTCCATTTGGATTCCCGTGCGGGTCGCGCGCCTGTATGTCAAAAACCGCCCCGATCTTCCCTGCGATTGGGACAACTTTCGTGAGGCTGTGCAGCTCGTCGAGCGTAAATGTGCACTTACCATGGTGACTGAGATGTTATCGCGCCGCGACCATGCGACGGGTGAGGTCCGTGACAAGCTGGCTCGCTACGGCTTTCACCAACCCGCGATCGATTTCGCCGTCGAGCGCGCCACCGAGTATCACTTTTTAGACGAGAACCGCTTTTGCTCGTACTTTATCGAGGAACGCAAGCGGTGCGGTTGGGGACAGCGCAAAATCGAGACCGAGCTCAAGCGTCGTCATGTCGTGCTCGATGACATTCCCGGTTATCCCGAGGATTATTTTGCCGTCGAAGACGATTTGGCGCGTGCGTCAGCCCTGCTCGCCAAGCGGCGTGTTCCAGAGACGCGCGGATTCGAAAAACTGGTTCGGTTTTTGATGGGCAAGGGCTTCTCGTATCACATCGCCGCCGATGCCGTTAAGGCACGTCTCGATGCCGAATGCGAGGAATGTGCGCTTTAGGCATATGCGTTTTGTGGTCCCGCCGTTCACCGCGTATTAGCCGCCGTACTGGGGCCATTTATTTGACAGTTGTTGTGGTTCAACGTACGATAAACACTGTCATTTGCTTTGTGATATGTGCTCATCTGTGATGAGTTTGTTTATATGTTTATCTGTATCCGACCCGCATAAGCTGCGCCCATATTACTCAAATGTCGCGAGCCGTTCATAAGGACGGTTCGCTTTGTTGTGTAACGAATCCATAAAAAGGAGTGAGCATGCCTATCATTGCAGCGCTCGTTGGCATCGTTTTGGGTGCCATCGCCGCCATTGCCTACATGCGCACCGCCAAGCAGGGTAGTCTTCACGAGGCCGACGAAAAGATCCAGTCGGCACACGCACAGGCTGAGTCCCTGATCGGTGATGCAAAGCGTCAGGCCGAGACCCTCAAAAAAGAGGCTCTGCTCGAGGCTAAAGAGGAGATCATCAAGAACAAGCAGGCCGCCGAGGCCGAGGACAAGCAGCGTAAGAGCGAGATTCGTACGCTCGAGAACCGCGTGATGCAGCGCGAGGAATCCCTCGATCGCCGCGTCGAGTCGCTGGATGCCCGCGAGCGACGCTCTCGACAAGCGTGAGCATCAGCTGTCCAGTCAGGCCGGTCAGGTCGAGAAGCGCTCCCGTGAGCTCGAGGAGCTCTGCGCAAAGCAGACCTCCGAGCTCGAGCGTATTGCCGACCTTACCCGCGAGGACGCCCACAAGGAGCTCCTTGATAAGGTTCGCGGCGAGGTCACCCACGAGGCCGCCACGATCATTCGCGAGTCCGAGCAGCAGGTTCGCGCCGAGTGCCACAAGACCGCCCAGGAGATTCTGTCCCTGGCTATTCAGCGCTGCGCTGCCGACCACACTGCCGAGGTCACCGTTACCTCCGTGCACATTCCCTCTGATGACCTCAAGGGCCGTATTATCGGTCGCGAGGGTCGCAACATCCGGACATTCGAGCAGGTTTCCGGCGTCAACCTCGTGATCGACGACACGCCCGAGACCGTCGTTCTTTCGAGCTTCGACCCGGTCCGTCGTGAGACCGCCCGTGTCGCCCTCGAGAACCTCATCGCCGACGGCCGCATTCATCCTGCCCGCATCGAGGAGATGTATCACAAGGCTGCCGATCTGGTTCAGCAGCGCGTGCGCGAGGCTGGCGAGCAGGCTGCCTTCGATACCGGCATCCATGATCTGCACCCCGAGATCGTCAAGACCCTTGGTGCCCTGCGCTACCGTACCTCGTTTGGTCAGAACGTGCTTCAGCACTCTCTCGAGGTCTCTGATCTGTGCGGCGTGATGGCTTCCGAGCTTGGCCTTGACGTTGTGACCGCCAAGCGCGCCGGCCTGCTGCATGACCTGGGCAAGGCAATCGACCACGACGTCGAGGGCCCGCATGCCGTCATCGGCGCCGAGCTTGCCCGCCGTTATGGCGAGAAGCCCGTTATCGTCCACGCTATCGAGGCTCACCATGCCGATGTCGACCCCAACACGGTGCTCGATGTCCTGGTACAGGCCGCCGATGCTGTCTCTGCTTCTCGCCCCGGTGCCCGTCGCGAGTCTGCCGAGAACTACATCAAGCGTCTTGAAAAGCTCGAGGAGATCGCCAACTCTCATGACGGCGTCGAGCGTACCTATGCCATGCAGGCTGGTCGCGAGGTCCACGTCATGGTTCAGCCGGACAAGATCTCCGATGCCCAGTCCACGGTCCTGGCTCACGATATCGCCCATCAGATCGAGGAAGAGATGGAGTATCCCGGTCAGGTGCGCGTCGTCGTGATTCGCGAGAGCCGCGCTGTCGATATTGCTAAATAACATGAGCGACGCGAACGAGCTCATCTCATTTATCGCGTCGATGTCGGGGGAGGGCAACCTTCGCGTCGAGGAGAACCTTGGCGAGGGGTATGTCCGCCTCCGCGTTTCGGAGGCCGAGCGGCGCCAGGCTAAGCACGACATTCAGCATGTCGAGGACATCGTCATCGAAATGCTCCGTAATGCTCGCGATGCCGGCGCCGACAAGGTCTATCTCGCCACGACCAAGGAAGATGGCGTCCGCACGCTTGTCTTTCTGGATAACGGTTCGGGCGTTCCGCAGGATATGCAAGAGCGAATCTTCGATGCCCGCGTCACCTCCAAGCTCGAGAGCATGAAAATGGATCGTTGGGGTGTTCACGGTCGTGGCATGGCATTGTTTTCGATCAAGCAGAACACCGACGAGGCCCGCGTGGTCACGTCCGGTGTCGATCTTGGTTCAGCCTTTAAGGTGAGCGTCGCGGTAGACCGCCTCAGTGAGCGCGCCGATCAGTCCAGCTGGCCTCAGGCCGTCAAGGATGAGGACGGTCATTATGTCTGTGCTCGCGGTCCGCATAATATTATTCGCGCTGCTTGTGAGTTTGCGCTCGAGGAGTTGCGTGGTTGCGATGTCTATCTTGGTTCTCCGTCTGAGATTGCCGCGACACTTTATGCTCAGTCGTCAAGTCGGCTCGATACGTCTCGTCTCCTGTTCATTGACGACGAGAGCGAGCTTCCGGTTGTCGATCGTTTAAGCCTTGCCTCCGATGCCGAGGACTTTATCCGTATCTGTTCGGGTTTGGGTCTTGAGATGTCCGAGCGCACGGCTCATCGAATTTTGGCAGGGCAGATTAAGCCCGTTCGCGGTGTGACTGCGCGTCTGCTGCGCGAGCGTGACTCATCCTCGCATGCGCCGGCTCCTGTCGATCTCGCGAAGGATCGTCGTGGGCTGCGTATTGCCAAGGATGACATGGCACAGTTTTCGCGTGCTGTGGAGCGCGACTTTAATGACCTTGCCGCCCGGTACTATCTCAATCTTTGCGGCGACCCAAAGATCCGTGTTTCGCGTGATCGAATCACCGTGACCTTCGATCTTGCCAAAGAGGAATAGCGCCTTTACCGAGTCCACTCGGTACGATAAAGTTATTGCAGTTAAAACGTACTTTTAAACGCAGGAGTTTCTTCATGGATTGCCTGAAGGTATCAAGCAAATCATCGCCCGCGTCCGTTGCCGGCGCCATCGCCGGCATGGTCAAGGATGGTGTACCCGTCAACATCCAGTGTGTCGGTGCCGGTGCTGTCAACCAGGCCATTAAGGCCGTTGCTATCGCGCGCGGTTTTTTGATTCCAACCGGTTTTGATATTTCCTGCGCGCCTGTGTTCTCCGACATCCTCATTAACGGGGAGTCGCGCACGGCCATCCGCCTTTCTATCTACGTTCACCAGATCAATCGAGCTGCTATGGATAACGTCGTCATGGATGATGTTAAGCCTGTGGCATAGCTTCTGCTTGCCTCGTTTCGCTCCCCATCGTTAGGACTTATGCACATGGACCAGCGTTCCGTACGCGATATTCTTGCCGGTAAAACCTACTTTATCCGCACCTTTGGCTGTCAGATGAATCAGCACGACTCCGAGCGTGTGAGCGGTCTGCTTGATTCGTATGGCTGCCTCATGGCGCTCGATCCCGAGCATGCCGATATCGTTGTCTTCATGACATGCTGTGTGCGTGAGGCCGCCGATACTCGCCTGTACGGTCAGTGCAATTCCTGCAAAAGCCTGCCGCCTTCGCCTTCGGGCAAGCGTGTGGTTGCCGTGGGCGGCTGCATCGCGCAGCGTGATGGAGAGGGCCTGCTCACCAACGTCGATAACGTCAATGTCATCTTTGGCACGCATTCCATCGCACATGTGGCCGAGCTCATTGCCGAGGCGTTCCTTGATGGTAAGCGTCATATCCGCACCAATGAGCATGAGGATACGGATGCCATGAGCATGCCGTGGCATCGCGAGACCCAGTATCACGCCTGGGTGCCCATCATGACAGGCTGCAATAATTTCTGCACCTATTGCATCGTGCCGTACGTGCGCGGTCGCGAAAAAAGTCGCCCCTTCGAGGAGATTGTCGACGAGGTGACCGGTTTGGTGCGCCAGGGCGTGTGTGAGATTACGCTGCTGGGCCAAAACGTTAACTCATATGGTCGCGATCTGTTTGGCAAGCCGCGTTTTGCCGATCTGCTGCGTGCCGTGGGCGATACGGGTGTGGAGCGCATCTTCTTTACGTCTTCGCATCCCAAGGATCTGCTCCCCGAGACCATCGACGCTATGGCCGAGACGCCCGCCGTTATGCCGCAGCTTCACTTGGCCGTTCAGTCGGGCTCCACGCGCATCCTCAAAGAGATGAATCGCCGTTATACACGCGAGGACTATCTGGGCCTGGTCGATCGCATTCGCAACCGCATGCCCGATATCGCGCTCTCGACCGACATTATCGTTGGCTTCCCGGGCGAGACTGAAGAAGACTTTGAGCAGACGCTCTCACTTGCCGAGACGGTCCGCTATGCTCAGGCCTATACCTTCATCTATTCCAAGCGCGCCGGTACCCCGGCCGCCGAGATTGACGATCCTACGCCGCATGAGGTTATTCTCGAGCGTTTCAACCGCCTGGTTAAGGTTATCGAGACCACGGCGCACGAGTACAACCAGGGTGAGCTTCATACTGTGGTGCCGGCGCTCATTGAGGGAACGAGTAAAAAGAACGACGCGGTCCTGCTGGGCAAGAGTCCCAAGAATCAGACCGTGCATGCGCCTATCCCCGAGGGTTACAGCATCGATCAGCTTGTTGGCAAGATCGTTGATGTTGACGTTGACGTTGCCAAGACCTGGTATTTGTCCGGCTCCGTTGTGGGCGAGCCGCGCTAATGGTTTCTCCCGGGGCAGGTCTTTCCGCCGTTGCGATCGTCGGTCCGACGGCGGTTGGTAAGAGTGATGTTGCCGACCGTTTGGCGGCTCGTCTTTCGTCCGAAGTGCTGTCGTGCGATGCGATGCAAATCTATCGCGGCATGGACATCGGTACCGCAAAGATGGCGCCCGATGAGTGTACGGCGCCGCTGCGTCTCGTCGACATTGTAGAGCCGGGTGTGGCGTACTCTGCGGCGCTTTATCAGGCTGACGCTCGCGCGCATGTTGAGCGTTTGCTTGGCGAGGGCCGCCTACCGGTGTTTTGCGGGGGCACAGGCTTGTATCTCAAGGCCGCCCTGGATGAGATGGATTTTCCCTCGGGCGAGCTTGAGGACGATCGTCGCGCGGGGTATCAGGAACTTGCCGAGCGTATTGGCGAGGAAGAACTGCATGCTCTGCTTGCCGAGCGCGATCCAGAATCGGCTGCTGTTATTCATCCCCATAACGTGCGCCGTGTGATTCGTGCGCTCGAGATGCATGATGATGGTATCTCCTATGCAAAGCAAAAAAGTCAGTTTAGTGTTCCGCGCGAGCATTATCATGCTCTATGGTTTGGTCTGACGCGTAATCGCGAGGTTCTCTACGAGCGCATTAACCTGCGTGTCGATCTGATGTTTGAGCAGGGTCTTGTCGATGAGGTCCGCGGTCTTATGGACCAGGGGCTGGGAGATGCCCTGACGTCGATGCAGGCAATTGGTTATAAAGAGATCATTGATGCTTTCAATGGCGTGATTTCTATGGATGAGGCTCGCGAACTCATTAAGATGCGTTCGCGTCGCTATGCCAAACGTCAGCTTTCGTGGTTTAAACGCGATGACCGCGTCGTGTGGTTCGATATGGACGAGTTTACGATCGATGAGGTCGTTGAGGACATCCTGCATCGTATTGAGGCTGCCTAATGGCCCGTTTTCCCCTTGTTCCCACGGCACCCGAGCCCGAGCGTGCCATATTAGTTGGTGTTGAGTGGCGCGACAATGCGTGGCCGCTTGATCGTTCGCTTGACGAGCTTGAGCGCCTAGCCCATACGGCTGGCGCCCAGTGTGTGGCGCGTTTGTCACAGCGTCTGGTTAAGCCGTATCCAAAATCGTTTATCGGTTCCGGTAAGGTTGAAGAGCTGTGCGGCCTGGTGCATCGTATGGATGCCGATGTCGTTATTTTTGACGACGACCTGACGCCCTCGCAGCAATCCTATTTGGAGAAAGCCGTGGGCGAGCCGGTAAAGATTATCGATCGTACGGCACTGATCTTGGATATCTTTGGCCTTCATGCTCAGACGCGTGAGGGACGCCTACAGGTACAGCTGGCACAGCTTCAATATCTGTTGCCTCGTCTGCGTGGCATGTGGAGCCACCTCGCCAAGGAACAGACGCGCGGCGGCATCGGCTCACGCTTTGGTCAGGGCGAAAGTCAGCTCGAGGTCGACCGTCGCCTCATTCGTAATAAGATCGCTGCGCTTCGTCGTGAGCTCAAGCAGGTTGAACAGCGTCGCGATGTTCAATCCAAGAGCCGCATTGAGTCACCGGCGTTTCGCGTCGCGTTAGCCGGTTATACCAATGCCGGTAAATCGACGTTGCTCAATCGCCTGACAGGCTCTACGGTACTTTCGCAGGACAAGCTGTTTGCTACGCTCGACCCGACGACGCGTTCGTATCGCCTGCCCGGCGGTCGCGGAATGACGATTACCGATACCGTCGGCTTTATTCAAAAGCTGCCGCATGGTCTTGTCGATGCCTTTAAATCGACGCTGTCCGAGGTGTTGGGTGCCGATCTAATTCTCAAAGTCGTAGATGCGTCTGACGAGGACTATGAGCGACAGCTGGAGGCTGTCGACCGCGTGCTTGATGAGATCGGCGCCGGAGAGCGCCTAACGCTGACCGTATTCAATAAAATCGATCTTCTCGATAGCGTTGATCGATTAAGTTTCCGTCGTCGTTTTCCGGAAGCCGTTCTGTTCTCGGCCCAAACGGGCGAGGGGCTCGACGATCTCGTCGATCGCATTGCTCGCGAGGCAGCTGCCACCGATGTACTGCTTTCAGCCGACATTCCATATCGTGAAGGTGCGCTCATTACACTCGTGCATGAGCAGGGGACCCTTTTGCATGAGGAATATCTTGAGGATGGCGTTCGTATTGTGGCGAAACTGCCGGTTCGTGTTGCACCGCGGCTCGAGCGTTATCGCACCGAGTAGGCGAGCTCCAAAATGCCCAGTATAATGGGCTGATGCAGCAGATAAAAGGGTAGTGCATAACGTCCAAGGCTGGCGAGCGCCGGCAGGGAGTTGGCGTAGGCCCAGCTAGGGACGGTCTTATCGATTCCCTGCGCTATATGTGCGGCGAAGTATCCTGCAAGATACATAAAGATAAACGGGATGATGGGGTAGTAATCACCTGAGACAAACCCAGGGCTCGGAAATCCCAGCCACGCCAGGTAGGGGACAGGGTAGATTGTTTTGGGGATGCTCCAGGTGAGGGCGAACATCACAAGGCATAGGGACATGCCCCATCTCGCTGATATCTTTTTAAGGACGGGATCGGTCAACGCCACGATGCCGGTACATGCGGCCATGCAGTAGATGATGCCAAAATTAACCGAATCATCGACTGAGACAAGTGTTGTTGCCAGCCAGACGACGAGTGCTGCTAAGGCGTATTTGGCGGCACGTTTGATATTGTTGCGCGAAAGAGTGCACATCCAACCCGCGATAAACAAGAATACCCAGCTGATGCTGGCGCGCCAGATGTCTTGAAAGACAGTCTGGGTAAACCAGGGCATATCCCAACCGTACAGGTAGGCGAGATCGTAGCAAGCGTGAAAACCTGCCATTGAAATCATCGTAAACCCGCGGACGGTATCAAAGATGGTGATGCGTTTTTGCATTACGAGAACCGGCGCATCAAGCCGACGACTTTGCCCAAAATAACGGGATTTGTTGCATAGATAGGCTCCATGGTGTCATTCTCGGGCTGCAGGCGTACGCGTCCCTGCTCCTTGTAGAACGTCTTGACGGTCGCTGAACCATCAATCATGGCCACGACGATTTCGCCGTTCATGGCACTCTTTTGTTCACGGACGATGATGTAATCGCCATTGAAGATGCCGACATTGATCATTGAGCTCCCATGCACCTCAAGGATAAAGGAACCCTGATCAGTGGCGATTTCGGTCGGGATAGTAAAAGTGTCTTCGATATTCTGCTCGGCCAGAATGGGAATCCCAGCCGCGACGCGACCAACGAGCGGTAGCGAGACCGTTCCGCGAGGTGCGGTGGGCTCGTCAGATTTAGAAATTGAGACAGAGGAGCCGTCCTCGTTAAAGAGTTCCAGGGCGCGCGGTTTGGTGGCATCGCGCTTGAGCAGCCCGCGCGCCTCCAAGGCAGATAAGTGGGCGTGCACGGTGCTGGGGGAGGAAAGGCCCACGGCAGATGCCATCTCGCGCACACTGGGCGGATAACCCTTCTCCTGCTGATATTCCTTGATGAAGTCGTAAATTTGCTGCTGACGCTTGGTAATTTTGCGAGCCATCAGGGCATCCTCTCTACCCATGTCAAACAAATGTTCGAATTTTGCTTGACAGGAACAACTGTTCGAAGATAATAATAACCGAACATTCGTTCTCGCGCTAGACATTTTTGTCCGCGCGGCTTGATAAAACTGTTCTCAGCAAAACACGCGAGAGGAGAACATGATGAACGCAACGAATATGGTCCAGGGAAACCTTGCCCTTAAACTCGAGACGCCTGCAGAACCCACTTTTACGGTTGTTCAGGGTGGCCGCTCCGGCTTTCAGCCTTTGACCGTAAAGCCTGCTCGCAATCAGCAGGCTGTAGTTGCGCCGGCCCGCGTTGCCCTGAAGGTTCCGACGATTGTCGCCGTTGCCGTTGCGCTTACGCTCTTCGTTGTCCTCGCTACGTCGGTCTTTAGCGCTCGTCACGCCGCGTATGCCGAGTCCGTTTCCAACGTTACCTACGAGACTATTCGCGTTCAGCCTGGTGATTCTCTTTGGTCGCTTGCCGAGGAATATCCTATCGAAGGCCTTTCCACGCAAGAGACTTCCGACATGATCCGTAACGTCAATCATCTGGAGCATGGTTCGCTCGCCGCCGGTGCGCATCTTAAGGTTCCTGCTCGTTCGTAATCATTATCGCGCTGCGCATGGTACCCTTGTTATCGTTTAAGAGGAGGTACCATGCGCTGTCCCAAATGTGGCAAGGCACATACCCGCGTCGTTGATTCCCGTATGCAGGAGTCAAATAACACCATTAAGCGCCGTCGCGAATGTTGTTCGTGTAACTATCGCTTTACAACGTTTGAGCGATGCGAAGACCCAATCGAGGTCATTAAGTCAGACGGAACCAAGCAGCGGTTCGATCGCAATAAGCTGCTCGTCGGCTTGATGCGCGCCACCATCAAGCGTGATATCGATACTAAGAAGCTCAATGAGATTATCGACGACATCGAGATCGAGCTGCGCTCTCGCACGCTGACGGCCGTCACGTCCCATGAGTTGGGTGACATGGTGCTCAAGCGCTTGGCCAAGATCGACAAGGTGGCCTACATCCGCTTTGCCTCGGTCTACCGCGATTTCAAAGACGTCGATGAGTTTCTGCAAGAGCTCGACAAGCTAAGGTGATTCCATGTCCAACATTACCCTCAACATAAAGCGTCTCGATCCCACCGTCGAGCTTCCCAAATACGCCCATCCCACCGATGCCGGCTTGGATCTGCGCTCCAACGAGGACTGCGTCCTGAAGCCCTTCGAACGCCGTCTGGTCTCTACCGGGCTGGCCATCGCCCTGCCCGATGGCTACGCCGGCTTCGTCCAGCCCCGCAGCGGCTTGGCCATCAAGCAGGGCTTGTCTATAGTCAACACGCCGGGCCTCATCGACGCCCACTACCGAGGAGAACTCAAGGTTATCCTCATCAACCTGGATCCCTCCAACAACATTCAAATCAACAAAGGCGACCGCATAGCCCAACTCGTCATCCAAGAAGTCCCCACGGTCAACCTCATAGAAGTAGAAGAACTAGACGAAACCGACCGAGGCAACGGAGGCTTCGGCTCCTCCGGCGTCGCCTAGGGGCGCTCGTATCCCTCCCGCCCGCCTCTCACACATATCATTCCATGCTCAAACATTCTCGCTTCGCTTCGCTCGCTGCGAAACTGCGCGTGGAACGATATG
>ENA-OOWV01000949-OOWV01000949.1-human-gut-metagenome-genome-assembly--contig:-NODE-949-length-20482-cov-2.561512_pt1 | contig 20482 bp, 14 predicted proteins | sample MGYA00241584_ERZ501337 | MGnify/ENA primary metagenome ERZ501337 (study PRJEB25962, sample SAMEA2042744) | human gut metagenome | biome: human gut; feature: human-associated habitat; material: faeces... | reverse complement strand
TCTGTCTGTCTGTCTGTCTGTCTGTCTGTCTGTCTGTCTGTCTGTCTGTCAAGATTATGTCGTCAGCCGCAGCAAACGTCAAGAGCATATCCCGATAATATTCATACTGATTTTTACGGGCTTCAATTTCAGCAGGCAGACCAATGTTCAAATCAGAACAGATGGCATCGAAGTTATCCAGCACTTTTGCAATTCGGTCTTGGATTTCCTTTTCCGGCACTGGAATTTTAACTTTTTCCAGCTTTGCAACAGATAGTCCCGGTTGCGCTCCTGCGGTCTTATACTGGTTAAGATTTGCATGAACCAGCGCATGATACAAGAATCTGCTATTGAAAAATCCTTTATCTGATACAACAACAGCGTGTTCGGTAGTGTAATAGGAACCTGTTGCATAGCAAACATTTCCACATAACGCACCTTGCCGCCCAACTAAAGGTTTATCTCCTTGCTGGTTGGCTGTCCTTACATATCCACGAAGCCCATTACCGCCATAACACGGAACAGAGTATTCCTTAGTCTGTACAGGGGATATTTCAATCGCCGGAATTGCTTTGCCCGCTTGTAAGCCACAAACCTCCCCCAGCGTTCTCCACTTTGTCTCAAATGTCCCCCCCTGTGGACACCGAAAGTCAAAAGCGTATCGCGGTAATATTCATACTGCTTTTTGCGTGCTGTAAGCTCCGCTGTAAGCTCCGTGAAATTGTCCAGTATCTGGACAATTTCACGTTGAATGGGCAGAGGTGGGATAGGTATAGAGAAGTCTTGAATCATTGGTTTCCGAATAGATGTCACTGTTGCACTTACAGCCTTTTTCATAATAAACGGCTTAAAGTATGCTTGCATATAATAATACGCGAACTTCGTCAGAACATCTTCTGTTGTAAAATGGATTCTATATACGCGCTGATGTAGCGCGTATTTACCATCAACATAATGAAAAATTTCTCCTACGCCACCCTCTCCGGGGATTATGATTGCTTCTTCATCATATTCATAGTCATTTTTGGTTTTTACTGTTTGTGACCTGATAAAAAACGGATACAGTCCGCCATCTATTGCCTCGTTTCCGTTACTACTTCCTGTTCCCACTTCAGCAATGTTCCCAATCCGCATAAACGTTACGCCATTAGGACACATTTCAGAAATCAACTTATTAAGTTCACTCATATATTACTCACATTCTGCAAAACGGATGTAAGGCGCTTCTCAAGTTTTTCTTTCAATTCTTCATCATTTTTATAAAGAATAATATTATCGCCACTAACATCAAAATGCACTTTTTCATTAACAAAAAAGTCTTGCTGACAAGTCAGTATCAATTTAATAGGATGATTACATAACTGCAATCCCCTCGCAATTCCCGCCTCGTAATAAACTCCGCCTCTGTTGCCTGTCAAGTCTGCAATTAGTGCTATCGAGTTTTGGATTTCCGTCGTAATTTCACCAATAATAGAACCCGTAAACTCTTTTTCGTCAATTCGCATCACATCATAGCCAAGTTTGTGCATTGTTGCTTTATACGCATTCTCGTAAGTCCCATTTGTTGCGTCTGAAAACATCATTGCTATAAAAATCTGCTTTTTCTTCATCACCTGTGGTGCCTTAACATTATTGTACTTCTTTTTGTAAATTTGTTTCAATAGCGCAACTAAATTACTACAATATTGAAAAGCATCTCCCTGAAGTTTTATTCTGTCAATTAGTACCCATGCCTCGGAATCGCCCTCGCCACTTTCTTCTAAGAATGACTCCACCTCATATACCCATTCGCTAACATTCGGTTGTTTAGGTTTTTCTATCAGTTCTTTTAAACGCTCCTGCTCATCCATAAGCAAAATCACCCCACTTCAATCTCCGCAATAATCTTATCAATCTCGTCACGTAGCACCTGTTCCCGCGCCACAATGCGCTTGATTTCTGCGTTCAGCTCGGTAATGTTGATAACCTCGCGGGTGTCCTCCTGCTCCACATAGGTGGATACAGACAGGTTATAATCCTGCACGGCAATCTCGTCATTGGGCACAAGGCGGCAGAAATAGTCCTTATCCTCGCGGTCAACGAACGAGGCCACGATTTTTGCAATGTTGTCCTCGGTCAGCTTGTTGTTGTTCGTGACCTTGACAAATTCTTTCGAGGCATCAATAAACAGCGTCTTGTTCTCGGCCTTGCTCTTTTTCAGCACCATAATACAGGTTGCAATGCTGGTGCCAAAGAACAGGTTGCCGGGCAGCTGGATAATGCAGTCGATAAAGTTGTTGTCAATCAGATACTGGCGAATCTTCTTTTCCGCGCCGCCGCGATACATAATACCGGGGAAGCAGACGATAGCCGCCGTGCCGTTGGTCGCCAGCCATGCCAGCGAGTGCATGATAAAGGCCAAGTCCGCTTTGGACTTCGGGGCCAGCACACCGGCAGGGGAGAAACGCGGGTCGTTAATCAAGACCGGGTTATCATCGCCTTCCCATTTGATAGAATACGGAGGGTTGCTGACAATGACTTCAAAGGGTTCCTCGTCCCAATGCTGGGGCGAAATCAATGTATCCTCGTGGGCGATATTGAATTTATCAAAATCAATATCGTGCAGGAACATATTGATACGGCACAGGTTGTAGGTCGTCAGGTTGATTTCCTGACCGAAGAAGCCCTGACGCACATTCTCCTTGCCCAGAATCTTAGCCGCCTTCAGCAGCAGAGAGCCGGAGCCGCAAGCAGGGTCATAGACCTTGTTGACCTCGGTCTTGCCCACGACAGCAAGGCGGGTCAGCAGTTCCGAGACCTCCTGCGGGGTAAAGAACTCGCCGCCGCTCTTGCCAGCGTTGGAGGCGTACATACTCATCAGGTACTCATACGCATCGCCAAACGCATCAATCGTGTTTTCCTTGTATTCACCGAGCTTCATCGCGCCGATGCCGTCCAGCAGCTTGACAAGCATTGCATTGCGCTTCGGCACCGTTGCGCCCAGCTTGTTGCTGTTTACATCAATATCATCGAACAGACCGGCAAAGTCGTCCTCGCTCTCGGTGCCTTTGGCGGAATCCTCGATATGACGGAAGACGGCCTCCATCGTCATGTTGAGGTTGTCGTCCTGCGGCGCACGGGCGCGGACATTAACGAACAGTTCAGACGGCAGGATAAAGAAGCCTTTGGTCTGCACCAAGTCATCCCGTGCCTGCTCTGCCTCCTCGTCAGACAGCTTGGCATAGTCAAAATCCGCGTTGCCTGCCGCGATTTCGTCCGCGTTGATGTAGTTCGTCAGGTTCTCGGAAATGTAGCGGTAGAACATAATGCCCAGAACGTAGGATTTGAAATCCCAGCCATCCACGCTCCCGCGCAGGTCGTCCGCAATCGCCCATATTGCGCGGTGAAGTTCTTCGCGTTCCTGCTCTTTTTTGTTATCCGGCATTGTGATTCCTCCAAATTTCAAGTACACTTTTTAACCCTATGTATATTGTAGCAAATGCTCCATCCCATAAGTCGGACTTGCAGCCAAAGATACATATTTTTATCTATTATAACGAAAAAGCGGGCATTTGTCACCCGCTTTTTGCCGTATTTCGTAAATTATTGTAGATGTCACGCACTATTTGAAGTAGAAATTTTTCCGCAGCCGGATTGCTCCGTCATCGCAAATTACAAATAGGTCTTGTTCCAAATGTGCAAGGTCAGCCGGCTTGATGATGGGCTGTCGTTTCTGGTTGGGGTCGGTTGCCAATAGGGAACATTTTTCACCAATCATTTTGGAGAAATATTCCTGTGTTTCGGTGTCTTTGCAGCCCAGTATGACGGTAAATTTGAAGTTACCGAGCATTGCTATGCGCTCATCTTTGCCGTAAATCATATCGAGGTCGGCTAACGACTGGGTCAGGACAAGGATTCTAATTCTTCTTTTCCTCAAACGGCGGAGGGCCGGGGTAATTTGTAATTTTCCAAAGGACGCAAATTCGTCCAAGCAAAATAGTATCATTTGCTTGTTTTCTTTTGGTCTTGATGAAAAATACTCCATTGACTGCGCTGTAATTATACGCATTAAGTCGCCATAGATTTCAAGCTTTTCTTCCGGGATGTAAACATATATACTATTTGTTTCCAGCGTGGCTGGGCTGATTGACTGCTCATAGCTGGCCGATTTCCGAAGTGCATTTTTGATTTTTTCATTTGTAGCAAACAGTTTTAAGGCATCGTCTGCCGCCTGTTTACAGCCCGCCGTGTTCTGCTCTGACGCGCCTGCAAAGGAACTAATGAACATATTAGCAATCGGATTCTGCTGCTTTGCAATATCGTTCAGCAAACTGCGCCAATCGTGGCCAAGGAAGAACTCACAGATTTCAATGAAGTTCCAGCCCATACCGTAGTAGCAGATAAGCGCTGCCGTTATCATTTTTCGGCCATTTTTCGTAAAAAATATGCCTGCCTCGCTGTCGTTGGCTTTGTCTGGTAACAGCAGGTAGGCAAGTTGCTCCAAGCGCTCCTGCTTCTCAGTGTCATCCGTTACGGCATTGATTGAGGCAAACACATCATACGGGATACAACTTTCTGACGTCGGGTCGAATACAATTTTGTTGGGCGTGTTGACATTCGCTGAAATATCGCCGGAAATATCCACCACCAGCGCCGTACCCTGCCAACTGCGCAATGTTGGAATCAGCAAAGCACTTGTTTTGCCTGTGCCAGACGGCCCCAGTACGAGAATATGCCCCTCATCCTGTTCGGGGGAGTAGGCCAACAAACCAAATTTCTTCCCAAATAGAATCCCTTTTGCTTGCGCCGGATGTCGATACACAAGATTCTTTTTGGCAAAGGGATTTGGAAAATGGTTCACCTGTCCGCGCAAATATGCTATCAGTAGCAGCACAAGGAGCATTACCACCGTTGCGCCGTACAGATAGCAGTTGATAAGCATTACCGCCTGATTCATAGCTACACCTCAAAAACGCAGTTCCGGCCCGGACGATTCACCGAAATACAGCGCAGGGCGTTCTACTTCCTGCTGATATTCCTGCTCGCGTTCTGCTTTAAGCTGCGCGACAGTTCGGTTGCCACCCTGCCGCTTGGTTACGCCTGTCATAACGCGAGCATCTTCCAGACCGTGGGCGTCTAAATAGCGTTGTAGGTCAGGATGAAAATTGCGCAGTTCGCGGCGGTCAAGGACATCGTTTGCACAAATTTTATAGCCTTGCTCGTGCTTTAAATCTTCCTCTACTGGGATAAAACAGAAATGCAAATGCGGCTGGCCGCCCTCGTCATCATGGACGATGGCTTGCACGACATTTTCCTCGCCATAGCGATTTGCCAAGAAATCGTATGTTGCGTAGAAAAAGTCATCGTAGCGCTCCGGGGTTAAATCCTGTGGCGCTGTCACAATCCATCCAACCATTACGTTGACATCTTTTCGATTGTAGCAATACAGTTCCGCTTTGCGTTGCAAAAAATAGTCATACTCGGTCATGCCCCGGTCAGGGGATAATATATAGTCCTGCTCCAGTCTTTCCGGGTCAATGTCATGGTTACTCGAATGTTCGATTTCTCGCCGGTTGTGGCGAAGTAGATTGCGGACTGCGCCCGCACCAAACTTCTCAGCACACGCCATCATAATCTTTCCTTTCTCGGTGGGGTTCTCATGCCCCATCCGATTCTGGCTTAAAATGCACTGCAAAAGTAGGCAGCGCATTTAGCCTCCATCTGCTGCGTCATACAAGGTACGGCAGATTTTGCGAAATCTTCCGCCGCCCTTGCGGGCTTACCTTGCCAAAGGGGCGTGACCCCTCTGGACTCCCCGCTGCCGACAAGACCTGCTTGCCGTCAGTGGGGGCTGCGGCCCCCATCGGAACGACTTCCCGCCGTCCCTGCCCCCTAAAAGATTGGCGGTGCCCAAGTTCTGCACTTTCGCGCAGAATTTCAGCACCGCCCTTGCTGCGACCTGTACGCCTTACTATCGCAAAGGCGTGTCAGGTCTTATTTTTTGCACTTTGGAATACGGCTCCACTGACCCAGTGCATCGCGTTCGATGCCGGAGAGGAAAGTAATGCCCTCAAACCAATTAAACGGAACGTCCGGCTCACAACGGTATGCAAGCGTTGCCAGCACATCGTATACAGCCTTTTCAAACCAAAGGGTATCCCAATCGGCAAAAATGTCATCAACCAAGCGTGCGCCGTCCAGTTTGCTGCAATCACTGGAAACTGGCTTTCCCAATGCCTCGTAGACTTCGACAGCCGACTCCCACAAAACCTCATCGTTTGCGATAGAGCAGTTGTCGCGCTTCTCGTGCAAATGGTAACGGGCAAAAATTCCCTGTAGCCGTTCTGAATCGTAAACAGGGCGTGTTCCCAGCGCTCTGATACCGCGAGACATGGATTGCTTGATTTCCCATGCGTCCAGTGTGCCTTTTGCATTGCACTGGAGAATGAAAGCCGCTTCTGTGCGGAACGGTTCCGTCACAGGCAAAAATTCGTTTTTGAGCGCGATATTGATAAGCTCACCAATTTTCAGCCCGTACAGTTTTGTTGCGAGAGCGATAAGAGTATCGCTCTCCTTGTCCGATATAAAATAGCGGTTCATAAGAACGCCTCCTTGTAAAACGGTAAATACATTTTGTTGCGTAATACGATATGTATATAATAGCATTTAATATACCCATTGTCAATATATACATTTCGTATTTTAAATAAAAATAGTACGGTACACCGCTGCGGCGGGACGGGGAAGCGTGGCCCTGCCGCTCAAAAAGTATATAAGCCCACACCCTTTAGTCAACAAACTTTCACGGCATATTCTCGCACTTTGCGGGAATGCTGCGATATTCCATGATTTGTTGACACAGGGGTGTGGGCTTTACTTTTTCTTTTCGCCGGCAGGGGCCAAACCTGCAAACCGCTTCGGCGGGGATTTAAAAGTGAACTTTTAAGACGAAAGGACAACGAAAATGAAACAAACGATTAAAACGAGCCGCGTGGCAGGACAGCTTGAGAAAATGTTCCGAGCACTTAATAGCCGCTTTTTTGACGGTGAATTGCCGGAGGTCGTTATCAGCTTGAAAAAGACCGCTGGCGCGTATGGGCACTTCACCACTGGTAAGGTTTGGAAAACAGGCGAAGAACGGCGCTACGAAATCAATATAAGTTCTGCCAGCTTAAACCAAGAGTGTGCTTTTCTGGCTGGCGTGTTAGTCCATGAGATGGTACACGAGTATTGCGCCGAACACGGTATAAAGGACACCAGCAATAACGGCGTATATCACAACAAGAATTTCAAGCACATTGCAGAAACCCACGGTCTGGAAGTCGAACACCATCCCAAATATGGTTGGACAATTACCAGCCCCGGTCTTGAACTTCTGGATTTTGTAGAGGAGCAGGGCTGGCAAGATTTCCAGATGGTCGAGAGCCTTAACCTGCTGGATGTACTCGGAACGCTCCCCAAGGGCGGCAACAGCAGTGCAGGAGCGGAAACCAGAACGAAAAAGCCAAGCAGTACCCGCAAATATATCTGCCCCAAATGTGGCAACAGTTGCCGAGCAACCAAGGTCATCAACCTGATATGCGGCGACTGTATGGAAAAGATGGTTGTTGCCGAATAAGTCACAATAACAGTGATAATGGTCGAGTGAGAGTAGACCGCCATTTTTATATGTACACTTTTAATAAGGAGCACTACAATGCAATACGATTACCATTCCTGCCCATACGAACCAGATACCGGCGTTCCCCCTTGCGGGGAAATGGCCGAGTGCAAAACCTGCGCATGGTGCAGTTTTGCGGCCACATCCGAAAAGTAGAACGATGGCGGCGGTCACACAAGCGACCACCGCCATCATTTCCAGTATCAAATTTAAGCTATGCACAAGTAGTATTAAAAGTGCTTGCTATCGTATGACAAAGTAAGTATACTATCAGTATCAAAATTAACGAGCCTTAGAGGTTATACCGCCATGCAGATATATGGTTACTGCCGTATTTCCACACCACAGCAAAATATCGAACGGCAAGTACGCAACATTTTGGCAACATATCCAACCGCGCATATTATCCGCGAAGTTTACACAGGCACAACATATCAGGGGCGCAAAGAACTAGACAAGCTGCTGCATATTGTGCAACCGGGGGACACCATCGTATTCGACAGCGTATCCCGCATGAGCCGCAATGCAGACGAGGGTTGCCAACTATACGAAGACCTGTACACCCAAAATGTAACGCTTTGCTTTCTCAAAGAGCCGCACATCAACACCGAGACTTACCGCCAGACCATCCAGCGGCAAATCAGCCCCCAGCTGAAAACCGGCAATGCCGCTACCGACAGTTTTGTATCCTCGGTCATTGCTGCACTGAATCAGTACACCGTTGACCTCGCCAAAGAGCAGATACGCCTTGCCTTTGCGCAAGCTCAAAAGGAAGTTGACGACCTGCACCAACGCACCAGAGAGGGAATGCTGACCGCCAAACTAAACGGCAAGCAGATAGGGCAGGAATGTGGTCGCAAGCTGATAGTCAAGAAAGCCGCTACTTGCAAAGAAGCCATCAAAAAATACAGCAAGGATTTTGACGGCACACTCAGCGATGCAGATTGCATTAAGCTTATTGGCATTGCACGGAATACATATTACAAGTATAAGCGGGAACTGCGAGAGGCAATGCCCGTATAAGGGAAACAGCCCGTAAAATGATTTCTCATTCCACAGGCTGCTTTTTACTTATAAAAAGAAAATGAGAACGGCGTCAGTAACGGCGTTCTCACAAAAGATATAGTATCTTTTTGATTACATTGATATTATATGCTTATTATGCGAAAAAGTCAACCACATTTTTTATAAAGAGCAAGGTGGATTTTACCAAACGATTGCCCTTTTCTCCCGAAAAGTAGTCCAAATGCTCTACCATTCGGCCATCAACAAACTGCTTTAATGCTCCCATACGATTTTGCCGTACCTTTGGGCTTACAAGTAGTTGGTATTCATAAAGCATACAGACGATTTCAAACACAGGTCTACTTGAGAGCTTTTTCGTCTTTTCAACCTTTGCGACCCCCGGAATACTGGCAGCCATTCTGGAAATCACCTGCGGCGGTCTGGTTGTATTGCTTGGCCTAAGCGAAGTAAACAGGCAATTATTATGGGCGCAGGCGTTCCGCAGACTCTTTACCGGGTTGATAATGTTCCTATCCAGCGCCACTGCAAAGAACTGACGATAATTTGTACTGTAGAACTCACACAACTTTATCAAATCGCCAAAGCTAATGATTTCCGCCAACACCCAAACAGGGCAGTCCACATTGATGATTTTTACCGAGCAAGCATTTGTCCGGCTATCCACCACATAGCATAAATTGAAGTATTTGTTTATCAAGTCACCCGTAAATATCGCATCTGCTTTTTGCTCAATCGAGCGCTTTACCTGCGGATACTTCTCCAAAAAGTCGCATACGATTTTATAGCCATCCTCCTGCGGGTTCTGCTCAATCTCTGCCAGCAGTGCCACTTTCAGTGCATGTTCAATATCAATGCACATCTTCAAGAGATGCTCCCGTAAGTAGAAGTCAATGTTTGACAGTTCTGCAAGATAGGCAAAATCCAGATTGATGTACTTTCCGACCTGCGCGCCGGTCTCATGCTTTGCATAGTTCTTTCGATAAGAGGCCGTCCGCATATAATTATTTCTCTTGGAAAGATATTCTGCTGCCTCTGTCTCTGACATAATGGAAAAGGTTATGCCCTTTTCATCCTTTAGCATCGCAACAAGTTCCTGCGATGTTTTCTTCGGCTTATACTCGTAGTTAAAAATGGCAAAACACTTCCTATCCGTTCGTTATTCTTTACATATAGCATACGTTTAAACGGGCAGTATTGTCAAGTGCTTTTAATTTAAAAGTGCATTTATAAAAGTTACAGTTTATCGTCACATATTGACTTATATTCTTTTCTATATTACTATGATACAGGGCGTTCACCGAAGAACAAAGAGACAAGTTAAGAATCCACACGCAGGCCCCTCCGCCATCCGGCTCCGGGGCCTGCTTTCTTTTTTGTTTCCAATCCTCTCTCATTCTGTCCCATGCGGGAAAACATGAGATAATGCGTTGATTTTGCTTGGTGTGGCCTTGGAATGTTCTTGGAGTTGGCTTGGAGATTAGGCGGATTGCGAGCGGAACGGAGTGGAGCGAGCTCCTTTCCGCTATCTTGATTTTCTCTGCGCCTTTCTGGATTTTTTCGGGTGCCCGCGCATATAGTACGACCAATGCAAAATCGGAAAATGTGGAATCCTGTTTTGCCTCTTAATACGTCTTTATGCCATCACAGCGATAAATCTATGAGGCAAGCAAAAATTCAAGATTTTCCAAAAGGCACACTGAAATTCCACTTTTTCCAAATTTCGCTCTTTTCAATTCGATTTTCGGAAAATGTGGAACAGAGGTTTGCCCCAAAAGGGGACAGGTGATTTTCCTTTTTCTTCGGTGAACGGACGCCCCAAATTTACAACAGGGAGCGTCAAAGAAATGCGAAAACAAGTCCAAAAAGAGCGCTGTACCAAAATCATGCTCACAAAATGTAAGGCCGTCTGCTGTCTGTATGACAAAGTGCAGCTTGCCGCCGTGAAAATGCTGGATGCAGAACCGGCAATTTTTCAATTTGAATGTAATGTTCCTATCCTCTGCAATGATATTCCTGCCAACGACTTAAATCTTCCCAGCGAAACCTACACCACAGATTTTGTTCTGCACTATGACGATGGGCACACGGCAGTCCGTGAGGCTGTCTTTCGGTCTTATTTAAGCCGTCCCTCGGTTGCGGAAAAACTGGAACTATCCCGCCGATACTGGCAGCAGCAAGGCATCTCCGATTGGGGTATCATCATCGACAAGGAGGATACCAGCCATGAGGAATCTTGACATCCTTGCCGCTGAAAGCGGCGAACACGTCCGCGTTTTGCTTTGCAGAGAAGAGCAGAGCTATGTTGTCAGCTGCCAACACTTTCGGATGCCGTACCCTGTTGCATCGGATTTGCTTGCAGAATTACAGCCCGTCCCTGCCGAAACATACTCTGTTTTCGTTCTGGACGAGGACATCACCAACCGCCAGCGCGAGGGGCGCAATCGCAAGCTCGACCTGATTGCGCCGCTGTTGGAGGATGCCTGTATCTATGATAAATCCCATCGCAACGAGGTTGTCCGCCAGATTGCTGCCGAGCATGGCATTGCCCGCCGCACGGTACTGCAATACCTTTGGCGCTATTGGGTATACCAAAGTAAAAATGCACTTTTACCCGCAGAGCGCCCCGCGCCAGAACAACATGAGCTTACTGCCGATGAAAAGGCCATCCGCTGGGCGCTGAACAAGTATTACTACACCCCACAGCGGCAGAGCTTGCAGACTGCCTACAAGATGATGCTACGGGCGAAATACTGCGATGCACGTGGCACACTAAAGGCTGAATACCCCACATTCTGGCAGTTCCGCTATTTTTTCCGCAAAAATCGTGACCCTATCAGTGAGACCATCAGCAGGCAGGGACTTAAAGCCTATCAGCGCAATCATCGTCCGTTTACGGGTTCTGTCTGTGATTATGCGCACACCATCGGAGTGTACATGACTGATGCCACCGTTGCCGACATCTACATTGTCAGCCGCCTTTCCCGCAAGCCTATTGGCCGCCCCATTATTTATACGATGGTTGATGCCTACAGCCGCTTGATTACTGGCGTATATGTCGGTTTGGAGGGCGGACAATATGCGCTGCGTCTGCTGCTCCAGAATACTTTTACGGATAAGGTCAGTTTTTGTCATCAGCACGGGATAGACATTGACCCGCAGGACTGGCCGAGCCATCATCTGCCAACCAAAATTATGACAGACCGGGGCAGCGAGTTTGTAGCCGGGACGTTAGAAAACCTGTGCGAAAGCTATCACATTGAAATAGAAAATCTTCCCGCTTATCGGCCAGACTTAAAAGGTGTAGTTGAAAAGCTGTTTGATTTGATTCAGAGTGCCTACAAACCGTTGCTTAAAGGCAAGGGTGTCATCGAATCCAACACGCAGGAACGCGATGCGCCAGACTACCGTAGACAAGGCATATTGAATTTAGAGCAATTTACCGCCGTTGTTCTGCGCTGCGTCCTGTTCTATAATGCAAAATCTGTGCAGACGGGCTTTACTCGCATACCCGCCATGATAGAAGCCAACACACCGCCTCTGGCCGCAAGTATCTGGTCGTTTTGTGAAGCACAGGATGATTGCCCTGTAAAAGAAGCCACTGATAAAAAGCTGCTTTATACACTTCTTCCCCGTGCTGAGGGGAAAATCACGCAGCGCGGTCTGGAAATTTTCGGTCTCCGCTTTTCAAACTGCACTTTTAAAAAGCGTTTCGTTTCTGCCGGTCTCGGTGGACGGGAAACTGTACAGGTTGCCTATGCACCAGAATGTATGGATACTGTTTGGCTATACGAGGATGGCACTTACTCGGCTTTTGACTTGGTGCAAAAAGCCTATCTGGGCAAATCTCTAGCAGAAATTGCAGACGCACAACAGCTTGAAAAAGTAGAGCGCACCGATTGGAAAAAGCAGGAATTGCAAGCACAACTTGACCTTATGAGCGATATACAAGCCATTGCTGACCGCTCCGAACGCACAATGCCAGCCCGCAGCAATATCAGCAAGCAGATACAACGAAACCGCAGCACAGCCCGCAAGCAAGAAAGCGTATCTCTGATGGATTTACTGGCCGAGCAACAGGAGGACGATTTCGATGCACGCTGATTATATTGCAAATCCGCTCTACGACAATAATCCTTTTATTGAAGCCTTGCCTCCGATGCTGTCCGGCAAAGACTTGATTCATGCTTTGGCAGTCATCCCACCCTATAACGATAGTGACCGTGACCGCAGCACCGGGGAACGCTTGCAACTGTTGTCCTCTCTATACGAGTTTTACCAGCCGCTATCCATGACGATTGACTTATACTGCGAAATCTACACCGCCATGCAGCATTGTTATGGGCAATATTCACCCCAGAGCGAAGCTGCCGCTTTCCAGAACGGTTACTCGCTGATGCACGGCAATGCTCTTGCAGCATCCATCGGCGGCGGCAATTCTTTCTCTGTAGTCGGCGTGTCGGGTCTTGGCAAGTCAACTGCCTTACAGCGTGTATTATCGTTATATCCGCAGGTCATCGAGCACACCGAGTATCATGGGCAAAAATTCTACTGCCACCAAATCTCGTACTTGGTTGTGCAGACCCCGCACGATGCGTCCATTAAAGCGCTGATACTGGATATTTACCTGCAAATCGACAGTTTGATTGGAACCACCTATCAAAAAGATGCCCTATCGCGCAGGTTGAGCATTGATGTCCTTGTCAGCCAGCTTAACCAAATTGTGCGGGTCAATCACATCGGTCTGCTGGTAATAGACGAGTTGCAGAACATTGCCTACCGCAAAAGCGATGGCGGTATGCGTTTCTTGAATTTTCTCGTCCACCTTATCAACGGGGCAGGGGTAAGCGTCTGCATGGTCGGAACACCGCGCGTTTTGCAGGTATTGCAGCAGGAGTTTCGCGCCGCACGGCGTACCACTGGGCTTGTCTATGACCGACTGCCCAACGACAAGGAGTTTGCGTTACTCCTGCAAGGGCTATGGCATTACCAGTACACACAGTATGCCACCGACCTGACGCCAGAGTTTGCAAACTGGCTGTATCGCAAGACACAGGGCATCCCGGATATACTCGCCAAGTTGCTATATAATGCCCAAAAGCAAGTCATCCTTGACGGACGTGAAAAGCTGGATTTAGAAGTTTTTGAAAGTGCATTTTTAAGGAACTTGGGGATGGTGTCAGAATACATAAGCGGGCTTTCCGCCAAACCCGTTGTTAAGCGGCAGGCAAAGACCACGCCGGAGGTGTCTGTAGGTTCTGTAGCCCCCACCAAGATTGTTGGAAACGATATACGGGTGCTGCTCAAAAAAACGAAAAAGTGCGGCGAATCACCTGTATCTGCTTATGCTGAGTATATCAAGGGCGAGGTAGCAATATGATTAGCTTCTTTTCCTCGCCGTACCCTGATGAACTATGGTACAGCGTCATTTGCCGCTACCATGTTCACAGTGGCAACTACTGTGCTAAGCACACCCTGCGGCAGCTATATGAGGGCAATTTCTGTGCTCCCAGTCTAATGCTCTGCGGGCCTATAAATACGCTGTTGGCACAGCTTCCGCAAGGGTTCTTGTCTGCAAAGGATGTTGTAATGCAGCACACATTTTATCCCTATTACGCGCGGTTTTTCCCTACGCAGCGTAAGCGTTCCACCTATGCCTATGTTGTCAATGGCAATCCATTAGCTGTACATCAGATGGGCATTTCACAGGCTAACGGGAATCATTGCTCTATAATGCGCTATTGTCCTGCGTGCTACCAAGAAGACTTGCAGTTGTATGGTGAGCCTTATTGGCATCGCAGCCACCAACTGCCAGATATGCAGATTTGTACCAAACATCGTTGCTGGCTGGTCGATACCGATGTCACATACAACAGCACACGGCAGCAGGAACTATTTCCTGCAACATTCACCATGCGGCTTAAAAAACAGCCAGCAGAACCCGTACCGGGCTGTCTGCTGGCGTTAGATTCATTATTGCATGATACTTTAGATTCAAGTTTTGATTATCGTGACGGCTCTGTTTACCACGCCGTCCTTGACTGCGCATTACGTTCCCGTGGCTGGCGCTCCCTGACCGGGGGACGTACATACGCCACAAAAATCGAAAATGCACTTTTACACCTATATGGCAGTTATGTTCCTGCGACTGACATATCCGCAAAGCAGCTGCACGCCACACTATGCAACAAGTCCGTTGCACCGCGATATGTTCTGCAACTTGCCGTTCTGCTGAGACTGTCTCTCTATGACCTGCTGCACGCGCCCGATGCCGTGCCAGACTATAAGGCCGAGATGAAAGCAATGTATCAATCAGGAGCCACCATGTACCATATAGCGCAGCTGTACGGCATGGACGCAAAGACTGTGGCAAGATGGGTCAAATAGTTCCCCCTTATAAGAAACAAGCCCTCCACCTTTGCTGGTTGAGGGCTTGTTTCTTTCGTTGGCATCGTTGGTATCGTTGAATCACAATTACCCCATTAAAAGTACCGTTGATTTCGTTGACTTATCACTCACATTTTAATTTTGTTTAGGCTTATATGCGTAGCACCCAGAGCAGTTTTAAATCATTTTCTCAGAACATAGGAACTCGCAAGCCAAGCTGCGGTAATAATGTTAGGTAGTATGCTGTCAACCACAGGCCACGCTCAAATAACAGGTATTTTATTCTGCACTATTTAAAAAGCATTTATATTAACCATAGTTGATGTATATGCTTTTATCCAGACCAGCCAAAAACATCGCATATAAGAATACGTTCTGGAAAGCGTCATTCTACCACTATGTTTCGATGTTTCCAATGAGTAAGTGCTCACGGTTAGGTTTTCCCGTTCTGAGAGCAGCCATGAGGCTGCTCCACCAGACCGTATTACCAACGGTTGCAACGGTAAAAAGTAAGGGGTTGCTCAATATATGTTCTTTCCCTCCTATATTCTTATGTTGTAGATTCCACTGCACTATTTTATAGTATCGCAAACTCAATCATAATTGGATTGTCTTTATCATTCGACCTTCAAATCAGCATAATCAGCTTCCGCCGCATCCAAAAGTTTTAACGCTTCCCGTGAGAAGCGAAACCGTTCTCTTTCGATTTCCTCACTGTCATCACCACTATAGCACGCAGGACACTTTTCTATATATTCTCGATACTGTTGCACCATGAGCTGCATCTCAAGCACCTTTTTTTGAGTTGTTCGTTGCTTGGCATTGTATGATAGCTCTCCAAAAACCTCCAGAAAATCTATAAATTGTTCCCGATTTTTTAGCAATTGGTTAAAGTAGAACACTATATCATACGGCGAGTCGATATATTTTTCATTAATTTCACAACATTCGTCATCTTCTTTGATGTCCTCCTCACCGCACGAACTCTTTCCTCCCATAAAACTAATGAGACAAATCGTTTTAAGTGCTTCTTCTGAAAGCCCACCAATTTGTTGGCACACCTGCTGTATATTTATATTAGGTGATTTCACATCGGTCAATCCGAGCAAATAGTCTGTGGAAACATTGAAATACTGTGCCAGCTTTACTAAATTTCCCGCCTTTATCTCGCGCTTCTCATTGTGATACTGCGAAAAAGTGTTGGATGGAATGCCCGTCTCAATTGAGATTTGTTTTTGCTTTATTCCTTTCTTCTCCGCTTCCATCATTAAGATATCTAACCTACGAGCAACAGCAGTCTTAATATCATTATCGTCCATACCAATCACCTACACAACCGTAATCATTATAAAAATCAGTATTTCCAAAGGTCTGTCCTCCGCCATGGTTTAATTCTCGTTTGAGAACAGTTTTCCGTTTTGTTCTCAAAGTTGCAGCATTGAGCGTATTTCTGACTTAACCGGCCACCTTTGCTATAATGCAGACAGTGAGGATATACAAATATATAGCTTCAAACCGTCCTCGCTAATACGGCCATATTACATCAACGTTTCTGATAAAATAACCCTCATATAACAACAAGGAGATACAAAAATGTTCAACAACACTACGAATGAGTACAACTACTACGATGACCAAGGCAGCTACATCGGAACAAAGCGCATCGTCCATCTTCCCAACGGAGCAATTCAGTCCCTGTGGCTTACTAAATATGATAACGGAACCGAAGACTCGCTTCATGTAGCAGATGAATTGTTTTTCTATCATTTGCCTAATTTAGCCAATACTAAAAATGGTGATACCGTATACCTCGTTGGGGGAGAGAAAGCTGCCGATGCGTTAGCTATCCGCGGTTCAATTTCTGTGAGTGCACCTGACAGTGCAGACCCCAAAAAATTCCCCAGCGAGGCAGTCCCGTACTTTGCAATGCTGAATGTCGTCATCATTCAAAATAACGATGATGTTGGTAAGCAGTTCGCTTTAGCAGAAGCCTCCCTCATTCACCCGGTTGCCGCTTCCGTAAAAATCATCGACCTTTCCGAAATTTGGGAGAGCATGCCTGAACACGCTAACATTAGTGATTATCTCCAGCTTTATGGGGATGCCGGATTTGAGCAGGTCAAACTCCTGATTGAAAAGACGGTCTGCTGGATTCCTCCTAAAACCAATGTCCAGAGCAAGAATAAGAGTTTAGCCATCCGCTCCGTGAAAGATTTGATGACTCAGCATTTTGTGCCTACAGAATTTCTCGTAAATGGCATTCTCCCTTTGGGATTGACTCTTTTAGCAAGCCCTCCCAAATTCGGTAAATCGTGGTTCTCTCTCATGCTGTGTCTCGCTGTTGCGAAAGGTGCGCCTTTCCTTGGTCTCGGCACTACCAAATCAGATGTTCTCTATCTTGATTTGGAAGATGGCGATGCCGATTTGCAAGAACGGATTAAAAAACTGAATATGGGTGAAGAAGCTCCGGCAGGTCTCCTGTATTCAACGGAAGCTCCCACCCTTGCCGATGGACTGATTGACACGCTGAATCAAACGCTTAGCTCTAACCCCAGCATCAAGTTGGTCGTCATTGATACTCTTGGTGTGGTGCTTGGCGCGCAGAATAATGATTCCAGTCAATTTGCACAGGAATATGCCTTGTACGGTAGTCTTAAAAAAGTTGCAAATAGCCACTCCATTGCGTTGTTGGTAATTCATCATCTCCGCAAAACCGGCGATGACAATAATCCTTTCAACCGCATTTATGGCGGCGTTGCCACTCAGGCCGCGCTCGATACGATGATGGTTTTGGAAAAGGACACGCATGCTTCGGACACCGCTCGTTTACATGTTTCTGGTCGCCGCTGCCCCCAGCAGGATTATGTGTTGTCTTTCGATGCTGACACCTGCATTTGGTCTATGGTCGGTAATTCCGCTGAAGCTGACGAAAAGTTTCATCGGAATCAATACGAGCGCAGCGAGGCAGTAGTCACCATCAAAGAAGCAGTAGCCCGTGGCAACGGTTCGTGGAGTGGCTCCATGAGTGACCTCAGCCGCATGGCAGAAACCATCCCCTGTATCGGGCACGGTCTCGGTCATCCGCGCAGCCTTTCGAACGAAGTGAATCACTTCAAAAATGACCTCTGCCGCTATGATGGGATTACCATTACAATTGCCAAAAACGGTACGGGCGGTCGAAAGTACACTTTTAGTAAAGCCCCTCACTAATTAGGGATTTCCTTACGCCACTCAAGCACTAACTCCTGCACTATTTTTTTTTACAAATAGAAAAGCTGAGCAGTCTTCGTAAGGTCTGCCCAGCTTTTCTTCTATATAGCAGAGCATCGCACATATAGGAGTAGCATTACTACACAAGCCCGAAATATTTGTCAAAGAACGCTTGCAATTTTGCAATAATTCCATCCTTTTTGGCCGCTCGGTTGCCGCCGCCAAAGCGCGAGACCGGCGGCAGGATGCGGTCAACATCTGTGCCGGTAGTCTTTAATACACCATCCCGGAAAGAGTTATCCACAAACTTGCGCGTTTCGTCCGGCTTGAGCTTTTCCTCCACGATAAGTGTATCAAGGTCGGTTTTCTTTTGCTCGGTGACGAACTTTATCCAGTCGTCATCTACCTTGGTAGCCGTATTGACCGTTGCGATAAAGTTTTCAATCAGGTCTTTCTTGCTGCGCAGCTGCATACTGGAATCCACGGCCTTGCGGATGTCAACAAGGATTTCTTTATCCTCGCAGTTGCTGTCATGATATTTTGCAACCAGCATAAGAATATAGTCAATGTTGATTTCCACCTGACGAATAAGCTCCATCTCAAAAACTATATCGTCATTGATGACTTCTTTATCAGGTCTCTCAATCCGCAGTTGTTGGTACAGGTCAATGTAGTTGCTCTGGTAGTCCTGCATATCACGCGGGGAGAGCAGCTCATTGCCTGCAAAGTCATCAAACGAGGTAAGGATGTTCCGCAGCCGCAGGATTGCGCCAAACAGCGCGATAAAGTCCTTTTGGTTTTGTTTGCCCTCAATCGGCTGCCCCAGCGGGAATTTTTCCTGCAGCCTTGCAATCAGGTCTTCATAGCCATCGTGGTGCTTGCCGGCCTCGTCATAGCCCTCATAATAAGCCTTATAGTTTTTCAGCAGAACGACACTTCCAGCTTCGCGGTCTCCAAATAGCGCTAAAGCGTCATTGGTTTCCTTTTCCAAATTGCGGAAGCAGACAATGTTGCCGTATGTCTTTACGGAGTTTAAGATACGATTTGTGCGCGAGAACGCCTGTATCAAGCCGTGCATGACAAGGTTTTTATCCACCCAGAGCGTATTTAGCGTGGTAGCGTCAAAGCCCGTCAGGAACATATTTACGACAATCAGGATGTCAACCTCGCGGTTTTTCATGCGCAGGGAAAGGTCTTTATAATAGTTCTGGAATCTGTCGGCCGAGGTGTCATAATGCGTCTTAAAAAGTGCATTATAATCCTTGATTGCAGACTCCAAAAAGTCCCGCGAGCCTGCGTCAAGCTGGCTGGTGTCGTCAGAATTTTCCTCTCCCAGCATGCCGTTTGCATCTTCCACGTCCTCGTTGGCGGCATAGCTGAAAATCGTTGCTACCCGCAGGCGCTTTGCTTCGGGCAAGTCCTGCATCTGGCGCTTAAATTCCAGATAGTACGCCTTTGCCATCGCAATCGAGCTGACCGCAAAGATGGAGTTAAAGCCCGACAGACGTACACTGTCCTTAACTTCTGCGACCTGCCCGTGCGTCTTATCGGTTGCTACCGCTTCGATATTGCGCAGCGCACGGAAAGAATACGTTTTACCGTTGCGTTTTGTTTTCTGGTCAAAATGCTCTAAGATGTATTTGACGATTTCCTTTACGCGGCGCGGGTCAGCAAGTGCTTTTTCGGTGTCGATGGCCTTGACCTGCTTATCACCGATGCCCGCCTTGCGGTTGACCGTATCCACATAGTCAATACGGAACGGCAGAACGTTGTTATCGTTGATAGCGTCAACAATCGTATAGGTATGCAGCGGCAGGACTTTTTTGCCGTTGGCATCAGGCTCACCGCCAAACGCCTGCGGTGTGGTTTTCAACGTGGGTTTGCCGCGCGTGCTGGCATTGGCCGCAAAAATCGGCGTACCCGTAAAGCCAAAGAGGTGGTAGTTCTTAAAATACTTGGTGATGTCCTCGTGCATATCGCCAAACTGGCTGCGATGGCACTCGTCAAAAATCAAGACAACGTGCTTTTGGAAAATCTCATGTCCCTTATTGCGGGAGACAAACAACGCCAGCTTTTGAATCGTTGTAATGATGATTTTATAAGTATGTGGGTTTCCTTTGGCATCCCGGTCTTCCAGCTGGCGTTGCAGCACCTGCGTGGAGGTGTTGCCGTTGGCCGCTCCTTTTTCAAAGCGGTCATATTCTTTCATGGTCTGGTAGTCCAAATCCTTGCGGTCTACCACGA
>ENA-OOWV01000944-OOWV01000944.1-human-gut-metagenome-genome-assembly--contig:-NODE-944-length-20572-cov-5.502851_pt1 | contig 20572 bp, 24 predicted proteins | sample MGYA00241584_ERZ501337 | MGnify/ENA primary metagenome ERZ501337 (study PRJEB25962, sample SAMEA2042744) | human gut metagenome | biome: human gut; feature: human-associated habitat; material: faeces... | reverse complement strand
TAGAATACTTAAAATTAAATTCCCGAAGGGAGCGTGGCGAAGCCACTTTTGTACTGCATAAATTTTAGTACAAATGGCAAATAATAATCGTAAATATATATAAGAGAGGAAGTTATTATGGAATACACAGAAAGAATGAAAGAAAAATATATGGCAAAGGTAGATAAGATAAATAAAATAGATGATGAAGGTACAAGAGTTCATTTAAAATTAAAATTGATGGCAGATGTTATCAATGAATTATCTAAAAATTAGATAGGAAAAGCTGGAAAAGTATTTTTCAGCTTTTTTAATTTAGTTTTTAAAAAATAAAATTTTTAGAAGGATAATAAACATAAAATGAAGAATTAAATAAATATGGTTGTAGTAAAAATTTTTGATTAAATATATAAATTAATTCATATAATTAAACTTTTGATAATAATATATAATAGTTAGAATTAAAGAGGGTGATTGATATGATTAATAATAAAAAGATTATAGAGAAATATCACAAGAAAATGGAAACGATTAACAAGATTGAAGATGAATTCACCAAATCTCAAAATAAAATCAAGTTAATAATTGATATGATGATGTATGAAAAAAATAATAAAAAATGTAAAAAAGAAGCTTGAAATAAAAAAAGCAGTAATTAATTCTTTTATAGAGTTAATTATTGTTTTTTTTATTTTTTAAAGATTGTATAATAAAAGTGATATATGATAAATTATAAATTATACATAAATGATATTATGAGGTGGTGAATTATGGCTGTTGATTTATTAGGGATAATTCAGAATATGTTTATGGATAAATACAGTAGAACAGATATAAATGGCCAATTTGCTTCATATTTTAACAGAATTATAGGTGTAAGTAATAAGGAAAATTATGATAATATTCTTAGTACATTAAATAAAAAATGTTATGAAAATAGCAATGTATCATTAATTTTTGATGGTGAGATACCTTTAAACGGTGAAATGGAGCTTATTGAATACATTTATAATGAACTTAACTCTATGAATATATTTAATATAGTTAATGAAGAAATAGTTATTTTTGATGATTTAGCAATAAATACAGCTTTTTTAGAGGCTTTACAGTATGTAATTGAATTATCTGTAAAAAACGAAAATTTCTTTAATGATTCCGTAAGAAATAATTTTATAACTAAACTTATAGTATGGGCATATTCATGGATTAAAAATCTGGATTATAAAAATTCCATTAATCCTAAATGTATATATTATGGAAAGATAAATAAACATGAAATATATTTTTTAATAATGCTTTATAAGATGGGATTTGATGTTTTATATTTAAATCCTTTAAAAGAAGGGCACTGGACTGAGGTGGATACTGATAATTTAAGTAAATGTTATGTGGAAAATAGCATTACAGATCTTGAAAGTTTTAATATTAAGGCTCATAGAGGTCATGAAATAGAAGTTATTGAAACAGTAGCAAAGCAAATTGAAAAAAGTATTCATGAAGAATTATTTTCTAATACAGGAATGTATAAACCATGGCAGTTTAGAAAAGGATTTACTAAAAGTGTATTACTAGATACAATTTTAGAAGATATATATATTTATTGGAATGAACCAGCTAAGCTTAGACCAGGATTTAAAGTTGAAGATATGGTAGTTACAGTTCCAAGCATTTTTTATAAAATTGATGGACAGTATTGCAGTATTGCTGAAAATCAGAAAATACTAAAACATTGTTTAAATGCACCAAATACATTGTTTTTTAATGGAGGAAATATTTCCAGAGATATATCAGTATCTAATGATATGTTCGAATTAATGTTTTGTCAGTTAAGTGATGGTACATTTGATGTGGAAGAAATAAAAAAGAGTAGAGTTTATACATTAGGAAAGTATAATGAAGAGTTGCAAGATTTACTATTAAATAAGTTTAACCAGTTTATTAAAGAAAATAAGATATTAAAGATGAGTTTTGATAAAAAGCTATCTTTAAAGCTTTTAGCATTAATTTTATATCTAAATGAAAGCATAATAAGAATAATAGATAATTTCGATTTTGTTTTTTCTATACCAAAGATAGTTATTTATTTAAATGGTGAAGATACTATTAATGAATGGATGGTTATCTTATTATGCTATTTACATAATATAGGTATTGATATAGTTATTTTTAATCCATCAGGATCTTTCAATATAAATAAATATATTAAGGAGAATAAGATTGTTATTAATAGATTAGAAGAAATACGCTATGATTGTAAATTTGATGAGATAATAAATTATAAGCAAAGCTTTTTTTCAAGGATTATGAATAAGTAATTAATAAAAGAAAGTAAGGAGAGAATAATAGTGAATGGAAATAATTTTAATAGCATGATGAATATGACTGATAACACTATGTTTGCTACTGAAAATAGCATGGCGGAGATCACTAATAATTTAGAAGAATATAAAGAAAGATTAAGGTCTCTTAAGGAAGTACAAGATCTTACAAGTGAAATAGAAGTACAAAATCCAAATTCAATTGTTCAATTTGGTCAAAAAGCTAGTGAAAATATATCAAAAATTTCTGATGAACTTTTAAATTCTATGAAGGAAATAAAAGCTGAGGAAACAACAGAAATGTTAGTTAATTTAACAAAAATAATGGATAAGTTTGATGTTAAAGAAATTAAAAATATAAAACAAGAAAGTTTTGTTTCTAAGATTTTCAAAAGTGCAGGAAATACTATAGCTAGATTATTCCAAAAATATGACACCATGGGATATGAAGTGGAAAAGGTTTATGTATTATTAAAGAAATATGAAAGCGATATTAAGGAATCAAATAATAAATTGAAGAGATTATATGATGGCAACATGGCTTATTATCAAGAATTGGAAAAATATATAGTGGCAGGAGAATTAGCTTTAGAAGAAGTTGAACAATACATTTATCAAATTCCTCTAAATAATACTATCAGTGAAGAGGAAAAGAATATGATGGTACAAAAGCTTGAAATGTGTAAAGAGATGTTAAACCAACGTATATATGATTTAAGAATTGCTGAAAATGTAGCAATACAAGCCGCTCCAATGTTACAAAGCATGCAAATGTCTAATTTTAATTTAATGAGAAAAATAAATTCTTCATTTATTGTAACACTTCCTATTTTTAAACAATGCCTTGCACAAGCAGTTTTATTAAAGCGACAACAAATTCAAGCTAAGTCATTAAAGCAGTTAGATGATAAAACAAATGAACTTATCATGAGAAATGCAGCTAATACTTCTAGACAATCAGTAGAAATAGCTAAAATGGCTTCAAGTAGCTCTGTTGCCATTGAAACTTTAGAAAAATCATATGAAACAATAATGAGAGGTATTGAAGAAACAAAAGCTATACAACAAAGCAATGCATTAGCAAGAAAAGAAAATACAACTAAGCTTGAAAGTATAAAAATGACAATGAAAAAAAGTATTTCCTTATAAGGGTTGAAAATTAATTCTTAAAGTGGTAATATATACTACATAAAGAGGAGAAAGAAAAGAGGTGCATTGAATATGGCAATTAATTTAGGATCTATGATGGGAAACAGAAGTGGAGAAGTAGTTAATGCGTTGAATTTGCAAAAAAATCAAATTTTAGATTTAACTAAGAAAAATCCAGGCTTAGAAAAAGTAATTTTAGGAGCAGGTTGGGATATAGCAAAGAATGGTTATGATTTTGATTTAGATATTGCTGCTTTCTTATTAAATAGCAATGGTAAAGTACAGAATATACCGCAAGATGTTATATTCTTTAATAATATGGAAGCTCCAGGTATTGTCCTTGAAGGAGATAACAGAACTGGTGCAGGTGATGGTGATGATGAAAGAATAACTATAGATTTATCACAAATTAGAAGTGATATAGCAAAAATAGTTTTTGTAACTACAATTCATGAAGCGCAAGCTAAGAGACAAACATTTGGTATGGTAGAAAACTCATATATAAGATTATTAGATGCTAAAAATAATGAAAAAGAAGTATGTAGGTTTAATTTGAAAGAAGATGGTTCTACTAGTACGTCAGTAATATTTGCCGAACTATTTAGAGATGGTTTTGAATGGCAGTTTAAGGCTGTAGGCGAAGGGAAAATGGCAGATTTAAATGGTATTTTATCGCTTTACATGTAAATAAATAAGTAAAAAAAATATATATATAGGAGAAAAAATTATGGGAATTAATTTAGGTGGAAATTTTGGTATGTCAAATAATGATTCAATGCCAGTTTTAAATTTACAAAAAAATGATATATTAGATTTAACTAAGAAAAATCCAGGATTAAAGAAAGTAATTTTAGGTGCTGGTTGGGATATATCAAGAAATGGAGCAGATTTTGATTTAGATATTGCAGCATTTTTGTTAGATAGTAATAATAAGTTCAACACTGTATCTAATGTAATTTTCTTTAACAATCCAAATGGACAAGGAATTACACTAGGTGGAGATAATAGAACAGGTGCTGGTGATGGTGATGATGAAAGAATATTAATAGACTTACAAGCAATTGACTCTAATATAGCAAAGATAGCATTTGTAGTTACTATACATAATGCACAAGCTAAGAGACAAACATTTGGAATGATAGACAATTCATATGTAAGACTATTAGATGCAGAAAATAATGAAAAAGAACTTTGTAGATTCAATTTAAAGGAAGATGGTTCTACTAGTACTTCAGTTATATTTGCTGAATTATATAAAGCAGGTTCAGAATGGGAATTTAAAGCTGTTGGTGAAGGACGTATAGCTGATTTAAATGGTATTTTAGCATTATATGCATAATAGATAAAGGAGAATTGAGGATGTTATTAAATTTACAAAAAAATGATATATTAGATTTAACTAAAAAGGATCCTTCTTTAAAAAATGTGATTTTAGCAGCAGGTTGGGATGTAGCAAAAAAAGGTTTTTTTGGATTAGGTAAAGATTTCGATTTAGATTTAGTTGCGTTACTTTTAGATGAAAGTGGAAAGCTAATAGCTAAAGATGGAATGGTCTATTTTGGTAATAAAAAAAATAATGGAATATTTCTGCATGGAGATAACTTAACAGGTCATGGAGATGGCGATGATGAAAGAGTTTCAGTTTCATTAAATAATCTTCCAACAAGATGTTGTAGAATAATGTTTGCTGTTACAATATATGAAGGAAAAGCAAGAAAGCAGTCTTTTTCAAAGGTGAAAAATGCTTATGTTAGACTATTAAATGAAGATAAATCATATGAGGAGATATGTAGATATAATTTAACTGAAGATGCAGGTAATAATACTTGTGTTAAATTTGCAGAGCTTCGTAAAGAAAATGGTGAATGGCAATTTAAAGTTGTAAGTGAAGCTTTGGAAGCATCTATACAAGAGTTATATAATAGCTATAGATAACTATAATTATTAAATAGTTAACCAAGTAATAAGTAAAGTTTTACATATTTTTAAGAACTAGGAGGAAGTAAAGTGTTGCATGGATTAAATGATGAAGAAGTTTTAGAAAGTAGACAGAAATTTGGTGATAATAAAATAATTGAAGCAGAGCCAGAAACATTCCTAGATAAGTTTAAAGATGCATTTGGAGACCCAATGATAAAATTACTATTAGCCATTGCGTGTATAATGGCTATTATGGCTTTTTTAGGCTATGCTGAATGGGGAGAGCTTATAGGAATAGTTATTTCTGTATTATTAGTTACAGGTATATCAGCTAAAACTGAAATGTCCAGTGATAATGAATATAGAAAATTAAAAGATGGAACTAAAAAAGAACTTTGTAAAGTTTATAGAAATGGTAAAATAGTTGAAATAGAAGTAGATGATGTTGTAGTAGGTGATAGAATTATCATACAAAGTGGAGATAAGATTCCAGCAGATGGAGTATTGTGTTCAGGAGCAATTGCAGTAGATAATTCAGCACTTAATGGAGAATCAGAAGAGTGTAAGAAGTATGCTATTCCTAATGACTTTATTTATAGAGAAGTTGCTATTACTGGAGATACATTTGTAGACAAGCATTCTTTATTTAGAGGTGCTGTTGTGGTAAATGGTGAAGGTGTACTAGAAGTCAAAAAAGTTGGTATGATGACTATGATGGGTGAAATGGCTAAGGACATGCAAGATGATGATGTAGAAAGCCCATTAAAAGTTAAGCTTTCTAAATTAGCTGATAGTATATCAAAGTTTGGATATATAGGAGCAGTGGTTATTGCAATAACTTTAATGATTCATAAAGTTATAGTAGCTGGAGGAGTATCTCCATATTTTGATCTTGGTATGATGTATGTATTTAAAGACTTATTAGAAGTTTTAATGTTAGCAGTTGTTATTATAGTTATGGCTGTTCCAGAAGGACTTCCATTAATGATTGCCATTGTTTTAATGCAAAATACCTCTAAGATGCTGCAAAATAATGTATTGGTAAGAAAGCCTATAGGTATTGAAACAGCTGGTTCATTAAACATACTATTTTCTGATAAGACAGGGACAATTACTAAAGGTGAGCTAGAAGTAGTTGAATTTTTTGATGGAGATTTAAAGGATAGCTATCAATCTAGCAATTATATAAAAGAATATATGGGACTTTGTATTGGAAAAAATACAGGTGCTATGTTTGATAATAATGATAAAGTTATAGGTGGAAATGCTACAGATAAAGCTTTATTAAAGTTTTTAGGTAAAAATGAAATGAACTCATTAAATGATATAAAAGTCATTAAGAGTCAAGGTTTTAACTCTGCTAATAAATATTCAGGTGCTGAGCTTGAAAATGTTACAGTATATAAAGGTGCGCCAGAAAGATTGCTTGGTAAGGCTACTAAGTATATCAATGAAAATGGACAAGTAGTACAAATAGATAAAGATAAATTAAATGCTAAAATAGATGCATTAGCTGATAAAGCAATGAGAGTTTTATCATTTGCTTATTCTCAAAGTGAATTGGTTGAAGATACATTACCAGATGATTTAGTTATTGTAGGTTTTGTTGGAATAAGAGATGATGTAAGACCAGAAGCAAAACAAGCAATTAAAGAAGTACAAAACGCTGGTGTACAAGTTGTTATGATTACAGGTGATAGAAAAGAAACAGCTGTAGCTATAGCAAAAGATAGTGGATTAATTAAGAGCGATGATGAGTTAGCATTTACTTCTGAAGAATTAAATAAGATGACTGATGATGAAATAAAAGCTGTTATTACAAAGATAAGAGTTATTGCAAGAGCATTACCAACAGATAAATCAAGAATGGTAAGAATTGCACAAGAGCTAAATCTTGTTTGTGGTATGACTGGTGATGGTGTTAATGATGCACCGGCATTAAAGAGAGCAGACGTTGGTTTTGCAATGGGATCAGGTACTGATGTTGCAAAAGAAGCAGGTTCAATAGTTATCTTAGATGATAATTTTAAATCTATAGAAAATGCTATTTTATATGGTAGAACTATTTATAATAACATATTAAAGTTTATTAAATTCCAATTAACTATAAATGTAGCAGCAGTTGCAGTATCAGCTATTTCGCCTTTCTTTGGTGTTGAAGAGCCATTAAAGATTACACATATCTTATGGATAAACTTAGTTATGGATGGATTAGGTGCTTTAGCTTTAGGAGCTGAGCCAGCTTTAAAGAAATATATGAGTGAAAAACCTAAATCAAGAACTCAAAGTTTAGTGAATAAAAACATGATGTCTCAAGTTTTATGTGCAGGGGCATGGCTTGGAGTAATAAGTTTTGCATTCTTAAAGCTTCCGTTCTTTAAAGAATTCTTTGAAAATGAAGGACAACACTTAACTGCATATTTTTCAATGTTTGTTTTTTCTGCTGTGGCCAATGGATTTAATGTACGTAGTGAAGGTATTAATATATTTGACCACATAAAAGAAAATAAAGGTTTTATAAAGGTAATGTTAACAATTGTTTTAGTTCAAATAATTTTAACATTTGTAGGTGGGGAAATATTCTCATGTACACCTTTTGGAATTAAAGGATGGTTAATTATTATAGTTATGTCATTGACAATGATACCGGTAGATATGTTAAGAAAGATAATAATGAAATCATCTAAAAAATCTATAACATATGAAAATAATGTTGAAGCAGTATAACTGAAAATAAATTAATGAAAAAGACTATTTCTTTTGAGATAGTCTTTTTTATTAATTTTCAATTGAAAATATTTATATATTTTGTTCATAATTATATTTTATATTATAGGTAATCGATAAATGGGCTGGAAAAACCTCTAGATGTCAGCGCAATAATTTTATAATATGAAGACCTTACAAGTAAGAAAGCTTTTTTTATCCATAATTTGATATACTGATGGAAATTAGGAATTGAATCAGCATCAAGACTATTATCTTTAATATATGATTTTATATCAAGCAATTTAAAGTAGCTTTCTTTGGAAAATGGAATATAGAAGCCAGGTATGCTTTTACATATATCATATACCTCATATTTATTGTAATTTATTACTCCTGCAGTATAAGCTAAAATCGTTAGTGTATTACGGATTATATAGCCAACTCGCTTAATTAAGGTAGCTTTTGAAACAGTCTTAGTATTAAAGTCATAAGATATGTTTCTTAACTTCTTATAATTTGAAGCAATATCATTAGTCATGTTGGTATATAGTCTAAGATTATATAGGCAGTATTCGAAAAAACCGCTACGAGAATAAAGGATTAAACCTTCTAGCTTGATACTCCAGAGAAAACTATCGCCATATAAGCATAAATCATAAATTTCATCGGTAGTATAAATTGATATCCATGAAGGAGGAATTTGCATTTCTTCAGCAATATTAAGTTTAGTTATTAATTTTTCATTATAGGAACAGTTATCGATTACTATTAAAAAATCAATGTCGCTATGGATATTATTATCACCACGAATAAATGATCCAAAAACTATAATACTTTCTATGGAGTAGTCTTCAGGAGTTACATTATAAATTTTATCATTTAAAGTAATTTCCATATATTTTACTCCTTTAATTTATAAATATAAGGGATTTTTATATTTATATTATATGTAATGGAAATATGATTGTCCTCTATCATATAAAAGTTATAATGGGGAATTAGTTTTTAAGATGAAAATAATTAGATAATATTGAAGTTTTGTGGTAATAAATGTATAATTATAATAAAAAAGGTAAAAGGGTTGATTTGCGTGGATAAGTGCAGGTATGATAATAAAATTATTTATATATTTGATTTTTTTGATGAAAATGAACAAATATCTTCTGAACACGTGCAATTGTTAAAAAATGCAGGCAGTGAGGGTAAGCTGATTTGTGATTATTGTGGAGAAAAACTAAGGTTCAACTATGGGAAAGTAATAAAGCCTTATTTTTCTCATGTTCATGACAATGGCAAAGGAATTTGTAAAGCACTAAAGGAAAGTGTAAGTCAAAAAAAGATCAAAAGAGTTTTTTATGAGAAAATGCTTAAAGATAATTTTGAAATTTATGGAGAAATAAATTATAGATTTAAAAATGGATTATATACTGATTTATATTTTGAATTTAAAGATGGTGAAAAAATAGCCATTGATTATATAGATGATATACATAAATTAAATAGAATGGAGAAAACCATATTCTTTAATGCTGAAAATATAAAGTATATTAAAGTGGTAAATGTAAAAGTTCCGTTATTTAAAGAGATACAAGGTGAAAGTAATCATGGATATTTATATAGTTTTGTAGATTATGATTATAAGCATTTAATTATGTTAGATGATATAAAAAATGAAATAATACTCTTTGAAGAAAAAACAAATGATGAAAGTGATAACTTTTTTAATGAAATATTATTTCAAAAATATAATTTAAATGAAATTAGTTTTAAAGGTATTGGAAATTTTAAAATTGATAATTTTATTAATGGTGATGAAAATGATAATAAATCTGAAAAAGTAAATAAATTTAAAGTTATAGTAAAGGATAAGGGAAAAGAGAAAAGTATTAATGCCATTAAAGAAAATTATCAAATTTCTATGTTTTAAATAGGTAATGTTTTTAATACTAACAATAAGTGGTTCATAAAAATCTTCCTTAATAATATTTAATTTGTAAAACCATTGTGGTAGATAAATAATAAAAATATTTTATTAAAATGGTTCTTTAGTATATAATATATCTAAAATATGTTAAGGATATTTAATGTATACTATAAAAATATTTTAAGGAGTGGTTTTTTGTTTGGTTATGTTACTCCGCTTAAGCCAGAATTAAAGATAAGGGAATATGAATCTTTTAAAAGTTATTATTGTGGAATATGCATGCATATAAAAGAAAATTTTGGTAATATACCAAGAATGTCGCTAAATTATGATATGACTTTTTTAGGGTTGCTGCTAGATGGATTACATAAAGAAGAAAGGGAGCTAAAGATACAAAGATGCATAGCTCATCCATTAAAGAAGAAGCCTATGATAATTAACAATAAAGCTTTAGCTTATGCTGCAGCAATGAATGTTTCCCTTGTATATTATAAATTATTAGATGATGTTGCTGATGATAAGAGTATAAAAAGTAAAGTAAGTTCAATGATATTATCGTCATATAAGAGTAAATTTAACAGAAATGTTACAATGATAAATGATATAATAGAAGAAAATTTGAAGAAATTATCATATTTAGAAGTTGAAAAGAAGTTTTCGTCTATTGATGAAATAGCTCATCCCTTTAGTGAAATTGTAGGGAAGATATTAAATTTATACCCTGAAAAATTTGAAGGTGATAGTGAAGAAGTAAGAGGTAATTTATATGAACTAGGATATTCACTAGGAAAATGGATATATCTTATTGATGCTCTAGATGATTTAAAAGAGGATATGGAAAAAAATAAATTCAATCCTATTGATTACTTGTATAATACTGATAGTAAAACATATGAAGAGCTAATGGAAGAAATAAGGGATAGAATGGAGTTTACAATTTTCAATTGTGGATATACATGTAGGAATGCTTTAGAAAATCTTCCTATTAAACGTAACAAAGAAATATTAGAAAATATTATAAGCTTAGGTATGATGGACAAGTACACGAAAATAACTACTGAATGTGAATGTAATAAGAGGAGTGGTAAAAATGAATCCATATGAAGTGCTTGGAGTTAAACCTGGAGCGAGCCAGGATGAAATAAAATCAGCATATAGAAAATTAGTAAAACAATATCATCCAGATCAATACGTTGATAATCCATTAAAGGATTTGGCAGAAGAAAAGCTTGCAGAAGTAAATAGAGCTTATGAAATGCTTAAAAATACTTCTGGAAGTAGCAATACTTCTTATGGTAGCAGCAGTTCTTATAATAGCAGTAGTAATACTTCATATAATAATGGAGGAAGCTATGGTTCTGATGTAGCACAATATGCTGAAATAAGAAGAATGATACAAAGTGGTAATAATGCTGCTGCAGAAAGCAGATTAAACGGTATAAGTAATAGAAATGCAGAATGGTATTTCCTATATGGAATGGTAATGTTAAATAAAGGTTGGTTTGACGCAGCTATGAATAATTTAGAAACTGCTTGCAGAATGGATCCAAATAATTTTGAATACAGACAAAATTTAAACAATCTAAGAATGAGGACTAGGAGTTATACTAATACATATAGAACTACTGGTGGAAATGCTGATGCATTTGATTGCTGTATGAACTTATGGTGTTTAGATAGCATATGTGAATGTATGGGTGGCGACTTAATTGGTTGTTGTTAGAAAAATTTAGGGGGAATAAAATGAAGTCGGGAAATATAACATTAGGTGGAATTCTTATAGCACTAACTATAATAATATTATATTCAGCATCTATATTGCCTGTAAGCACAATTTCGGTGTTGACTATTGCATCAGCAATAGTTCCTGTATGCATAATTAGAAGTGATGTTAACACTGCAGTGATGGTTTATTTAGCATCTAGTATTATATCGGTATTTTTTATTCCATTAAATATATGGCTTTTATATACTCTTATTTTTGGAGGCTATGGTATTGTAAAATACTTTATTGAAAGATTAAGAAAAGAGAAAGTGGAAATTCTTTTAAAGTTTATTTATTATAACGTAATATTTATTTTGGCAGTAATATTAGCAAAAGCTATTTTAGGAATAGATGTATTGTTAGCTGCTGAAAAGATCATTTCTAAATATATTGCAGTTGGTGGAAGGCTACTTAGCGGAGTGTTTTATTGGGGTATTGGAGCAATTGTATATTATTTATATGATTATGCTATGACTTTGATTATTACTTTCTATATGGAGAGAATCCACAATAAAATTAAGTAATGGTAAAAGATTAATTGAATTTTTTCGATTAATCTTTTTAAGTTTGGAGGATGAAAATGGATTTTAATAAAATACATCATGTGGCAATTATATGCTCAAATTATGAGATATCAAAAGAATTTTATGTAGAGAAACTTGGTTTTGAGATAATAAGGGAAATATATAGAGAAGAAAGGCAATCTTATAAATTGGATTTAAAGCTTGGAGAGTCACAGATAGAATTATTCTCTTTTCCTAATTCACCAAAAAGACCAAGCTATCCAGAAGCTTGTGGATTAAGACATTTAGCTTTTGAAGTTGATGATATTGAAGAGGCTGTAAAAGAGCTTAAGGGTAAAAATATTCAAGTTGAAGAAATAAGAATTGATGAATATACAGAGAAAAAGTTTACCTTTTTCAATGATCCAGATGGACTTCCATTAGAATTATATGAAAAGTAGTAGTATTCTTAAAATTACCATGTATAAATTCTATTACTTCATCTAATCTCTTGTTGCAAATATGGCTATAGTTTTTTTGCTAAATCCCATATTTAGTGCAATATTTAATTCTAATCATACAAAAATGATGAAAGCTTTAATTATTGGATATTTAAGTATAGAAAAATTACTATACTAATAATATGTGTATAATATATAATGATTTATATTAAGAATGAGGTGTAGCATGGCTAAAGAAAAAATGTTAAAAACAAATGCAATGAGGATTTTGGATTCTAATAAAATAAATTATGAGATTCTTATGTATGAAAGTAAGGATGGGAAGATAGATGGTATATCTGTAGCTCATAAGATAGGTATAGATGAGAAGGAAGTATTTAAAACTTTAGTAGCTCAAGGAACAAGCAAAGAATTATATGTATTTGTTATACCAGTTGCAGAAGAATTGAATTTAAAAGTAGCAGCTAGTATTACAGGAGAAAAGAAAATAGAAATGATTAATGTGAAGGATATGCTTAAATATACGGGATATATTAGGGGAGGTTGTTCACCTATTGGATTAAAAAAGAATTACAAGACATATTTAGATAAGAGTTGTAAAGTATTAAAGTACATTATTGTAAGTGCAGGTAAAATTGGATATCAAATAAAGATATCACCTAATAATTTATTGAATGTAGTATCTGGAGAAGTAGAAGAGTTAACTAAATAATTATTAAAGGGACTGTTGAAATAATTGTGTAATATCAATTCTATCAGCAGTCCATTTAAGTATGATCTATAAAATATCAGTTATTTTTATCTATTAATAGCATAATCAATAGTATCAATTTTAAAAATTTTCTTGTATTATTTTATTAACTTAATATGCTCCTTTATTCCAAAGACATCTTTTTCTGTATCAGCTACTTTATGATTCAAGAACTTAACATCTGATTTCAATTCTTGTAACTGATTATAAAGTAGATTTCTAACTTCTTTACTAACTATTTCACCTAATTTACAAGAAAGATTATTCATTGCTGTAATATTAGCTATTTCATAGCTATTTTCTTTAGTTATTGCGCTCACATTAACTTCAATTAAATTATCAGTTTGCTCTATAACACTATCTAATTTTTTTTTTAGTTTTTCTTGAGAAAGTTCAAGAGTGGTTAATCTTTCATTAGTTTTAATGTGTTCTGTCTTTAGAGCATTAATATCATTTCTTAAGCTGTTAATTCCGTTAAGTATTTCATTTAATATTTGTTCCATAAATTTCACCTATTCTATTTTTAATTTATTAGAATGAGTATAACATATTAATTAGAAAAGTTATAGTTTTTTAAATAAAGTATTTGACATTCTTGTTAAAATAGTAATAATAACCATAGTATTGGCAAATACTATGGTTATTATATTTTACCTTAAAGAATGTAGAGGTGTTTATGATGATAAAAACACGATATTTCAATTTAATGAAGGTATATGATGCAACTGGAAAATATCTAGGTTCAGTGCAGGATATTGCTATAGATTTTTATAATGGAATGGTTACGGGATTTATTATAAATAGCTTTAGCTTAAATAAGAAAAAGAATTATATAGACGTATGTGATGTTATTTCCTTAGAAAATGTAATGATAGCAAAAAAGGTAAGTAATTTTTCAGGAATGAGACTAAAGGAAATTCAATCAATTGATATTGTTAATGAGAAAAATGTATTAAAAGGTGTTCTAGAAGATTTGATAATTGATGAGCGAAGCTTTGAAATAAGAGGTATTATAATGTGTTCAGGTATATTTGACCGAATGTTTAGAGGAAAGGAAATCTTGCTTATAAAGCATTGCATTTTATGTGAAGCTTATATTCTCTATAAAGAAAATGAAGGTGTAGTATTTAAGACTTTACCTCATATATTTAGGAGTGTAGATAAATGAGAAAAGATAAAAGAAAAAAGATAATAAAGAATGCAATAATTGTAGCAATACTTTTTGTATTGGTTTTAAGTTATTTATATATTGAAGGAATAAGAGATGTGGTAAATTTAGTTGTTATATCCTTTATTGTTTCATATACTTTAAAGCCTATAAGAGATTATATTGTGGAAAAGTATAGGCTTTCTATAAAGAAAGCATCAATGATTATAGTGTTGTTTTGTATAGTATCTTTCATAGCCATAATGTATTTTATGGTTCCTTCATTGTTAAGTGAAAGTAGGAATATAGGAGGTATGTTGGATAATTTAGAAAGCTATGCTATTTTAGCAGCAGAAAAATTTGACCTTGATCAAATACCACTATTTGAGACAGCATATATTCAAATTGGTGATAAGATTAACACCATACTTACTAAAGAGGCAACAGGTCTATTTGACAATATCATTGCTATTCTAGAAAATCTAATAGGACTTGCAATAGTGCCTGTAGCTGCATATTATTTTTTAGCTGACGGAAATGTTTTGTATAATAAAGCATTGCTTATTTTTTCCACAGAAAAAAGAATAATTGTCAGAAAAATTAATTCTCATATAGATAGGGTTTTAAGTAGATATATAATAAGTCAAATAATATTGTCATTAATTATAGGTATACTTACTTTTATTTTGATGATAAGTCTTAGATTGAAAATGCCATTGGTTTTATCAGTTGTTAATGGGGTAGTTAACATAATACCTTATTTTGGTCCTATAATAGGTGGTGTGCCTATTGTATTTATTGCAATGACTTCCTCCATAACAAAAGGGATAATAGCTCTAGTAGGAGTATTTATCATTCAACAAGTAGAGGGAGATTTGTTAGCACCAAAGATTACTGGGGATTGTATAAGTATGCATCCAGTAACTATCATATTGCTTTTAATTTTAGGGGAAAAGATTGCAGGGGTAGCAGGTATGATTTTATGTGTGCCTATAGCTGTAATAATTAAAGTTATATATGATGATATTAATTATTATTTATTTTAATCATATAATTGACAGAATTCTAGAAATACAATATAATTTTCCTATAAAATAATTGTATAAATTATTTGAAAAATGTTTATAAAATTCAATAATATATTAAAGCTATGATAAGGATGAGTAGATATGATTTGAATATATTAGAGAGGAAGTGGTTGGTGGAAACTTCTTATTCTGCATATTGAAGCTACCTTGGAGCTTATTTTACTTTAAGTGATGCATAATTTTTATGCATAATTAGGGTGGTACCGCGGAAATATAGTTTTCGTCCCTTGCTGTTAATATAGTGAGAGATGAAAGCTTTTTTTATTATATAAAAACAAAAAAATGATGATTTTAGAAGATTATTAGTGAAATGTAAAGAAGAATATTTCTTTAATTCATTACTGATAATTGGTAATTCATCATTTCATAAACTGGAGGTAATTTACATGAAATTCATGGGAGCAAATGAATTAAGAGACACATTTACAAGTTTCTTTGAACAAAAAGGTCACTTAAAGATGGAAAGTTTTCCACTAGTGCCTAAAAATGATAATAGTTTATTATTAATAAATGCAGGTATGGCACCATTAAAGCCATATTTCACAGGTTTACAAAAACCACCAAGAACTAGAGTTACTACATGCCAAAAGTGTATAAGAACAGGTGATATTGAAAATGTAGGTAAGACTTCAAGACATGGTACATTCTTCGAAATGTTAGGTAACTTCTCATTTGGAGATTATTTTAAAAATGATATAATTCCATGGTCATGGGAATTTGTAACAGAAGTATTAAAACTTCCTAAAGAAAAATTATATGTAACTATATATTTAGAAGATGATGAAGCATATGATATATGGACTTCTAAAACTGATATAGATCCAAATAGAATATTTAGATTAGGTAAAGATGATAACTTCTGGGAAGTTGGAACAGTTGGTCCATGTGGTCCATGTACTGAAATACATTTTGATAGAGGAGAAGGTTTAGCTCCAGTTACTAATGTTGATGAGTTTGTTGCTGCATCTGATGCTGATAGAATAGTTGAGTTCTGGAACTTAGTATTTATACAATTCAACAAAGAAGAAGATGGAAGCTATAGTCCATTAAAGAACAAAAATATAGATACAGGTATGGGATTAGAAAGAATTGCAACTATAATGCAAGGTGTTGATAACATATTTGAAATAGATACAGTTAAGAACATATTAAATAAGGTATCAAGTCTTTCTGGTGTTGAATACGGAAAAGATAGCAACTCAGATATTTCATTAAGAATAGTAACAGACCATGTTAAAGCTGTAACTATGCTAATATCTGATGGAGTACAACCAAGTAATGAAGGAAGAGGATATGTTTTAAGAAGACTTCTAAGAAGAGCTGCAAGACATGGAAGATTACTTGGAATAAAAGGATTATTCTTAAAGGAAGTTGTTGATGCTGTTGTTGAAAACTATGGTGGAAACTATCCTGTATTAGTTGAAAATAAAGATTACATCACTAAGATAATCACTTTAGAAGAAGAAAGATTCAATGAAACTATAGACAGTGGAATGAACATATTAAATGGTTATATTGAAGAATTAGAGGCAGAAAAATCAAAAGTATTATCTGGTGAAAAAGCATTTAAATTATATGACACATATGGGTTCCCTATTGAATTAACAGAAGAAATCCTAGAAGAAAAGGGAATGTCTGTTGATAATGACGAATTCAAAAAAGAAATGGAAGCTCAAAGAGAAAGAGCAAGAAGTGCAAGAGGAGAAACTTCTTATATGGGAAGTGAAGAAACTCCAATCAATAAAATAAAGGCAGATGTTGAAACAGAGTTTGTAGGATATGGTTCTACTGAAGGAAAAGGTAATATACTAGTACTTGCAACAGATGATGCTTTTGTAGATGAATTAAAATCAGGAGACAAAGGTTATATAGTAATTGATAAGACTGTATTCTATCCTGAAATGGGTGGACAAATCGGTGATAAGGGTATAATTGAAGGAAGAAATGGTAAAGCTTATGTTGTAAACACAAAGAAAAATGTTTCTGGAAAGATTATTCACTATGTTGAAGTTAAAGAAGGAAGCTTTAGTGCAAGTGAAGAAGTTAATTTATTTGTTGAAAAACAAAGAAGAAGCTTTATAGCTAAGAATCATACGGCAACACATATGTTACAAGCTGCTTTAAAAGAAATAGTAGGTTCACATGTTCATCAATCAGGTTCATATGTAGATAATGAAAGATTAAGATTTGACTTTACTCACTTCCAAGCTTTAAGTTCTGAAGAACTTCAAAAAGTTGAAGATTTAGTAAATGAAAAAATCATGGAAGTTGCAAATGTAGAAACTAATCTTATGACTATTGAAGAAGCTAAGCAAAGTGGAGCAACAGCTTTATTTGATGAAAAGTATGGTGATAAGGTAAGAGTTGTAGCAGCAGGGGAATTCTCAAAAGAACTTTGTGGTGGAACTCACGTTTCAAATGTAGGAGAAATAGGATTATTCAAGATTGTAGCTGAAACAGGAGTTGCTGCTGGTATAAGAAGAATTGAAGCTGTAACAGGAATACAAGCTATCAAATTTATGGAAGATAAGCAAAGGCTTTTAAGAGAAGCTTGTGCTGGATTAAAATGTACAGAAAAAGACATATTAAAGAAAATTTCATCACAAAATGCTGAATTAAAGGAAAAAGATAAAGAAATAGCAGAACTTAAATCAAAATTAACTTCAGGAGCTGAAGATGATATCTTAAATTCTGCAAAAGATATAAATGGTGTAAAAACTGTAGCGTATGCTTTAGAAGATGTTGATGGAAATGCACTAAGAGATTTAGCAGATAAGATTAGAAATAAGATGGGAAGCGGTGTAGTGGTACTTGTAAGCAAGATGAACGATAAAGTAAATCTTGTGGCAATGTCAACTAAGGATGTCCTTGATAAAGGTGTTCACTGTGGAAAAATTATTAAAGAAGTTGCAGCTGTAGTAGGCGGTGGCGGAGGAGGAAGACCAGATATGGCGCAAGCTGGTGGTAAGAATCCGGAAAAAATTAATGAAGCTGTAGAAAATGCATATGAAATAATAGAAAAATTAGTTAAGTAGTATACATTTGCAGGAAAATAGGTTATAATTATTATAAGATAAGTGAATACAAAATATAATAAATGTTGATAATTAAGTATAGGTATTAAACTTCGTAAGGGGGTGAGCTGCTTTAGCAGCAAAGAATATGGATAATAACATTGATAAAACTATGCAGTTCGACTTGAATGTTAATAAAGAGGATATGACAAAAGCCATCTTAAATGATGTATATAATGCATTAAAGGAGAAAGGATATAATCCTATAAATCAATTAGTAGGTTATCTAATTTCCGGAGATCCTTCTTACATTACTAGTTATAACGGAGCAAGAGCTTTATTAAGAAAGCTTGAGAGAGATGAAATTATTGAAGAAGTAATAAAATCTTATTTAGAGATAAAGTAGAAAAGTGCCCGTATTTATCGGGCACTTTTAGTTTAAGGAGTACCATATGAGAATATTAGGATTAGATGTAGGATCTAAGACAATAGGAGTAGCAATAAGCGATCCTTTAGGATGGACTGCTCAAGGTATAGATACCATAAGAAGAAAGAATAAAGAGCAGGATATAGAGTTGGTCCACAAGATATGCAAGGATTATGGTGTTGAAACTATAGTTATAGGATTGCCTAAAAATATGAATGGAACTATAGGTGAATCAGGAGAGAGAGTTTTAGCATTAGCGGAACTTATCAAGGAAAAGACTAATCTGCCTATAGAAATGTGGGATGAAAGATTAACTACTGTTGCAGCACATAGAGCTATGCTTGAAGCAGATCTTTCAAGAGGAAAGAGAAAGAAAATTGTTGATAAGGTAGCAGCAACTTATATATTGCAAGGATATCTTGATAAATTAAGACTAAGTAAATAATGTTATATAATATAAAATCTAAGGAGAATTCAAAATGAAAAAAGACGATAAAGTTATTAAATTATTTGATGAAGAAGGAAATGAAGTAAAATTTAACGTAGTAGCTTTCTTTGATATAGTAAATCCAGAAACAGATGAAAAAAATGAATATGTAATTGTTTATGAAGATGGATATAGTGAAGATGATGCATTTGCATTAAAAGTTATTAATGGAGAAGATGGAGAAGAGTTATTAGAAGCAATAGATAATGAAGTAGAGTTAGCAGCTGTACAAGAAGCTTATAACACTATTTTCATAGATGAAGAATAATTAAAATAGAAAGAGGTGTTAGTGTGAGTGCTGTAAATATTGATATAGAAGCATTAAAAGAAAGTTTAAAGCAAAAAGGTTATAAGTTAACGCCTCAAAGAAGAGCTATTGTTGATATAATCATCGAAAAAGAAGGAGAACACTTAACCGCAGAAGAGATATATGATGAAGTAAAGAAAGTATGTCCTGATATTGGTTTAGCTACAGTGTACAGAACGGTTTCGCTGTTAGAGGAAATAGGTGTTATTTTTAAATTAGATTTAAATGATGGTTGCAGCAGATATGAATTAGTGCATAGTGAAGAACAACATAGACATCATCACTTAGTATGTAATGAGTGTAAGGCTGTATATGAAGTTCAAGATGATCTTCTAGATGAATTAGAAGCAAGAATTGAAGGTACATATGGATTTAAAATTTTAGACCATAGTGTTAAGTTCTTTGGAATTTGTGCTGAATGCTGTAAAAAACATAAGGGTGAAAGTGAAGAGTAGTATTTAAATAGGTATTACTTGTAATTACATAAAAGAGAAAAGAAGGAGGGGACATATGAAGAATGAAAAAGCTAAAGTTAAGATTATACCATTAGGTGGAGTTAATGAAATTGGGAAAAATTTAACTGCAATTGAATACAAGAATGATATTGTTGTAATTGATTGTGG
>ENA-OOWV01000943-OOWV01000943.1-human-gut-metagenome-genome-assembly--contig:-NODE-943-length-20578-cov-2.887736_pt1 | contig 20578 bp, 14 predicted proteins | sample MGYA00241584_ERZ501337 | MGnify/ENA primary metagenome ERZ501337 (study PRJEB25962, sample SAMEA2042744) | human gut metagenome | biome: human gut; feature: human-associated habitat; material: faeces... | reverse complement strand
TTTCTTTTTCAATTCGCTGCAAAGCCCAAACCATTGAGCATTGCGTCAGCCGAAGTCAGCTTCGAGCTGTAATCCAGATGTGCGTAGATGTTTGCCGTAGTTGAGAAGTCGCTGTGACCAAGCCATTCCTGAATCTGCTTCATGGGAACACCGTTTGCCAGAAGTAACGAGGCGCAGCTATGTCGGAGATCGTGATACCTGATCTGTCTCATCCCCTTCGCCTTGAGCAGCTTCGGAAAGCTCTCTGTGACGTAGTGGGGCTTTATCAGATCGCCAATCTCATTGACACATACATACTCAAGATAGTCCTTGATGTAACTGCGTCCGCACAGGCGGCGGTTCTCCTGCTGTTCTTCTTTCAGTGCAAGAAGTCTTTCCCGCATGAAAGGAACAAGAGGCAGTGTTCTCATACTCGATTTGGTCTTTGTGGTGTCCGACGCAACCAGAACGCGCTTGCCGTCGAGATCACAGGAAGTAACCGTGTGACGGATGGTGATGGTGTTCTGATCAAAGTCGATGGCATCCCATTTCAAGCCCACCACCTCGCCCCGACGGAATCCATAAAAAGCGGCTACCAGCACCGGCAGCTCCAGCTTGGTTCCCCGAAGGGCTTCAAACATCTTCTGCATCTCGTCCGCCGAGAGAAAGACCGGCTGAAAGCTGTTCTTTCTGGGCCGGTCCACCTTGTCCGCCACATTCTGGATCAGCATATCGGTCTTGACTGCATATTTCAGTGCCGAGTGAATGACGGCGTGATAATGGATAACGGTATTGGGCGTGACCCGCCTGAGCATTTCGGAATAAAACATCTGCAAATGTCGGGCTTCCAGTTCCCGCAGTGTCAATTTCTTCTTGCGAAAATAAGGGACGATGGTGCTTTTCAGCAGTCCTTGATAGGCACCGTAGGTTGCGTGGGCCAGCCTTCCCTTGGCGATCTCCAGCCATTCCAGCAGATAGTCGGCGAACAGCATATCACTGCTCAGGTCGCCCACTTCTTTGGGCGGCTCAAATTCCGCTCGGAGCCTTGCCAGTTCTGACTCGGCTTTGCGCTTATTTCCCTTTTCGGAAAGCCCCAGCGAGATCCATTTCGTTTTTCGCTGCCCTCCGGCGTTTTTGTAGTTCAGCACGGCATAATACTTGCCGTTTTTCAATGTCAGATGTCCTGCTACCAATTTCATTTCCTCCTGTCCTTTGTATTTGCAGAACAGAACTCCAAACCGACAGCATCAGTATACCATCGGTTTGGGGTTCTCTCTATTCTGCGAATTGTTTGATTGCAGCCGTATCGGTACGAATCAGCGGGCGTCCCGATTCCGTTCTCTCTGCCGCTTCAGCAATTCCAGCCCCTTGATGATGTCCCGGCGCATCTGCTCCTCGGTGTAGCCGGAGGGGAAATATTTCCGCAGCTCCTCCCGCTTGAATTTCAGTTGCTCCTGCTGGTTGGGCTTTGTCTCCGCCAGCACGGCGTAGATTATCTGGTCATCCAGCAAGCCCTCCTGCGCCAGCTTTTTCAGGCGGATGCTCTGGGCGTGGGACGGGGTGCAGTCGTTCAGCGCCATCGCGTCCAGCACCGCCCGCTGCTGATACGAGTCTAAGTAGGAAAGCTCCACTGCCGGATTAAAGGCGATCTTACCGTCGTCCACCATCGAAAGCAGCTCGGGAATCAGGTAGGTCAGGCGGATATAGCGTTGAATCTGTCGTCCACTGTCTGAGGCTTCATCGGCCATTTTCTCTCTCGACCACTTCTGGCCAACTTGTCCAGAAGTCATACCCTGATGGTTCAGCGCATCCAGCTTCATCTTGTAGGCAAACGCCTTTTCGCTGGGCAGGATGGTCTCTCGCTGCAAGTTAGCGTCCACCATTGCGATCACCGCTTCATCGTCGGACAGCTCCCGGACGATGACAGGCATCGTCTCGACGCCCAGCACCTGACACGCCGCCAGTCGCCGGTGACCGGAGATCAGCTCGTAGCCGCCGTCCGGCAGCGGCCTTGCCAGTGCCGGGGTGATGGCTCCCACCTTGCGGATGCTCTCGATCATCCGCTGCATCTCCTCGTTGTTCTGCACCTTGAAGGGGTGACCCTTGAACGGGTGCAGCTCGGCCAGTGGAATGTTCCGCACCCGCTCCAGTTTGGCATCGTCCCGCTCCGCCTGCGTGGAAAACAGATCGTCCAGCGTCGGTAAAGTAAAATCCGATTTTCTCATTGTGTTGTCCTCACTTTCATAGTTTTTTCTTTCGGGGTTTTAGGGCACGCCCTAACGAGTGCTTTTGCGCTCCGGCCCTGCCGGGAGTAAAAACGCACTGCTCGCTCAGATGACGCAGGCATCGCAAGCGGATACACTGTTTGGCTCCGACAGGAGTAAAAACAGTCTGCTCGCTTAGACTGCGCAGGCGTGATACCTGCTTACTTTAATTCATTCAAAATTGCTTCTAGCCTGCTCAGAATTTCCTCTTTCTGAAGCTGTGGGAGCTCCGCTTTCAGGCCGTTCAGCATCTGAAACAGGCGGTAATCCCGCTCCGTGATGGCCGCTCTGACCTCTTTCCCAAGCCCCAGCCGCCGCAGATATTCCGACAGCGGCAGAGAACAGAACCGGGCATTTTCCAGCAGCTTCTGCTTCTCCTGTTCGGTCACACGGACATTGATCCCGTAGTTTTTGCTGCGCATTTGTTCACCCCCTTTCTTCGGTTTGTGACGGCAATGACGGTTGTGACGGGGATTTCCTTATATAGCGATCCCGGCGTCATTTGCGTCATCGCCGTCACGGCGCAGAAATTTGATGAGTCGGCTTTTTCCCGTTCGCTTGGTGCGATACTCGATGCCCAGCGGCTCCAGCACCTCATAGGCGAACTGGCCGAGATACTTTGTGACCATATTGGGCGTGACCTCCTGCTCCTTCATTTCGGTCAGCAGCTCCGTGGCCGTGCCTACCCATTCGGTGCGGCACTCCATAAAGTCCACCACCCGAAACAGAAATTTCGGCAACTCTGCCTTGTGAATATTCTCACTGTTCTTGCGCTCCACCAGCTCCCAGACAAGGTCGTTAAACTGCAAGGTCAGTTCCTGATATTCCACATCCCGCCCACTGACCAGCAGCGTAGCCGCGTTTCCACTGCGCTTACGGCGCAGGATGAAGTTGGTGTCCGCAGCGCCGATGATGCCGGTAGAGCCGCTGACATCGTTAAAGGGATCGTCGCTGTCTTGCAGCTTTCGCAGGTGATGCACCAGCAAAATGGCGATGTTGAAGCCGTCGGCAATACGCTTGATGGAGGAAATGTCGTCGTAGTCGTTGCCGTACATTCCCGCCTTTCCGGCGCTGCCCTTGGAGTCCCGCACCTTTTGCAGCGTGTCGATGATGACCAGCTTGGTGGCGGGATGCTCGGTCAGGAAATCCGTGATCTGCTCCTCCAGCCCGCCGCCGATCAGCCCGGAGGTCACGGCAAAATACAGGTTGTCCGGGGCGCTGTCGGTGAGGTTGTAGAGGCGGTCCTTGATGCGGCGCTGGGTGTCCTCAAGGCTCAGATAGAGCACATCGCATTGCGGCGTGGGCAAACCCCAAATGGAATTTCCCTGCGCCACTTGCAGCCCCAGCCACAGCATCAGCCAGCTTTTGCCGATCTTGCTGGCACCGCTGATGACATTGACACCCTGCGAAATGAGACCGTCTACGATGAACATCGTCTTGCTCATCGGCGTGGACAGCAAGGTCTCTGCGTCCACGGTTTTCAGTTTGTTACCCATAGAAATTTCTCCTTTGTAGAATGTTAGAAATGGATTTTGACAGGTGCAGATGGAAACGGTCACCCGCCCCCGCTTTACCCGCAAAAAGCATTGGAAATCAAGGCTTTCCCGGTGCTTAATGTTCTACGCTGCGCCGCCGCCTGGCCGAGTCCGCCTTCTGCTTGCGCCGGATGGTGCGGCCGCATTCCGGGCAGTACTTCTGCCGGTTGCTGCCGGGAGCAAAGGGCTTTCCACACCGTTCGCAAGTCCGTGTACGCTGCCGGTAAATATCGGCGCAGAGTACCTTGTCGGCGGGCAGAACCGCCCGCCGGAAGTACTTGCACAGCAGCGAATAAGAAATCATCTGCACGCACACACAGCCCTCGCCGTCGTCCAGCGGCATGCAATTGCCGCCATCATAGTTGGCGCACAGCCTCCGGATCAGCCGGTTGCAGCGTGCCCTTTGGGCGGGCGTCAGGCGTTTGATCTCATCCAACTTTCTTCACCTCTTTCTCCATCACATAGTTGATGACGCTGATTTTCGGGATCTTCAGCGTCGTGCCGATCTTCACGGCATGGATGTACCCATAGTCGATCAGCTTGTAGGCCAGCTTGCGGCTGATGCCCAGCATCTCCCGAAGTTCTTTAACGGTCACAATGTCCGGGTATTCCGGAAACATCATCTGATAAAGCTCTCTGAGCTCTCCTTTCTTCATAGGCTTGAACCTCCTTTGTCTGTTCTGAAGCCGCATTTCTGCGGTGGTTTTTGTTTGCTGCCGCTCATCCGCATCGTTCCTGCCCCGGAGTCTCACCACGGCGTATTGCTTCTTCGGTGCGCTCGTTTCTTTTTCGGGAAGTCGTGGCGACACTTGCCGGAAGCATATCCTTTGGAGGCGGCGATTCAATTTTCAAGGTGCACAGGGAGACAGTCCCCTCAATAGGTAGGCAGCGAGAAGGGCCGTTTTTTAACCCCCTCACTAATTAACTGGGAAATTTTTTTCGATTTGTACGAAGGAACTTTGAAAAAATTCTTTGAAATCCTCTCTACTAACCAACTGGGAAATTTTTTCGGATTTGAACGAAAGAACTTTTGAGAATTTTTCTGCGAACCCCTCCACTACTTAATTGGGAATTTTTCCGGCAAAAATAAAAAGAATTTTGAAGAAAATTTTTAAGCGCCCCTCCCACTAATCAACTGGGAACTTTTCTGGCAAATAACAAATAGGATTTTGAAGAAAATTTTTCAGGGCCTTCCTACTAACCAATTGGGAGCTTTTTCAAGATTTTGGCAAAGTAATTTGAAAAGTCCCCTCAATTTTTCAAAAGGACCCTTCTACTTACTCTGAATAAGGGGTGCCATTTGGCAGGGTGTTTCGAGAAATTTCTCAATTTTTCTATCAAGACGCAAAAAAGCCGCCCTCCCGATGATGGGAGGACGGCTGGTAATCACTATTGACTTATAGATGGCTCATATATAAATAGAGCACCGGCCAAACGGTCGGTGCCCTATTCCTAAGTATTCTTGTCCTGCTTCAGCTTCTCCTTAATAATTGCCAAGCTTTTTTGCCTTGAAGTGTCTACTGAAAATCCAGCGACGACTTCTTGCATTGTTTCAGAACTCCAGTAGATTTTTAGCTTTTCTTTTGCACGCGTAATTGCTGTATAGAAAATACCGTGTGTTATTTTTTCAGCGTTGCTACTCGGAATAACAACCTTAACTGACCTATACTCTAAGCCCTGCGCTTTATGAATTGAAACCGCATAGGCAAGCTGAAACGGTACGATGGCTTTTTTGCGATCTTCATCTGCCATTTCCTCTTCAAAATCAAGTACATCAAATCGTATTCGGGTCACATCATCAATTATATCGATGAATTCTATGCCATCGTTTTGGCAATCTTGCTCTGTTAACGGGATCTCTACATCTACTGTAAATCTGATTCTACTGTCAAACAGTTCTATTTGGACAATTTGCCCTTTTAAATTATTATAGAGCAGAGAAAATCTGTCCGTGTCATTGAACAATATATGATCGCCAACTTTATATTTCCAGTCTCTCCAGACAACAGCCGTTTTTGTGTTAGCATTTTGAAAATAGCTATTCATATTATTCAAGCCAAATTTTCCGTCATAGTTCAAGCATAAAATCACCTCATCCATTATCTCGGAATTGAGCACTCCTTCGCCAATATTTTCAGAAAATGGGCCGTCGATAACAAGTTTTTCCGTTATTAGCGCACCCTTATTTCGAGTCTCGTTCCAAAGCTCAATTAAACCGGGATCCTTTGTTCTCCAAGTACTTACGAGTTCAACATTCGAACCTTTAGTCTTAATAATATCCTTGGCATAAGTAAACCAATTACCGAAATCAATAGATTCTATCTGATAGGTGTCTCCCGCAAGTACTAAGAATGTATCCGGGCGCATTTTCTCGAGGAATACCTTCATTGCACGGTTATCAATGGTGCTGCATTCGTCTACAAAGATAACATCATAATCAGGAAGGTTTACCCTCTTCGTAAAACTATTGATGCTTACAAAACTGGCATCAGCCCCCGGATTATTAATTCGCCTCTGCAGATTCTGCAAGGCCGTATGTGTTTTGGTAAGAAACAATTTCCGACGCCCAGACTGCATTGTCGAGATCATATCGATTAGGGTCGTTTTTCCGGTACCGGCAGCTCCGTAAATAAGAAGTACGCGGGAGTTTACAAAAGCATATTTAAGAGTTTCTTCTTTTTAGGATCAGAAAAAGCAATATTGCAATCTCTCAAGTATCTTTCATTAACTTCTTTTTGGCCTTTATTTGGGAGCTGCGATAGTTCCAGTAGCTTATTCAAAATAAAGAGCGTCGAAGCTTCATATGCTGCAATACAAGCAACATTTCCATCCGAAATGATTTCATACCCTTTCTGTCTTTCCCAATCGTCTAAGCAATCATTATATTTCTGGATTGCCTGTTCGGTTAAGTCTCCACCAAGATTGCAGTAAATTTCGCCGGTATCTTGCATAGACTTTACAATAGACCAGTATGGAACAGCGATCTCAGTCTTTTCTTTTTCAACTACTCTGGCTAAGTACTTGGCTTGACTTAGTTGACTTGTTTTACTGTCTGCTAAATCAGAAGCAAGTGGGTTACGCTCAAACGGAAAGTATTTTTTAGATAGGTATAAATCCCTGCATTTCCATTGCGGATTAAACTGAGACGGCATAACCCGTTCCAAAAGGTCTTCGCGCAGATTCAGTAACAGATACCGAATTGTATATCGGCCGAAGCGTGTCGAACCTGTAGAATAGTTGTCCCTCAGCTGCTGTAAAACATCTTTGAAATAAGAGGTGTTTGCTTTTTTGTAAACTGACTCCAAAAGATTCGAGAAAGGTATCTCACGAAGATCAATCATTTCCAGAAAATCCATACCTGTTTCTGTTAGGAATCTCATCAGTGCATCATATTCTCCATATTTTGAAGAAAGCTGAAGGCGCATATTAAGTATCTTTCCAAGCTTGTTCAAGCATTTGGGATCTACCGAAACACGCCAAGCTGTGATAATTTTAATTTCTGTATCGACACCCCAGAGATTAATGAATGATGGGACATAGTCGATTTGTACAGAATAGCCTGTAGAAATGTCAAGTTTGGTATATGCTGTAATTCGGTTATACTTTGACGCATAGATGTCCGCTTGCTGCAGTGTTACCTCAAAATAACGCTCTTTACCAACATAAAACGGCGTCCTTTTTTGAATATAAAACCTCGTATTACTGTTATGTTTCTGCTCAGTTTTTGGGGTTGAGAAAGCATTCGCCACCAACTCATAGTATTGTTTATCCTGTTCATCGGTTCCGGTATATTCCTGAAACTTTTCCAAGTTCTGAAGCACGGTGATGCCGTAGTTCTCATAGAGTGATTGACGGATCTGCCACATAAAGCTGTAGTACTTCAGCATCAGCCGCTCTGCTTGGCCTTCCTCGGGGATCCGGCGTCCGATATATTGCAATCCTCGGTAAAAATTCCCTAAGTACTTTGTATTTGCCCTTAAGAGTGAGTATTCCCACGCAAAGCCGGCGTTGGGATTTTGATAGCCGTCTTTCATCGCATTCAACAGTAAAGCTGAAATGCATAGATCATTCAATCTCGTCAGAATTCTCCGTGAAATATTATCGCGGTTCTTATTTAGAATGCTTAAATTGTCAATGCTTTCCGTGATTTCCTCATCACAGGCCTCGACAATTCGCTTAGCTTCTTCAAAAGAATAACTATGCCGCTCCAATTGGTTTACAAAGGAATGCCGTTCGACAATTTCTTCTAACCTCTCGCAAAAAGCTAAAACACTTTCGTCGTCGTTCAAGATTTCCTCTTCCGGTGAAAAACTGACTGTCATACTGCCTTTTGCAAAATCAATACTGTTGAGGAAGTTGGGCGACATATACTTCCAAAATACTCTCTCATTCCCACGTTCAGCGGGATTGAGAATCACAAACAAAATTCCCGGATCAAGAGATACTCTGCCACATATAAAAGCAGGAAAAGCGAGATCTTTTAGTGTGTACTTGATAACACCCTCGCGCTCAGTATAATTGCGTGTTCCCTTTATTTGGACATAGAAAGTTTGCACGGGGCGTCTCGAAATTTCCGGGTTTGGAACAAACTCAAAAGTGTTATCGTGATTGGGCCACTTATCATCTGAGGCAAAAGAAGTGTTGATTCTTCCATTCGAACGAAGAAATGTTTCCAAAACAGATACTGCCGCTCGGTCATCATCGGAACGCTCTGTGTGGGTTTTGATATGTCTTTCAATATTTGCATTTGTCTGATCCAGCACTATCATCCCTCATTTCATAGAGTTAGAGTATCAAATCAAGCTCGCTCTTTATTTCGTCTGGAGCAAGAGAATTAACACAAGCTATTGCACAAGCTGAAAAGGGAGCTTTGGGCGATATAGCGTCCCTTAGCTGGCGAATGCAGCTGGACTTGCTAATATCTCCGGAGTCAAACTCTGTAAGCAATTGTTCGATGCTCGCCCAAATTTTCCCTCTTTCGTTGCTTATGTAAGCATCAGTCAGATTGTAAATAGATGCCGAAACTCTAACTCTTTCTTTGCCCAGTTCATCGTCCGTTGCAGGAACTACGCGATTACCCAGAAAAGACAACAACTTAACATCTTCTGCCACGCATGGATCTAACAGCATTGGATGCTCATTATTTTCATCTTTTTCCGATTGATATACGCCATCATCTGCTAAAGGAAAATAATTTCCTTTACCGCCGCCACCAGTCTTTCGATTAGCATAGATACAGCACGCCCTATAATTTGACGGATCATTTGCTAGCCAATAATATCCCTCATCTTGAATCAAATGATTATATTTAAAATTCTCAAAAGGCTTTACCGCTGCCTTGGGTCGAAAGTGGTCAATATGCACATCTTGCCCGACAAGGGGTACTTCTGTATACCAGCATTTATTGTGAAAGAAATCTCTGAAATCCTTTTTGAGCACACTGTTTTTCCAGAGTGTATCTCCTTGTCCCCACCTGCTTCTGAATACCAGAAGATCTTCTATCTTTATATATCTCATACTTGCCCTTCGTATAACGCCTCTATAATTTCTTTAATTTTTCCTCTGCGCTCTAACACTTGATCGTAGGTAAGATACTCTTGACTATACAGATCGCACTTCTTATATACGGTCAAAAAATCATCATATAGAAAATCAATTGAATTATACGATAGCGGCAGCAATCCCAAATCTCTCGTTATTTCACGAAGCGCTGCTTTTTCTCCGTCCGTAGCACTCCCGCCAATAAGTTTTAGATATAATTCTTGTCTGCGCACGAATTTCTTATGCGATTTTTGGTCGTAAGAAGTCTGCAACCCATAATATTCACTTTGTAGCAACCCGTCGATTCCCATTCCCTCAGTGTCCTCGACGGGAGTGATAACTCTTGTGACAAAAAATCCTGCGGATGATTCAAGTTCTTTGTTTTGGGTAAATATCCTAATAAACTCCTTAGGAACGCCATTGATCACCAATGGATCGTGTGTTGCAATGATTGCCTGAGCGTTTATGGCGTCTTTCAAGGATTGATCCATTGTGCTTTTGATGTCATACTTCCAGCGTGGGTTCATATACGCATCTGGTTCATCCATTAAAACGAGACAATCTTCCGTCTTGCAAATACCAAGCATACCAAGGATTTTGATAAGTTGGCGTTGCCCCTCGCTCATTGATTTGCATTTCACTATGGAATTCCCTTGATTTACGGTTACCTCAAATCTAGCATCAAACAGAGAGTATAGTTTCTCAAAAAATTCTAAAATTGCAATAGAATCTAACCCTAACTTTTCAATCCCTTTAATTTCGAAATAAGATTTTCCCATAGCCGAATATAGTAATCCTCTTCGCAGTAAATCCGTAAACCGATGGTCAATGAAATCCGTCAAATAGTACAGGCCCGTGGGCACATCTCCTTCGAACCGTCCTCTGCCAAAAACGCCCTCAACTTTATCAATATTAATGGCCATATCCACACATTGGACTTCATCGAAATGGCACGCATCAACAAGATAATTCTGTTCATAAGACTCCTGACCACAGAGAATAGAAGCCAAATATATTGGAGTCATTCCCTCATCACAATAATTGTACTTTCTTTTGGGAAAGTTCGGCAAGAAGCGCTCAGATTCATCATTCATTGCTTTAAGAAAGCGCACAAGTGTATTTCTGCATTGCCTTACATAGCTTTTATTAATTTGTTCTATTTGAGGCAAGAGCTTATTGTTGGCCCCAGAATAAAACGCAATGATGCGCTGAGGGAACAAAGAATGAGATTGGATAAAAGAGCGCACCCTTTTATAGCTTCCCTCACAGAAAACATCATCTACCGTGATACGATAATTATGATTACTTTGGACAATGCATACTGCCTTTTGCGCATAGTTGTACTCCATAGAATAGCTGTAGTCAATCTGCTTTTCTATTGCGGGAGAATCAAAAGACATCAGAATGTTCAGAATACACTCAATCATCGTCGATTTTCCAGCGCCATTTTCTCCAATCAGAATTGTTGAGCTACCACCCGATACGGTGTCAAATACTATATCAAAGTCAACCAAACAAAGATAATCATCGATCTGAAGCCGTTTGATTTGCATAATATTACCTCACTAGTGAGTATTCTCCAGAATCACTTTTCGACACAATCTGTTTTTTCTCCAGATTGCGTAATGCGTCCATAAGCTCAAATTTTTTCTTACTAATGGACATTACTGTCTGTGTAGAAACAGATTGGGGCGCAGCTTTTAATAGGAGTTTGACAATTGCTTCTTCATTAGCACCTGACAACAACGGCTTAATTTCTGCGGGAATTGCAATTCGCTTCGCTTTTGCCTTTGGCCTGACCACATCTCCATCCTCTTGTTCGATTACTTGCCTCAGCAATTCCACCGCGCTCTCCTCGCTTGGGTCATTCGTACCCAGTTCACCGCGAAAAGCACGGGCGAGAATGGATTTTTTCATCAGGTCGATTTGGTCAAGGACTACCTCGGCGGCTTCTTTAGCGGACTGCTCTCTGGCAAAAAAGCCGTCAAGAATGCGGACAATTTCTACCTGCTCGGCTATGTTCGGACGCGGAATTGTCATTGCTCGTAGTCCCTTAATTGGTACCGTCAACTGTGCAGTCCCGGTAGCTATTGATGAAGCCTTGTCATACATTTCTGGCGTCTGCAATATATACCACAAAAACTGCGGACTCACATCAATCGGTCTAAGCAACGCCATATGACGTTGAAAGCAAAACTGCCTTTTGCTATTAACAACCACCGGTATTCCAAACGAGCCAACTAATGTGTACAGCACATCTCCTAGTTGAGGCTTTCGTGTATCGCTTAAGGTGTCATAGTATTCTTGCGGTACAAATCTTGTGTTTTCAAAAGTGAGATGCCCAGTATTTACATTCGAAATAACCAAAAAAGGAATACCTGATTCAGCCTTAGGTGGTGGCATATGATCTCCGTCAAAAATACTTGAACAAACCGAATCCAAAGTCCGTACTTCCCAACTCTCCATCCCCACGCCGTGCTCTTCCCGCCATTTCGCAGTCAGTTCACCGGTGAAGGCTTTATGGAGAATAGCGGCTTTGCGGGCTTCAAAGCTATCCACCACGGCCTGTGCCTTTTCCTTGGCCTCGTCCAGCTTGGCAAACAGACTTTCAATGCGGTCAACGATGCGCTGCTGCTCGGCGAGAGGGGGAATAGGAGTAGGGAATTCCTGTAGGTTTCCTAAACGAATATATGGTATAGCTGTCCCGAACATCTTGCCTTTGTTAAAATCGAACCATCTATATTTAAACCAATAAAAAATATAATCAAAGCAAAGTGGTTCTGCAATTTTTACTACATATGTCCGTTGATAGGCTTCAAATTTTCCGTTATAACGACTTATGTTATTGATGTCACCATTTCCGGCAAGTAATATAGCTCTACAATCGAATGAATATCCGTGGCATCGAATTGGCTCGGCTGCACAAGTAAAAAACGGATATTTGCCCTCATCGCTACCGTAATTAGCATCTTTCTTTCCGGTCTGAATTGTAGAAATTGATTTGAAATATGTCCAACACCAATTCTCTGGCAGCTTGTACGGCCACTCCCAATCCGGCACTAAAGCTGCCTGCAACCGCTCTTCGGGCGTGAGGGCGGTTTCTTTTTTTGCTCTTGCCATCACTTTTCCTCCGTCAGAGCACGAAGCTCACGCACAACACTTTTCAGCAGATCGACCGCTTCCTCCAAATTTGCAATCGCTTCCTCGCCGCTTTCTACAGGGTCAGGGAGATCGTCATAATCCACGATGGAGTCGTCACGAATCAAGCCAAGGTCAAGACTATCGTCCGGATTCTTGGCGATCTCCTCACGAGTGAATTTGCTCCAGCGCTCGCCCGTGCGCTTGGATGGGTCTTCATACCCTGCCACAAACTCGTCGAAATCACTCTTGCGCAGCTGCCGGGTCTTACCAAAGCTGTCCATATTGGTGCGCATATCGTAGAATGCAACCTCGGTGGTGTTATCCTGCTCGGTTGTCCCGCGGGTAAAGAACAGCACATTGGTCTTGACGCCCTGTGCATAGAAAATGCCGGTAGGCAAGCGCAGAATGGTATGCAGATTGCAGAAATTCATCAGTTCCCGGCGCACGCTGGCACCGTCACCGGCAGCAAACAACACATTATCCGGCAGCACTACGGCGCAGCGGGCCTTGCCGTCCGCCTTCAGGCTGCGATAGATCACCTGCAAGAAGTTCAGCTGCTTGTTGGAGGTCTGGAAAGAAATATCATCTCGGGTCGCGCGCTCACCGCCCTTTTTCGTGCCAAAGGGCGGATTGGTCAGAATGACATCAAAATCTTTCAATCCCTTGGCGCTTTGTGCGAGAGAATCCCCCAATGTGATATTGGCATTCATATTGTGCAGATAGGCGTTCATCAATGCCAAGCGATGGGTCTCGTGTACCAGCTCCACGCCGTTGAACGCTTTGTTCTGCTGGAAATCTGCCTGACGGTCAGAGAGTGCATACATATCGTTATGCGCATTGACATAGCGGTTGGCTGCAATCATAAAGCCAAAAGTACCGCAGGCCGGGTCAAAGCACTTGTCGCCCAGCTGGGGTTTGATGAGCTCCGTCATCACATCGATCAGCACACGAGGGGTGAAGTACTGACCGGCACCGGACTTCTTCTCGTTGGCGTTCTTCTCTAAGAGTCCTTCATACAGGTCGCCCAGGCCTTCCTCTTTGGCCTCATACCAGTCCAGTTTGTCAATCTCCGTGATGATTTTTTCGAGGTTTTTCGGCTCCTCGATGCTGGAGGATGCGTTGGCGTAAATCTGTGCCACGCGGCCAACGGATTCTTCGCCCAGCTTGCTGAGCAGCGTATAGTAGTGCTTTTTCAGGTCAATGCCGGAACGGCTGGTCAAAGAGCCCCAACGATATGCTTCGGGAATATCCTTATCTGCACCGGTCTCATCGGCCATTTTCAAAAACAGAATGTAGGTCAGCTCTGTCACATACTGGTGATAAGTAATACCGTCATCTCGCAGCACATTGCAGAGATTCCAAAGTTTCTGTACTATATCTTGCGTGCTCATTTAAGCTGCTCCTTCGTAAATATAAGTATTGATCTCGCGGATAATCTCCGCAAGCTGCCCGTCAAACTTCTTGTTAAAGCGTGCGAAACCACCATCCATCTTGAACGCCGGTGCTTCAAAGGTCTCGGTATTGAGAATGCTCTCGTGAAGCATATATACCTTGATCTTTTCCAGCAGATCCAGCTGCATTTTGTTAAAGTGATGCGCCGAAATCAGTTTAGAAAAGGCCGTTTTCACGCGGTCATCGTGGTTCACAAGCGGCGTTTTAAGTACAGCCCGACGAACAAAGGCGATAATGTCTGCCACGATCCGTTCATTGCTCACCGCACTGGCCGCTTCATTCAAGTTGCTCTCGGTGAAATTCTCCTTATCCAGTTCCAGTTTTAACTCCCGAAGCTGCGCCCGGGTCATATCGCTGGGGCGGGTGCAGGCTATGCGGATCGCTTCGATACGGTCTTTGTTCTCATTGACATAGGCCACAAAAGAGTCCAGATAATCCTGCGGTTTTTCCGTGTCACCATAGCCGCGGGTCGTTTCCAAAAGGGTATCTTCCTTTTCGGAATAGTAATGTCCGCGCTTTTTACCCTTCAGGTTGTCAAACCAAAGCAGGAAATCCTTATCCTCCCGGCAGCGTCGCACAAAAGCTTCCTCTGTACAGCTTTTCAATTCCTTCGCATATTCCCGAATTGTTTTTCCGCCTAAACGCTCGGATACATCATACTTTTGCTCATCGGTCAGATTGTTGCTCTTACGCTGCAATCTTGCCAAAATGCGATCTTTGACAGGCTGCTTGCTGACCTCACCCGGACGGAACAAATCCTCCAACAATTCAGCCATTGATTTGCTGACGGAGACTGACTTCATATTGGAAGTGTCGTCCAAGTCCTCGTACACGCGAACTGCATCGAAGATATTGAAGTGCGTCTTTCCGATTTCCGGGCAAAGGCGAGTAGCGCGTCCCAGCATCTGCTCAAAGAGGATCCGGCTGTTGATCTTGCGCATAAACACCAAATTACAAATGGCCGGCACATCGATTCCGGTAGTCAGCAGGTCGACTGTTACGGCAATGTTGGGGTACTGGTTGTTCTTGAACTGCTTGATCACCTGCAAAATCTTCTTTTTGTTGCCGCCGGCAGTTTTGCCCGTGATTTTCATAATGGCATCATTGGAAATGCCATAGGGCTTGTAAATTTCTCGGAGCGTATCCACAATACGGTCAGCGTGTGCATCATTCACCGCAAAAATCAGCGTCTTTTCTCCACTTTCCGGATTCAGGTAGGTCGACACCTCTTCCAATACTTTGCGAGTGTGATCCGGCAGAACAATTTTGCGGTTGAACTCCGACACATCGAAATCCATTTCATCGTCCAAAACTGCACCGTTCAAAAGTTCATTGGTGTTGGGGTCATATTGCGCCAAGGTTTCACCCTTCTTGAACTGTGCGTCATTTTCAATGAAATCCGTATTAATCAGATATGGAGGGTCGTGATCCACCAGCCAGCCATCGATAACCGCCTCACGGTAACTGTAGGTATAGACCGGCTCCCCGAAAATCTCGGTCGTGTGCAGGGCGGGCGTAGCAGTCAAGGCAACTTTCACCGCATCGAAATATTCGATAACCTGCTTGTACTTGCTCATATAATCATCCTGATTATCGTAGAGGATTTCTTCTTCCGTCATTTCACGGTCAAGAATATAGCCTCGGTGGGCTTCGTCCACAATAATCAAATCAAATGCACCGGGCATCAAATCCGGTTCTTCTGCCAGAATCGTGCGTTTCAAAAGCCCCTGCACCGTTGAAATGCTGACCTTGGTTTCCAGATTGATGATGTTGTCATCGATCGCTTTGATCTCATATATTTTGTCCAGCGTCAGCAGTTCCTTCAGCTTGACATCTTTGAAGGTGTCCATTGCCTGCTCACCGAGGGACACTCGATCCACAAGGAAAAGAATACGACGGAAACGCTTGGATTCCAGCATCTTGTAGATAAGTCCCAGAACAGTACGGGTTTTGCCTGTTCCGGTGGCCATTGCAAGCAAGGCCGTTCTCTTGCCATCAACGATTGCCTCTGTTGCCTTATCAATGGCCTTGATCTGGTAGTCGCGCAGATTCAATCCATTAGGATCTGTCATAAACGAATTATCTGCTGCAGCCAGCGCCTGATTGGCCGCCGCTGTATTCTGACCAAGTTTTTCCATCAGGTCACTTGGGCTAAACCAGTTCCGAATAGGATACGGTTGATTTTCCTGTTCCCGGACATCCAAAAACCAAATACCAGACTTCGTCCGCAGCTGCTCTAAATATGCCCTGCCATTTGAAGCAAGGAGGAAGGGGACCTGATAACCATTCCAGTTTCCAACCGTATGTGGAATATCCTCCGGCTTAATATGTGCAGCATAGTCCTTTACCTGCACATCGATGGTAGATGCCACATCTTCCGACATCTTTTTTGCATCCATCAATGCTACGAGCTTCTCGCCAACGAAGAATGCATAATCCGCATACCCGTTTTTGTAAAAGGCCGAATTGGTAGGCCATTCGCTGATGGCAATATTTCTCCCCTTTACAGGACGCGTTCCTTTGCTGTAGCGCAGGTTCTGCGTATCAGCTTCCCAACCAGAAAGACGAAGCTGCTCGTCAATCAAGCATCTAGTCTGCGCCTCATTCCAGCTCATCATAGCGGAGACAGATTCCGACCGCCTTGCGCGCTCCTTCTGCGTTTTGCCCGAAGCGGCGGTCTTGACCACGGCCAGTTGCTTCGTCAATTCCTCGATTTTCCTTTCCTGCTCGGCAATAACGGATTCCAAATCTACGTGCGTGGTCCCACTCGGCATAACGAACTCAGGCGCAATATATCCCCAGTCTCCATAGGTCTCCATAAACCAAACAGCAAGATTGTATGTCAAGGATAGCAATGTCTTTGCTTCGTCCACGGAGTCCGTACCTATATGTACTGCCGAGTTTCTTGTCTTGCGAAGAACATATAGCGTGTTGTCAATTTCGTGCGGCAATAAACCGGCTCGCTTCAAAATGCGAATTCGATTTGCGTGGGTGTTGTCAACAGCCGGCTCCGCAATGTGCTCAAAGACAAGGATCTCCTGCACTAAGCGCTCGGCAAACATTCCGAGTTTATAGATACAGGCATTGGGATCAGAATAGACATAGGTTTCTGCGGTTGCGCCGATCTGTGCCAATGCAGGCCAGTATCGATTCAGAAAATCAAAATTTGATTTCATAAGCAGTCTCCCTCAATTTTTGTTAATTCATTTAACATTCGATGTAAGTACATCCCCAAAGTGCCAATTTGGCACTTTGGAACCACCGTGCTGGCACTTTGGAATTCTCACTCCTCATCCGACTGCCACTTCGACCTTTTTACCGCTGAAGGCCACGCCGTATTTATAAATCGTCCTGACCCCGGCGGTCGTCAGCTCGGTTTCGTATTTCTTATCGTTGATCTGCTGCAAGGCTGTCTCGGACAGCTTTTTCAGCTGCTCATCGCTGCAATTTTTCTCCGCTTTCAGCTCGATCAGGATGCCCGGAAGTCCTTTTTTCGTGGGCTTCAGCTGAATGTCATAGCGCCCGTCGCCGGATTCCCGGTTGGAGGTCACGAAAGCACCGCCCAGCAGGGCGCACAGGCCCAGCATAAAGCCGTGGTAGAAGTTCTCCCCGGCGGTATCGAAGGAGCTGACCGACTGGGTCAGCAGCGTCTGTATCTGCGCTTTCAGCCGTGCGTTATCGCCGGAGAAGATGGCCTCCTGAACGGAAATCGCCGTGGACGGCGGGATCAGATTCTCTAACCTCTGCAAAATCTCCTTGTTATACACCAGAGAAATCTCCCGGTTGGGCAGGGAGACCTCGCACATAAAATCGCCGCTGAAGGAAGGCGTGGTTTTCAGTGCCTTCAGATAGCCGGTCACCAGCAGGAAGCTGTAAATGGTGGAGGGATTGCTCTTGATCTGCGGATAGATCACGCCGGTGTCGATGAAGGTGGTGAAGGTCTCGCCGTTGACCAGGGAGGTCAGACGGTTATAAATCTCCTCGTCCGCCTGGGCAAGCACTTCCCCGATAATATCGTTGCTGCCGGTGGAGACCCAGAAGGGCCTCGGCTCACACTCGTTGCTGAAGTAGTTGACCACCGACCACGGGTTGAAAATCTCCGTCTTGCCGAAGCGGTAGCCGTCGTACCACTGGCAAATCTCGTCATACTTATCGGCAGCGCCGTAGTATTCCGCCATCTCCATCACCTCGTCGGCGGTGAAGCCGAAGTAGGCGCTGTATTTGTTGTCCAGCACGGAGTTGATGGACAGGTTATTCATCCCGCTGAAGATGCTCTCCTTGGCCACCCGCAGAATGCCGGTGAGGAAGCCGAAGGACAGGTGCTGATTATCCTTGAACCCGCCGGAAAACAGGTTTCGCATAAACCGGATGACCTTGTCGTAATAGTCCTTCTGATAGCCCTGCTGGATGGGGGTGTCGTACTCGTCGATGATGATAATGGGCGCAACGGCATAGTGCTTGTGCAGCATAGCGGACAGGTCCAGCAGTGCCGAAGCCAGCTCAACCTCGCTGACCTTGCCGTCTGCCAGCTTTTCATAGGTCTTTTTGCTGTACTCGTCGCACTTATCGCTGGTCAGCAGTTCTTTGTGCCGCCGGGTCTCCTTTGCAAAAATATCCCGGATGGCCGCAAAGGTCTCCTCCCAAGTGTCGAACTTCACATCCTTGAAGGTCAGGAAGATCACAGGGTACTTGCCCTGATAATCCCGGTACTTCTGGCCGCAGGCCCAGATTTTTTTATCCCGGAAGTAAACAGAGGTATCCTTGTCGCTCTTTTCAAAATAAGTGCGCAGCATATCCATATTCAGCGTCTTGCCGAAGCGCCGGGGGCGGGTGAACAGCGTCACCATCGGACGCTCGTCGATGAAGTCCTTGATCATCATCGTCTTGTCGATGTAGTAGTATTCCGACGATGCAAGGCAGTAGTTGGACACGCCGATGGGCAGGGGCAGCTTCGGCGCGCGCTCCGTCTTGCGGAAAGCGCCCGTCTTGAGCCGCTGATCCGCCGGCTTCTGCGTATCAGCGGGGATCAGCCAACGATTGCCCTGCTTTTCCGCACCGGCGATTCTTCCATTCTTGCAGAGCGTCGCAACTCTCCGCTCCGTTATATTCCAGCGCACTGCTGCCTCTCTTACCGAGATCATTTCAGCCATAGGGGATACCTCCACGCATAAAATCACAAGCACATTATACCCGAACAAAAGAACAATGTCAACAAAGTTCGGAACAATGCCGTTTCAAAACAGCATTGTTCTTTTCTGCACGCAAAACAAGCGGAGGCCATTGACCCCCGCTTGCTCGTTACCCATATACAATTTCCTGCATCACGGCCTCGTTTGCCCGATGTCGGATGCCGTTCATCTTCCGCACCCACGACTGCGGTTCGCTGGCCTTCAACCTCTCCGTCACACCCTCGGCATCTGCGTATTGTTCTACCAACCGAAGAAAGAGTTCCTGCGCCTGCTCCTCGATGTCTGCGAGGTGCCCATCCAGCACCCCGGCGGTCAGCAGGTTGAAATACAATACCCGATGATGCTTCTTCAGATAAACTTGCCGCCGCTGGCCGTAAACGCCGATGGGGCGTTTTTCTTCGGGCGGTAAGCAAACATCCGGTAGGCAATAGTCGCCCTGCCTTGTGTAAGTGCCGCCCAGCTGCTCAAATAGCGATTCCATATGTAATCCTCCCATTCAAAATTTCCCCGGCAGGTCTGCAACGCAAAATGCACCCGCCTTTCGGTTACAGTCTAACAAAACCGAAAGGCAGGTGCGAGTGTGCGAATTTCTGAATCGCACATTATTTCTTCATCTTCCTGCTGAATTCATTCAGCGTCTGGATATGCCAGAGGCTTTTACGGGTGATGGAGCGGAAGGTCAGGGAGCAGAAGAAATCCACAAGAAAGATTTTCGGGATACAGAACTTTATCCCCTTCTGGAAGGCTTTCAGCGACCCGCGGCTGCACCAGTTGTGGACGGTGGTCAGGGTGTAGCCGGTCAGGGTTACCACATCCTTTACCGTGACCACATCCGGGTATTTGCGCAGCAGCTTTTCATAGTAGCCGTGCATCTGCCGCAGCGTGTCCTCCGGCAGCTCCTTGGAGAGCCTAGCCACATAGTGGGTGCCGTACCAGCCCTTCGGCGCAGAATAGAGTTCGGGGAAGATCGCCCGTTCCTCCAAATATGCTTTCACATCCTCTTTTCGGATTTTATAGCACCGGGTTTTCTTACCCGACCACTCACAGGGCACCTTGCCGCTTTTGAGCAGGTGCAGCGCCGTGGACTTGCTGATGTGGCAGATGCGGAAAAATTGCTCCTTGTTCATCACCTCGGGAACGCTGTCCCAGTTAACGGGGAATACATCCATTTGTAACACCTCAAAAATAGATTTTCGTCGGTTGGAAGCTCTATTCTGCGGTGTATGGCCATCTCCCGATTTTTCTCTCCTATCTTCCCGCATTTCTCTCCAAAATCGGAAAAAATGCCGATTTGAACCCACTTTCAAAAAAGCCTGTCCCGCAAGGCTTTCCGAGTGAAAAAGCCTGATTTCAAGCGGCTTTCGGCGGGTACGGGGCTTACAGAAACGACCCCAAAACGGGCACCCCCGTCACAGTTGCATAAAAGACTCGAAATCAGGTAGTCGCGCAAGCGGCTCGTGGGTTCGAATCCCACCCT
>ENA-OOWV01000942-OOWV01000942.1-human-gut-metagenome-genome-assembly--contig:-NODE-942-length-20581-cov-3.770535_pt1 | contig 20581 bp, 18 predicted proteins | sample MGYA00241584_ERZ501337 | MGnify/ENA primary metagenome ERZ501337 (study PRJEB25962, sample SAMEA2042744) | human gut metagenome | biome: human gut; feature: human-associated habitat; material: faeces... | reverse complement strand
ATGTTTTACTATATAGCAAATGCTCTACCATTCTTATATTTATTGATTTTTTATATTCTTGTGGTAATTGATTTTTAAATTTTTCATATGTTATATCATAAAAACTCAAATCTTCTAATCTATGGTTAGACGCTGAGTTTTCTCTTTGAAAATAGTTATATAAACATTCATCTATATATACTATTTTTTGTGCATAAAATCCTGCAACAGGTATAACTGGCAATTCTTCACAGTTCTTTATTCCTACAGGATATTTTATATTGTGTTCTACTAAAATTGATTTTTTTATTAATTTTGCCCAAGATGTTATTGGTAAATATGAAATACATGTTTCTTTGGTTATTTCTATATTATTAAAAGTATTATATTTTGCTTCTATTTTTCTTCCATCTTTATATGTTATATAATAACCTACAAATACAAAATCTGCACCATCTTCAACTTTTTCCATCATTTTTTTAGTTGCTTGCTTTTCATACCAATCATCTGAGTCACAAAACATTATATATTCAGACTTTGTATTTTCTATTCCTCTATTTCTTGAATATGATACTCCCATATTTTTTTCATTTTCAAGAAGAATAATATTATTATATTTTTTTGTATATTCTTTTACAATTTTAGTTGATTCGTCTGTAGAACAATCATCTACTACTATTATTTCATTTACTCTATATTCTTGTTCTAATAGTGAATCTAAACATCTTTTTATATATATTCCTGAGTTGTAATTAGGTATTATAACTCCAATTGTTTTCATCTATTTTCTCTTCCTTTTCATAAAAAATCCCTTTACTATTCCCACAACAGTACCTATTCCATAAGCACAATGCAATACAAAGAAAATAAATGGGAGTAATAAATAGCTAATACTAAATCCATTTTTTATTGTTATTAGTATAATATTTAATATATTAAATAACAAATATGCACTTGTTAATAAATATACAAATATTGGAACATTAACAAATGCCATTATTACAGAAAATAAAATTCCTAACACAAATAAAAATGGTACTAAATGATATATTGAAAAACATTTTGGACAATAATATAGTGTTATTCCAATCCATTTTCCATTACCATATTTTTGTTTTATCATTCCTTTTAAATCACTTCTTGCATATCTATATGATTTTATATTAGGTGAAAGTAAAAACTTATATCCTTTTTGTTTCATTCTATAATGCATTTCATTATCTTCTGTTCTTGCTAAATTTTCATTATATGGTCCGACATCATCAAACACTTTTTTTCTATACATTGCAAATGCCAATGTACTTACATATTCTTTACTTTCTTTTCTTCTAAAATCTGCAATTCCACATCCAAATATAGATTCTTCTGCTATTAATAATAATTTTTCTTTCCAATCATTATTTTGTGTTACACTTATACATTTTCCTCCAACAATGTTTTCTCCATTTTCAATCTCTTTAACATTGTTCCAAATAAAATCTTTGTCAAAAAATGTATGTGCATCAACTCTTAGTACAACTTCTCCTGTAACTTCTTTTAATGCTACATTCCATCCTTTAGGTAAAGTTTTTCCTTTGTTTGTAAGTATTTTTATTTGATAAAAATCTTTTTCATTTTCTTTTTTAAATTCCTCAAAAACTTTTCTTGTTCCATCTGTTGATATACTATCAACTAATATTACTTCTATATCTTTATGTGGATAATCTTGTTTTTTTAATGATTCTAAACTTTTATCCAAAAATTTTTCTGCATTATATGCTATTATTATAAAAGATACTAACATCTATTTCTCCTATCTTAATACTCCTATTACTGTATCTATACAAATTTTCAAATCATGTAAAACAGAAAACTGTTTTAAATATTCTAAATTATATTTCATTTTACCTGGTAAAACATCTTCAACATATGCCACATCTGTATCTTTACCAGCCTTTACTGCTTTATCTAATATTTCATCTTCATCTTTATATTTTATACTTGCAATTGATGTAACACCAGCAGGCATAAGTAATGTTGCCATCATTTCATCTGTATATTTGTCAACATATTTTTTCACTTCTGGTCTTGTTCCAACAAATGTCATCTCACCTTTTAAAATATTTATTAATTGTGGTATTTCATCAAGTCTAACTTTTCTAATTACTTTTCCTACTCTTGTTATTCTAGCATCATTTCCAACTGTTACTAATGATCCTATTTTGTCTGCATTTTGTACCATTGTTCTGAACTTAAATATTCTAAATATTTTTCCATTTGTTGTAACTCTTTCTTGTCTATAAAATACTGGTCCTTTTGAGTCTATCTTTATTAATATTGCTAATATTAATAAAATTGGTGAAAGTATTATTAATAAGACTAATGAAAAGAATATGTCAAATATTCTTTTCATTACTAAACTAATTTTCTTTTTTGATATTATATCATAATATTCTTTCACTTTTTCATTTTTCATTTTTTCTGGTAATTTTTCATAATCTTTTAATATCATTTTAAATTTTCCTTTTTATTTACCATATTCTTTTAAAATATCAACAAAATTTGTTATTACATATTTTGCTTCTTCATCTGTTAATAATGAATATAATGGTAATGTTATTTCACATTTATAATAATTAAATGCATTTGGATAATTTTTTATATCAAATCCCAAATTTTTATATGCTGTAAGCATTGGTAATGGCTTAAAATGTACATTTGTTGCAATTCCTCTTTCTGCCATTTTTATTATTATTTCATTTCTTGTTTTTTCATCAATTCCTTCTACTCTTGTTATAAATAGATGTCCTGATGATTTTGAATTTGTTTTTTCATCTTCATGATTTAATGTTTTTACTTGATGTCCTTTTAATGCATCTTCATATATTTTTATTATTTCATGTCTTCTTGCTACTAATTGTGGATATCTTTTTATTTGTGCTAATCCCATTCCTGCCATTATATCTGTCATATTACATTTGTAAGCTGGTTCTACTATATCATATTCCCATGCTCCTAATTGATTTTTATGTAATGCGTCTTTTGTTTGACCATGTAATGATAATAATTGATATCTTTTATAAATTGCTTCATTATCAAATTTATCATTTTTCTTCCATGTAACAGCTCCACCTTCTGCTGTTGTTAAATTCTTTACTGCATGGAATGAGAAACATGTAAAGTCTGCATATTCTCCTGCCATTTTACCATTTCTCATTGCTCCAATAGCATGTGAACTATCTGACATTATTGCAATTCTTCCTAATTTTTTTTGTAATTCTGATGATGGTTTAAATATGTTTGCTTTTTTCTCTACTATTTTTTGTATTCTGTCATAATCACACATTACTCCACCAATATCTACTGGTATAATTACTTTTGTTTTTTCTGTTATTGCTTGTTCTAATTTGTCATAATCCATTTCGAAATTATCTTTTTGAATGTCTACTAATACTGGTGTTGCTCCAACATGGCATATTACACTACATGATGCTGTATATGTATATGCTGATGTTATTACTTCATCACCAGGTCCAACTCCTAATACTCTTAATGTCATTTCCATTGCTGCTGTTGCTGAATTTAAACATACTGTTTTTTCTGTTTTGCATAATTCTGTTATTTTTTGCTCAAATAATTTTGTTTTTGGTCCTGTTGTAATCCATCCTGATTTTATTGCGTCTATAACTTCCTCAATTTCTGCTTCACCTACATCTGGTGGTGAAAATCTAATGTTCATTTTATTTTCCATATTTCAACATTCCTTCCTTCATTACAATTTCTTATTTATAATGAATAAATTCTAATTATTGATTTAACTAGAATTTATTCAATTATTGGTATTTAAGTATTTGCTGTTGCTTCTACTTTTTGTGTGTTTTCATTTGTTCCCTTTTTTTCGTTAACAATCTTTTTATTAACTTCATCTGGCTCTTTATATGTTGGAACAACTTGTTTCATTACTTGTTTTACTTCTTCTTCAAGATTCATGTCATTATCTTTTATTTTACTTAATTTGTTTAGTTTACTTTCTAATTCTTCCATTCCTAAGTTCATTGGTTGTGATACAAAGATTTTATTATGTTTTGTTGCTGTTAATCCTTCTTCTGCCATTAATAATTCTTCATATAATTTTTCTCCTTCTCTTAGTCCTGTGAATTGAATTGGAATATCTACTCCTGGCTCATATCCAGATAATTTTATTAGGCTTATTGCTAAATCATAAATTTTTACTGGTTTTCCCATATCTAATACAAATATTTCTCCACCTTCTGCATATGTTATTGCTTGTAATATTAATCCAACTGCTTCTGGTATTGTCATGAAAAATCTTGTTATATCTTTATGTGTTACTGTTACAGGTCCGCCTTCTGCTATTTGTTTTTTGAATAATGGTATTACTGATCCATTGCTTCCTAATACGTTTCCAAATCTTACTGCAACATAGTCTGTTTTACTTACTTTATTTTTTGCTTGTATTATCATTTCACAAACTCTTTTTGATGCTCCCATTATATTTGTTGGGTTTACTGCTTTGTCTGTTGATATTAATACAAATCTTTCTACTCCAAATTCATCTGCACAATTTGCTACATTATATGTTCCAAATATATTGTTTTTTATTGCTTCAAATGGGCTATTTTCCATTAATGGTACATGTTTATGTGCTGCTGCATGGAATACTAGTTTTGGTGAATATTTTTCAAAAACTTTTCTTAGTCTTTCTTTATCTCTTACACTTCCAACTATTGCTTCTATTTTTGTTTTTGGATAATGTGCATCTAATTCCATTTGAATGTCATATAAATTATTTTCATATATGTCAAATATTATTAATTTTGCTGGATTGTATTTCATTATTTGTCTACAAAGTTCAGATCCTATTGAGCCTCCACCACCTGTAACTAATACATTTTTTCCTTTTATTAGGTCTGTAATGTTTTTATTATCAAGTTTTATTGTGTCTCTTCCAAGTAAGTCTTCTATTTCTACATCTCTTAAGTTATTCATTACTCCACCTTTTTTCATCATTTCTTCTGTACTTGGTAATACTCTTGTTCTTACTCCTGTTGTTTGACATATTTCTATTATATTTTTTCTTGATCTTTGTGTTATATTATCTATTGCTAAATAAATAATGTTTACATTTTTTTCTTTTACTATATCTGGAATATCATATCTTGTTCCTAATACTTTTACTCCTAATATGCTTTTATTTAGTTTATTTTTATTGTCATCTATCATTCCAACAATATTATACTTATCTTTCATTGTGTTGTTAACAGCTAATATTATTTCTTTAGCTCCCATTCCTGCTCCAATTATTAATAAGTTTTCTATTTTGTTTGGTTCTTTTTCTGCATTTTTTGGTCTTTTTACATTTGACATTCTTGATAATATTGATCTTCCAGCAATTCTATATAATACGAATATTCCTGATATGAATATTCCTGACAATATGTTTATTCTTGCTCCAAAATAATCGAATTTTAACATATTGCTTATTACTATCATTAATATTGTTGATAAAAATCCACTAATTAGATATTTAATGTAATCTTCTCCTATTTCATATCTTATCATATCCCTATACATTTGAAAAACATTTAAAAACACTTCATATACTAATACTGCAATACACATTTCTTTTGTAAATTCTAATAAATCTGTTATTTGTGTATTTAGGAATAATAATGATGTTACATAGCTTCCAATTACTACTATTACATCTATTAATACTAATGCTAAATGTCTATATTTTTTTGCTAAATTTATAATTTTCATCTTTTCCCCCTCTTTGACATTTTTTTATCTTTTCATACTATATCACTTATCATTTTATTTGACAAGATTTTTCGTACATTTTTTCTTGGTAATTTATGCTTAGCCAATTGTTTTTTTATTGAATAACTTTATTTATAATATTTTTTATGCTGGGGTTGAATATTTTTATTTGTTACTGTATAATATATGTTATATGGGGATGTAATGGTTTCGACATTATATCTGAAGCATGAATAGCGAGTAGTGGATTCTCGTTTGCCACTATAAAAACGGGAAATTAAATATAAACGCTGATAATACAGAATTAGCATACGCTGCTTAGTTGCAACGTCGCCTCTAAAAGTATCCCCACATATTTTTAGTTGGTGTCATTTAGTGGGAAACAAAGCTATTTTTTCTATGGAAATAGTGGGTATTTAATAGATATATTTTTTAATCGCTTGTTTGTTTGTGGTTATTAGATGAATATTAAAAATAAACTGCACTCGGAGAAGTTTGTGTGAATCTTATAGTGGACAGGGGTTCGACTCCCCTCATCTCCACCAAAAATACTCTATTTCAGGGTATTTTTTTATATCTGCCAATATCAAAAATGGCTATTTTTCAATGTTTTTTATTTGAAGTTATTTAAGTTTAATTAAAAATATTTCTGCTATTGCATTAACTATTGCATTATTTTTATTTGTTGTAAAATCACTTGCATTTTCTTGAAAACCATTATATAATACTATGCATGTGAACTAAGTTTTCACTAATTAGTAAGAGGTTTTCCTCTGACTTTTTAGTTTTACATATATAACCATTTACATCAATAAAAGTTATAAGGAGGAAATTATGTTAAAAATTTTTGAAACTTTGATTAATCTCTTAGCTGTATTAGCAATAGCTACTTTTGCACTTACACTTTTTTGCCAACGATTATCAAAAAAATCAAATTGGCAAACATCTCGGATAATTTCAAATTCATATTTGATTGTTTACGAATTAATTTACATTACAATTCACTATTTTTCTAACAAATCTTTTATTATAGATCTTGTTACTTTGGCAATTTGGGTTATCAATTTTGCAGTTAGCTATTATTTTTGGCAAGACAGAAAAAATCAATAAGAACAAAGTGATATAGTTGCTATCTGTTCTCACATAATTTAAGCACAAAAAGATGAAGTTGATAAATATCAGCTTCATCTTTTCTTTTTAATATATTGTTCCATTATTTTTACTATATTCATTAAATGCTTCTATACATTCATCTCTATCCATTTGTTTTAAATTTATTAAATCTTTATTTTTTCCTTCAAGATATTTATAAATTATATCATCTCTAAATCCAATATTTCCAGCATCTTCTTTAGTACATCCATAATATACTTCTTTTATATTTGACCAAATTATTGCTGATAAACACATTGGGCATGGTTCACATGATGTATATAAAATATAATTTGATAAATCATATGTTCTTAATTTTTTACAAGCTTCTCTTATTGTTGTTACTTCAGCATGTGCTGTTGGGTCTAAATCACATAAAACTCTATTATTTCCTTCTGCGATTACATTTCCTTCTTTATCTACTATTACTGCTCCAAATGGTCCACCTTCATGATTTCTGCATCCATTTATTGATCTTTCTTTGGCTATTTTCATAAATTTATTCATAATTTTTCTTTCCTTTCTTTTTGTTGAAGTTTTCATTATTTTTATATCATATTTTTGCTTATTTGTCACTAAATTTATTTGTTTTCATATTATAAGTATATATATTAGAATGGGGGTTTTATGAATTATTTTAGACAAGATTCTATTATTTCTACAAATGTTAATTATAGTTACAATGTTTTTATTAAGGATTTGCACAAATTGACAAGCTTATATCCATTTATTTCTGTTGGCAGTATTGGAAAATCTATTATGGGAAAGGATATTCCTTTTATAAAAATCGGTAATGGTTCTAATGAAGTTTTTTATTCCGCTTCATATCATGCAAACGAATGGATCACAAGCATTGTTTTAATGAAATTTTTAGCTGATTATTGTTATTGCTATTCTAATAATTTAACTATTTTCGGATATCCCGCTCGTTGGCTTTTTAATGTTTCTACTATTTATCTTGTTCCTATGGTTAATCCTGATGGTGTTGATTTGGTTACAGGTACTCTTCCTACAAGTTCTCCATCATATACTCAAGCTTCAAAAATTGCTTATGGCTTTGCTACTATTCCTTTTCCAAATGGTTGGAAAGCAAATATTAGAGGTGTGGATTTAAACTTACAATTTCCAGCTGGTTGGCAACAAGCACGTGCAACAAAATATTCGCAAGGTTTTACTCGGTCCAGCTCCTCGTGATTTCGTTGGATATGGTCCTCTTACAGAACCAGAATCACTTGCAGTTTATAATTTTACTCTTCAACATAATTTTAGACTTATTCTTGCATATCATTCTCAAGGTGAAGTAATTTATTGGCAATTCCAAAACTATAATCCTCCTTATAGTTTTGAAATTGGAACTCAATTTGCTAATGTTAGTGGGTATTCTTTAGAATCAACTCCTTATAATTCTAGCTTTGCTGGTTATAAAGATTGGTTTATTCAAAATTATAATAGACCTGGATATACTATTGAAGTTGGTCTTGGTACTAGTCCACTTCCTCTTTCTCAATTTGGTAAAATCTATTCAGATAATTTGGGTATTTTAGTTTTAGGTTCAATTATATAAAAAAGCGAGTCTAAGATTTTCTATCAAATGAAAATTTTAAGAAAATCTAAGACTCGCCATATTTATCTAGTACAGAAAGTTCTCCTACAAGGAGAACTTTCCTACTATATAAAAAAGAGTATCAATTGATACTCTTTTCTCTAACTATTATTTGTTGTTCTTGGCATATATGGAATCAATCTTCCTGCAAAATCTTTAAAGTTTTGAGATTGTAAAATTACTTTACCAGGTCCTACTAATTTTGTTAAGAATAAACCTTCTCCTCCTAAGAAAATGTTTCCTAATCCACTTATTGTTTCAATACCATATGATACACTTGGCTCAAATGCAACAACATTTCCTGTATTAGCTTTTATAATTTCTCCTGGTGCTAAATCTTTTTGGATTATATCTCCATCAACTTCCAAAAAGATTTTTCCATTTCCTGTAGCTTTTTGAAGCACAAATCCTTCTCCTCCAAATAATCCAGCTGAGAATTTTTTTGTAAATGCAACACTTGTTTCTACATTTGATTCAGCACATAAAAATGCTCCTTTTTGAATCATCATTCCACCTGGCAATGTTGCTAAGTCTAAATCAATAATTCCTCCTGGTACTGTTGACGCAAATGCTACCATTGCTCCATCTTTTTGTGCTGTATAATTTGCCATAAATATTGATTCGCCTGTAAACATTCTTCCTAAACTTTTCATTATTCCACCACGAGCATTTGTTGCCATTGATATTCCATCTGATTGGTATGCCATTCCCCCTGATTGTGTATATACTGTTTCTCCTACTCTTAATTTCATTTCAACTACTGGTACTGTTTCTCCTATAATTTTATAATCCATTTTATCCTCCTCTATTTGGGTATTTATCCTTAAATATATCATATGTATTTATAATTTTCTATATTTTTAAATATTTTTGTTTTTTATAAAATCTCCTGTAAATTCTTCTGCTAATATGTCCATACTTATACTATCATAATATTTTCCGTTAATAAATTTGCATTTTCTTCTTCTTCCATTTTCTTGGAATCCACATTTTTTATAACATTTTAATGCTCTTTCATTAAATTCCATTAAATCCAGTTTTATATTATGTAGATTTAAATATCTAAATCCATATTCTAATATAAGTCTTATTGCTTCTGCTCCATATCCATTATCTCTATAATCTTTATCTCCTATAAATATTCCTAGTGTTGCATTTCTATTTATATCATCTATTTGTTCTAATGATACTGTTCCTATCATTTTATTATCTTCTAATGTGACTATTACAAATGTTGCTGTGTCTTTACTTACTCTTGATAAGTATTCTTTTTCTGTATCTAATGTTACACTTGCTCCACTTCTTCCGATATAATCTGTTGTGTTAAAGTCATTTAACCATTCTGTGAATTGTTCTACATCTTCACTATTTCTTGGTGATAGATATATTCTTTCTCCTACTAATTTCTTGAAATATTTCATATTGTGCCCTCCTATTTTACAATTTACTATATATTAACAAAAAAAGAGATAATTATCAATCTTTTTTGATAATTATCTGCTTTTTCTTTATTTACAAAATCTATGTTTTCCTATTGTTACAGTCATTGGTCTTGACCAAATCCATTTATTTGTAGCTGTACTAGGATTAAAATAATATATTGCCCCATAAGATGGATCCCATCCATTTAAAGCATCTTGTGCTGCCTTTTTTGCAGTTGTATCTGGTGTCATATTTATTTGTCCATCAGCTACTGCATCAAATGCTCCACTTTGATATACTACTCCTGATATAGTGTTTGGGAATTTACTACTTTTAACTCTATTAAGAACTACTGCAGCTACTGCAACTTGCCCTGTATATGGTTCGCCTCTTGCTTCTCCATAAACAACTCTTGCTAGTAAATTTACATTTGATGAATTATTTGAAGAAGAAGATGATGATGAACTAGATGTTATTCCCATAGCTTTAAGTGTTTGCGTTCCTGCAATTCCATCAACTGTTAATCCATTTTTCTTTTGAAAACTCTTTACTGCTGAAACTGTTTGACTTCCATATATTCCATCTACAGAACCACTATAATATCCCCATCTTTTCAATTTTTCTTGTATTGTTCTTACTTCTGTTCCTCTTGAACCATATTTAGATAATGCTTCAACTTCTGAATTCCAACTCATTAATACAACATCAAAAGTTACTACTAAACCTAATAAAAGTATAATAAATATAATTTTCTTTTTCATAACAATTTTCCTCTCTTTAATGTTTTTGTTATTATTTCCAAAAATTAAATTTATTATACTTTCTTTTATAATGATTTTATCGCATTTCTTGCTAGTTCATCACATCTATTATTATATTCATTATCAGCATGTCCTTTTACTTTTATAAATTCAACATTATGTTTTTGGGTTAAACTATATAGTTCTTGCCATAGTTCTTTATTTTTTACAGGATCTCCACCTGCTGTTTTCCAGCCTTTTTTTATCCAGCCATATATCCATTTTTGATTAAACGCATTTACAGTATATGCACTATCACTATATACTTGTACATCACTTTTTACTTTTAGACATTTTAATGCTTCTATTACGGCTGTAACTTCCATTATATTATTTGTTGTATCTTTCTTTCCTCCAGATATTTCTTTTTTTACACCTTTGTACATTAAAATTGCTCCCCAACCACCAGGTCCTGGATTTCCTGAACAAGCACCATCTGTATATATAATAACTTTTTCTTCCATTTGTTAATATCCTTTCATACCATTGTATAAATTTCTAAAATTTTCTTGTATATCTAGCTTTTTTGTGATAAGATTATATCAATAATTTTTAGAAATTACAAGGGAAATTTAAAGAAAGGAAATTTTATTATGAGCAATGTACTAGGAATAATTTGTGAATATAACCCATTTCATAATGGTCACTTATATCACTTAAATGAAGCAAAAAGACTTACAAATTCAGACTATTCTGTTGCTGTAATTTCAGGTAATTTCTCTCAAAGAGGAGATCCAGCAATTGTTAGCAAATGGATAAAAACTGAAATGGCTTTAAAATGTGGTGTTGACTTAGTATTAGAGTTACCTACTATATATTCAATTTCTAGTGCTGAAAATTTTGCATATGGTGCAACAAAAATTCTTGATTCACTTAACCTTGTTGATTATTTGTGTTTTGGAAGTGAATGTGGAGATATTTCTATTTTAGATGATATTGTTCAAGTTCTTGTTGAAGAACCAAAAGCATATAGAACATTGCTTTCTCATGAATTATCTACTGGTGTTTCCTTTCCTAAAGCTAGAGAAAAGGCTTTAATGATGTATCTTGGTAATATGAGAAGATTTGCTAATGTGCTCTCTTCTCCAAATAATATTTTGGGAATTGAATATTTAAAGGCCTTGAAAAAACAGGATTCTTTCATTCAACCTGTTACTATAAAAAGACAAGAAGCTGAACATAATAACAACATGTTTTCTTCTTCATCACGTTTTGCAAGTGGTTCAGCAATCCGTTCTGCTTGTATTTCTCCTAATATTGACCAATTACAAAAATATATGCCTGAAGATTCTTTTTATTTATTGGAAGATTGTTTGAAAAAAGGAAATTATGTTAAAGATTTATCTGCTTTTGATAAGGAAATCTTATATACATTAAGACGTATGACTATTGCTGATATTGCTAATTTACCAGATGTTTCTGAAGGTTTGGAATATGCAATTAAAGATGCTGCAAATTCATGTAATAGTGTTGTTGAATTATTAACTTTAATTGATACTAAAAGATATACTAAAACTAGACTTCAAAGAATTCTTTTATATGCAATTCTTGGTATTACAAAAGATGATATGCAACTTTCCAAAAAGGTTGCTCCATATATAAGAATTCTGGGTTTTAATGAAAATGGTAAAAAAATCATTAGTGAAGCTTCAAGAAGAAATCCAAAATTAAATCTAATTACTTCTCCAAAAAAGTTTATGGATGGTTCTTCTAATAAAAATTTGAAGCATTTACTTCAAAAAGATATTTGGGCTTCTAATGTTTATACTTTGGGATTTGAATATGAGTCTAAATCTAATTTGGACTATACTCATAAGTTAATAATAGTTTAAAAGAGATGAATTTTTTCTAATTCATCTCTTCTTTTTTATTTTTCAACCCATTTTATTAAGTCTAAATTTGCACTTTCTAATAACATTTCATGTTTTGGCATAACTCTAAATGAGTATCCATAATTTCCACCTGATATTAAATCTATTTTTGCTGAATAATAATATTTTTTATTTTCATCATCTTTTCCATCAAGTTTCATTGGTATAATTTTTACATCTTGAACAGATCCATCATCTAAAAATTTTCCATAATATACTTGTGCTTCAATATGTCTTACATCAATATTTGGTAATGTTACAACACATTTTACTTCTATTTGATTTCCTGCATCTAATGTAATATTATCTGCATTTCCTTCAATTTGTTCTATTTGAACATCTTTCCAATTTGTTGTAATATCTTTCTTCCATACACTATATTCTGTAACTGATTCTAAATTTGTATAATATTTCTTTGTTAAATTACATAATGGAATATATAATTGATTTGTATAATCTACTACCATTCTTGCTGTACTATATTTTCCGCCTGTTGACATGATTGAGTTCTTCATGTATTGCATCCATTTTTTAGATATTCCATTTTCATCTTTTGCATAATATGCTGGTATTATCTTATTTTCTAATGTATAATACATGCTTTGGCTATCTGCAATATCTTGTTCTTCATATGATGTAAATTCTGCATTGGTTCCAATTGTCCATCCATTTTCTTGGTTGTAGCCTTCTGCCCACCAACCATCTAAAACACTGAAGTTTATAACTCCGTTTACAGATGCTTTTTGTCCACTTGTTCCAGATGCTTCCATTGGTCTTCTTGGGTTGTTTAGCCATACATCAACACCACTTACTAAATATCTTGACATTGCAATGTTGTAGTTTTCTAATAAGAATATTTTTCCCTTAAATTGTGGCATCATTGATATTTCGTGTATTCTTTTAATTAAATCTTGTCCTTCTTTATCTGCTGGATGTGCTTTTCCTGCAAATATTAATTGAACTGGTCTATCTGCATTGTTTAGAATTTGTGTTATTCTTTCTAAATCTTTGAATATCAAAGTTGCTCTTTTATATGTTGCAAATCTTCTTGCAAATCCTATTGTTAATGCATTTGGATTTAATTTTGATGTTATATCATTTATTTCTTCATAACTATATCCAGACCTTCTTAATCTATTTGTTGTATTTTCTTTAACTATTTCTAATAGTTTTTGTTTTCTTTGTTGATGTATTCCCCACAATTCTTGGTTTGGTATATTATTTATATTTTCCCATACTTCATCTTTAAAAATGTTATCTTGCCAATATGGAATTAAATATTTGTTATATAATTCTTTTAATGATGGTGCTAACCATGAACATGTGTGAATACCGTTTGTTACATATGTTATTGGTGATTCATTTGCTGCAATTTCAGGCCATACATCTCCAAATAATTCTCTTGAAACAGCTCCATGTAATTTACTTACACCATTTTTCTTTCCAGCAACTTTTAGTGCTAATATTCCCATATTAAATCCTGGTTCTAATTCTGTACTTGGTTTCATTCCTAATTTTAAGAATTCTTCTCTGTCTAAGTTTAGTCTTGGCCAGAATTCTTTGAAATACTTTTCGACTAATGCTATTGGGAATATGTCATTTCCAGCTGGAACTGGTGTATGTGTTGTAAATACTGTTTTTGAGCTTGCTATATCTTTTGCAACCTCAAATGATACTTTCTTTTCTCTTATTATATTTTTGATTAGTTCTAATATTAAGAAAGCTGAGTGTCCTTCATTCATATGATATACTGTTGGATTTAGACCTAATGCCCTTGTTAATAAGTTTGTTCCACCCATTCCAAGAATAATTTCTTGTCTTATTCTCATATCTTGGTCTCCGCCATATAAACGTAATGTAGTTTCTCTATCTTCTGGTGAATTTTCATCTATATCAGAATCTAATAAATATAATTTTATTCTTCCCACATTTATTTGCCATACTTTTAAATATACTTTTCTATTTTCAAATTTTACATATATTTTTAATTCTTCGCCATTTTCATCTTTTACTGGATTTATAGGTAAATTGCTTAATTCTATATTATTATACTCTGTTTCTTGGTCACCGTATCCATTTATTTTTTGATGGAAGTATCCATTTTTATATAATAAACCTACTGCTACTAATGGAATGCCTAAATCACTTGCAGATTTTAAATGGTCACCTGATAATATTCCAAGTCCACCTGAATATATTGGTATTGTTTGGTCTAATCCGTATTCTGCTGAAAAATATGCAATTAAATCTTTTTTGTTTTCTGTATATTTGTTTGCAAACCAAGTATTTTTACTTGTAACATAATCATTAAATTCTTTTGCAAGTCTATCATATTCTTTTAAGAATTCTGTATTTGTTGCAGCCGCTTCTAATCTTTCTTGTGATACTCGTTTTAAAAATTTTACAGGATTTTTTTCACATGTTTCCCATAAATCTTTGTCAATTATTTTGAATAGTCTTAGGAATTCTGTGTTCCATGACCACCATAAGTTATTTGATATTTCTGATAATTTTTCTATTCTTTTTGGTAACTGTGGATTTACAGTTATTTTGTTAAATATGTACATTTTTATTTCCTCCTTGGTATTTTTACTTAAATTTTTCTTTGCGTTTTTTGACTATATTTTTATTATCATTATGTTTTTTTTATTGTTTATTTTTTAATTTCATTTTAAATTATTATTTTTCTTCTTGTTCTTTAGCTTGCTCTTTACCATGTTTTTCTTGGTATTTTTTTTCTTGCATATTGGCTACATCTTCTAAGTGTTGTTCATATCTAGCATATCCTTTTTTAGGATTTAACCCTTTTTTGAATTCTCTTACTTTTTCTTTTTCTGTTTTTATTATTCTGTTTGACATTGCATTTGTTTTTTGCATTTCATATGCTTCTTGTGGTGTTATTTCTTTTTTTGATTTTTGATTTTCTGTGTTGTTTTTTTCTTTTTCTTGTTGTTCTTGTTTTTTTGTTAGTTGTTCTTCGTATTGTTTGCTAAATTCTTTTGCTGGTTCTATTTTTTGTGTTTTTTTTATTTCTTCTATTAGGTTTTTTTTGTCTGATTTTCTATTTATTTTTTCTGTTTTCATCTAAAAATCTCCTATCTCTTTTTTTCTTTTATATTATAATAATAAATTAAAAAAAGTACAAGTCTTTTTTTAAAACTTGTAACTTTTTCTTAATTCTCAAAGTAACTGCACGTTACTTTGAGAAGTCACCAACTTGTAACTTTTATTGATAATTTTTATGCAGACCTTTTTTAATTACCATATTTGATTTTATATAATTAATTCTATAAAGTTATTATTCTATTTTTATATTTATTCTCCTGAAATTTCATACAAATAGTGTCCATTACTATAATATTTTAAATACTTGGTATTCTCCTCTATTTGTTTACTTCCTGATACATCTGACCACCACTTATTATTTAACTCATTTTTATCTTTGTCACAAAATGCAAAAATTGATGTACATCCACTTGTCCAATATTGAGTCCATACTAATGATTTTCCAATCATATCCTCCGCTATTTTTATATAATAAGTTCCAGTTCTTACAGCTGTGCTTGTATTATCATCCCATGCTTCAATCGGTAATGCATCATTTGCATTACAAGCACCTTCGTTTAAGTCTTTTTTGTATGCTATAACATTTCCATATTGATCTGAGTATTCCATATTGTTAATTTTATTTTCTGATAATACTGGATATTCTGCTTTTTTCCATGTATATACATTTTCTGATGATTTCATATTAATTTCATTTGACTTTATTATTCCTCCATCTTCATCTATTATAAGTACATAAAACTTATAATCTTCACCTGATTTAATTTCGTTTACTTTTATATTATTATCTTTTATTTCATCATTTTTATAAGAATCATATAATTTTCCATTTTTAAATAATATTAATATTAAATTATTATATTCTTGTTTTTTTGTTATATTAACATATACATTTATATAATCATTAATTTGTTCTCCCTTAATTTCTACTGTATTAATATAATTACTTGAATATTCCAATTTAGCTTCTCTATAATTTCCGATTGTTCTTTCATATTCATCTAGCGATTTATTTTCTTTTTTTTCTGCTTCTTCTATTTTTATTTTTGATTGCTTAGTTTTTTCAATCAATCCTGTTTTTATTAATGTATTTATAGTTATTATTGCTAAAATCAATATAATTACTATAGTTACAACCAAAACTATCAATGTTATTCCTTTGTTTAATTCTTCTTTTGTTTTCATCTTTTTCCCACTTCCTATCTTTTACTATTTATTTTTTGTATTTCTTAAATAACATCATTATAATACCATAAATTTTCTTAACTTTCCTACACAATTTTTTTCATATTTTAAAATATATCATCATTATATTCCCATGAGTACTCTCCACCATATACTCCTAAACTTGCTTGACTTTCATCTGGATTTGTTCCTGTTCCAACATTTTTCCATACATTATCATCATCTGTTATTTGATATGTTGTACTATCTACTTTAGGTGTTGATGTTATATAATTTGTTTTATAATTCCATGAACTATCTGATGTACTATAGCCTGATGTAAAACCTCCATAACAATTTGTTAATTGTATTGTTCCTCCTGTTGTCCTTAATAATGCTTCTACATATTGTCCTAACACACAATTGTTTAAAGTATATTGTGTTTTGCCTTGATAGTCTGGGCAAAAATAAGATGTCCAACCATCTGTTGCTATATTTATAAATGAAACATTATAAAAACCAATATTAGTATAAGTATTTATAACATTATGACTATTATAATTATTACCATCCCATATTAATCTATAAAAATTCACAGAATAATCTATTTTTCCTCCAACTTTATTTGAATAAATTCCATTTACTTTTAATATTGTTTTTTCTTTGTCTCCTATTAAATTAATTGATTTGTTACAATTTAATTCAAATACTTTATATGTCAACTCATAATTTCCATCATTCAATACAATTCCATAACTATAGTTATTTTCTATAATTCCACTCTCTGCTATTTTATCCAAAGTAGCATAAGGCTTATTCTTACTTCCATCACCATTCTCATCACTACCATTTGATGAATCAATATAAATATATTTATCGAATTTATCTGATAATTTTATACTAATTAAAGTTTTACTTGTCTTTACTTTTAATATATTAGATTCAATAATATTTTTGCCATACTTCATTCGAACTACAATGTTATATTCTGTATATGGATTTAAATTTCCAAAAATTTCTTCTGTTGAATTTGTGTTCTCAATTTTCAAATTTCCATCTATATAATAATCATATTTTGCTTCTTTGATACTATTATTATTTATATTAATTTTAAAAGAATTTTCTGTTATTTCCGTTGCTTCTATTGTTGGCGATTTTATATTTATATCTTGTATTGATATACTTCCATCTCCACCATTTCCACCATTAGTTCCATTTCCTCCTATCGCCGTTATATTTCCCTCATTTATTAATTGATTATAGAATATATTTACAGAACCACCTCCGGATGCTCCACCATATCCATTTGAATTAACACCATTTGCTTCTATTTTTCCTTTGTTATCAAATTGATTTGCATATAATATTAATAATCCTCCTGTTCCTGATGTACCACTTGATGCTCCGCCTGGATTTCCTGTTCCTCCATAAGTTCCATTTCCACCTGTTCCACCATTACTTTCTCCAGGTGAACCATTTGTTCCTTCATAATTTCCATATTTATATCCAGAACCTCCACCTGTTCCACCAGAATATGATGTTCCTGCCGAACCAGAACCAGAACTAGATGAATTATATACAAAGGGCGGATATCCCCATGCATTATAATATTTGCCAAAAGCTGTTGCATATCCCGAACCACCGCCACCAGTTCTTGTATGTCTTCCGTTTTTTCCAACGATTCCTTTTGTACTTCCATTTGAGGCTACTACAGATTGTCCACCAGCAGAGCCAACTGCTGGTACATATTCATAAGCACCATTATCATGTTTCCACAAATAAACATCTTGTCCTTCTGATTTTGCACCTCTTGCCGTCATACTAATATTTCCATTATTAGTTAACTCACCTGCAACATATATGAACATTCCCTTTTTTCTTGTTTGTGCTGTAATTAGTCTATTTGTATCAATATTTAAATTTCCATTATATTTTACAATTAACATTCTACTATCTTCTTCTGAGGTTCCTAAATTTTTTTCTGTAATATAATTTACATTTTCATTATAGTTATATATCTCCGCAGGATATTCTTCTCCATTTACTTTTAATCTATAATTACCAGATTTTATATCATTATCTCTAATACATGCTATTATACTGTCTCCTTCTAAAGTTTGTTCTGTATCATTATATAAATCATCTTCAAGTGTTAAAGTCTCTATTTTCTTATGAATTTCTACTACATTTTTTCCATTTTCTGATACTTTTTTTACTTTTAGTATTGTTTTTCCTTCTGCATCAGCCCAGCTATTTTCTTTTATTTTATATTCATCTACATTTACAATTTGATAATCAGGTATTTCTACCCAATTATCATTATTTTCTCCTATTGCATAATAATATTTATAACTACTTTCTCCATCATATTTTTTTGTTATTTTATAGTCTTCTTCTGTTGATATTCCTTGTATTTTATCTATTCCAATTAAATTATTTCTAAAGTTTTCATCTACATTTATAGTTTCTGTCATCGTTTCACCTGTTGCTGATTTGCTTGTAAATGTATATGTTCCATCATTTTCTATAACATAATCTATTGCGATTTTATTTCTTGATGATGTGCTTATTAACTTATCTCCATCTGGCAACGCAATTTCCTGTATTGGATTTTCAGTGTCTGTTACTGTTAGTATTAATTTTATTTTGTTATTTTGATTTGAACATATTTCATATGTTATTTCTTTTGTTTCTAATTTTAATATTTTTCTTGCTGTTTTTATTATTTTATCTTTATTCACAATACAAATTAATATCAAAGTAGTTAGAATTATTATTGCACTTATTATGATTAAAATTTTCTTTTTATTTTTCATTATGCATTTTCCTTTTCATATTTTAAAATATATCATCATTATATTCCCATGAGTACTCTCCACCATATACTCCTAAACTTGCTTGACTTTCATCTGGATTTGTTCCTGTTCCAACATTTTTCCATACATTATCATCATCTGTTATTTGATATGTTGTACTATCCACTTTTGGTACTGATGTTATATAATTTGTTTGATAATTCCACATATTATCCGTTGTTCCATAACCTGATGTGAATCCACCATAGCAGTTTGTTAATTGTATAATTCCACCTCCCTCTATTCTAAACATATTGTCTGGTTTATTTGAAATTATAGAATTATTAATATTAAGTTTTGTTTTAATAAAATCAAAATAAGAATAACTATTTGAAGCTATATTTTTAAAAACTATATTATATAAATTCATCTCTGGAAGTGGCATGATAGCATTATAACCTTTATAATTATTTCCATCCCATATTAATCTATAAAAATTAAATTTATATCCTCCTTTTCCTCCAGAATAATTTGAATAAATTCCATTAACTTTTACTATTGTTTTATCTTTATTTCCAATTACATTTATTTCTTTATTGTAATTAATATTAAATACTTTTTCTGTCAATTCATAGTCTCCATTATTTAAAACTATACCATAACTATAATTATTTTCTATAACCCCGCTCTCTGCAATTTTATCCAAAGTAGCATAAGGTTTACTTCTGCTTCCGTCACCTGTTGTATCGCTACCATTTGAAGAATCAATATAAATATATTTATCAAACTTATTAGCCAATTCAACAACTGGTTCTTCTAATGTTTTCTGTTGTAATTTTGCCACACTTACAGTTGTTCTTGGAACAACTCTAACTTCTATATTGACTATCTAATTTTTGTCAAGTATTTTTTTATATATTTATTATATTATTTTTTTGCATGGCAAACAAGCGAAAATGATATAAT
>ENA-OOWV01000935-OOWV01000935.1-human-gut-metagenome-genome-assembly--contig:-NODE-935-length-20616-cov-2.109965_pt1 | contig 20616 bp, 18 predicted proteins | sample MGYA00241584_ERZ501337 | MGnify/ENA primary metagenome ERZ501337 (study PRJEB25962, sample SAMEA2042744) | human gut metagenome | biome: human gut; feature: human-associated habitat; material: faeces... | reverse complement strand
AATATTAATCAACATAAACTTAGAGATGAAATTGGATATGTTCCACAAAAGGCAGTTTTATTCTCTGGAACTATAGATAGTAATATAAGATATGGTGCAGAAGATTCTACAAAGGAAGATATAAGGGAAGCGGCAAGTATTGCTCAAGCTATGGAATTTATAGAGTCAAAACCAGACAAATTTGAGACTGAAATATCTCAAGGTGGTACAAATGTATCTGGTGGACAAAAACAAAGACTTTCAATAGCTCGTGCTTTAGCTAAAAAACCTAAGATATTTATATTTGATGATAGTTTCTCAGCACTAGATTTAAAAACTGATGCAAAACTTAGAAAAGAATTAAAATCAAAAACTAAAGATGCAACAGTTTTAATAGTGGCTCAAAGAATAAGTACAATACTTCATGCTGACCAAATAGTTGTACTTGATGAAGGTAAAGTTGTAGGAATAGGAACTCACGATGAGCTTATGAAAAACTGTGAAGTTTATAAGCAAATAGCACTATCTCAACTTTCAAAGGAGGAGCTAGATAATGAGTAATAAAAAAGGAATGAAAAGACCTGGTGGTATGGGCGGAGGTCATATGAAAATGGGCCAAGAAAAGGCTAAAGACTTTAAAGGTACGATGAAAAAGCTAATGAGCTATTTAAGCCCATATAAATTAGCTATATTATTGGTTATAGTTTTTGCTATAGGAAGTTCTGTATTTAATATAGTTGGTCCTCAGTTGTTGGACCTAAGATACTGGGTAGAGCTACAACTAAAATATTTGAAGGTCTAGTTAGTAAGGTAAGTAATAGTGGTGGAGGTATAGATTTTGATGCTATATTTAGAACTTTAACTATACTTGCAAGTTTATATATTATAAGTTCGATATTTTCTTTTATTCAAACTTTTATAACATCAGATATATCTCAAAAGGTATCTTATAATTTAAGAAAATCTATATCTGAAAAAATTAACAAATTACCTCTTAACTATTATGATAGAAAGACTAATGGAGAAGTTTTATCGAGAGTAACAAATGACATAGATGCAATAAGTCAAAACTTAAATCAAATATTATCACAAATGATAACATCAGCAACTACTCTTATTGGAGTTTTAATAATGATGTTATCGATAAGTGTTACAATGACGTTAGTTAGTTTAATTGTAATACCTCTATCTTTAGTGATGATTATGTTGGTTGTAAAAAAATCTCAAAAACACTTTAGAGCACAACAAGAATATTTAGGTCATACTAATGGACATATAGAAGAAATGTATAGTGGTCATAATATAATGAAAGCCTTTAATGGTGAAGAAAAAGCTATTGAAGAATTTGACAAATTAAGTGATACGTTATATAACTCAGCTTGGAAATCACAATTCTTATCAGGAATGATGATGCCGATAATGACATTTATAGGTAACTTAGGATATGTAATAGTAGCTATAATGGGTGGTTTCTTAGCTATAAGAAATAAAATACAAGTTGGAGATATACTTGCATTCATTCAATATGTAAGATCATTTATGCAACCTATAGCTCAAACTGCTCAAATAGCTAACGTAATGCAACAAACAGCAGCTGCAGCAGAAAGAGTATTTGAGTTCTTAGAAGAAGAAGAAGTTGTAGAAGATGTTAAAAATCCAATATCAACTGAAGGTATAGAAGGTGCTGTTGAATTTGATCATGTTAGATTTGGATACAATGAAGATAAAATAATAATAAATGATTTTTCTATTAATATAAAACCAGGTCAAAAAGTAGCTATAGTTGGACCAACTGGTGCTGGTAAAACTACTATTGTAAAACTACTTATGAGATTCTATGAATTAAATGGAGGTAAAATACTTATAGATGGTCATGACTATAGAGATTTTACAAGAAATGATTTAAGAAAAATATTTGGTATGGTTTTACAGGATACTTGGCTATTTAATGGAAGCATAATGGAAAATATACGTTATGGTCGTCTTGATGCAAGTGATGAAGAAGTTATTGAAGCCGCTAAACTAGCTAATGCAGATAGCTTTATTAGAAGATTACCAAATGGTTATCAAACAATGCTTTCTAGTGATGGAACAAATCTTTCACAAGGGCAAAGACAACTCTTAGCGATTGCTAGAGCAGCTATTTGTAATCCACCTGTATTGATTTTAGATGAAGCAACAAGTTCGATTGATACCCGTACTGAAAAGTTGATTGAAAAAGGAATGGATCGTTTAATGGAAAATAGAACAGTTTTCGTGATTGCTCATCGTCTATCTACAGTTAGAAATTCTGATGCCATCATGGTCTTAGATCATGGACAAATTATTGAACGTGGTAGTCATGATGAATTGCTTGAAAAGAAAGGACGCTATTATCAACTTTATACAGGACAATTTGAATTAGATTAAAAAATTCTTACATCATTTTTGATTTTTTGTTATAATGCTTTTGTAAAAATGATGTGTAGCTAAATGCGTAAGTCCAATCTATTTGGAGATTGGTACTTGCGCATTTTTTTATACAAAAAAGGAGGAAATGATGGAAAAAAATAAGATGGCCGTAGTGCCTTTAAAAAAATTATTTTTGAAAATGGGATTACCAATGATCATATCAATGGTTTTACAAGCTCTCTATAATGTTATAGATAGTATATTTATAACAAACATGGGAAGTGATGGAGTTATTGCTAATCAAGCCTTAACTTTAGCTTTTCCTATTCAATTATTAATTATCGCTATTGGTGTAGGAACCGGTGTTGGTATTAATGCTTTATTATCTAAAAGTTTAGGTGAACAAAATAAAGATAAAGTTAATAAGATTGCCGGAACAGGAATCTTTTTAAGTATTTGTATTTATGTTGTTTTCTTAGTGTTTGGATTATTTGGGTCAGAAAAATTTATAAGATTGTTTGCTGGAAGTAATCAAAAGGTTATTGAAATGGGAACAACCTATCTTAAAATTTGTTGTTGTTTTTCTTATGGTTCTATTGGTTTTACCGTCTATGAAAGATTTCTACAATCAACAGGTAAAACACACTTTTCAACAATTGCTCAAATATCAGGAGCACTTACAAATATTGTTTTAGATTATATCTTTGTCTTCCTGATGGAAATGGGATTATCTGGAGCTGCTTTGGCAACGATCATTGCACAGGGAGTTGTTGCGCTAAGTTGTTTGGCTTTCTTATATGCATCAAAGTTAAAAGAAATCTCTTTGCACTGTTATGTACCCTCAGCATCTTTGATAAAAAGAATCGTAACTGTAGGCATCTCACCTTTTGGGCAAACCATGATTCCATGTATCATGATCGTTTTGACCAATTGGACATGTATTATGTATGGTGGGAATGATGCATTAACGATTTATTCGGTAATTTCTTACGTGCTTTCCAGTGCTCAATTGTTGTTGCAGGGTATCGGCGATGGTGTGCAGCCATTGTTGAGCTATTATCACGGTAAAGGAAATAAAGATGTGATCCATTATTTATATCGCAAAGCCTTCTTTGTTTCTCTTGGTGTATCAGTTATCTTATTTATGGGTGTTTATTTGTTTAATGAACCTTTAACAGGGTTGTTTGGCGTCTCTCATTCGCTATATGATGGTACAAAACTGGCGTTGATCATCACAGCTCTTTCTTTTCCTTTTATTGGAATCAGTCGTCTTACTTCAGCAGTATTTTATGCCTCCGGCCGATCTAAAAATTCTACATTTCTAGTTTATATCGAGCCTTGTTTATTATTACCGGTATTTTTGATCGTTTTCTCATCTTTATTTCAACTAACTGGAGTATGGTGTGCTTATCCAGCAACTCAAGTTGTTTTGTCGGTAATTGCCTTGGTCTTGCAGAGCCCAAATTTGGTTGCAGATCATGAAAAAAAGATTGTTGAAGTATCTATTTAATTCTTGTTGTGATATCATCTAATCTAAAGAGGTGAGTATTATGAAAATTGCCATCGTTTTTTCAAGTAATACAGGAAATACAGAATATCTTGCTCAAGGGATCAAAGAAGTTGTTCAGAAAAATGATTTAGTTTATTTTGGAAAATTTCAGGAAGGCATTGATGCTGATCTTTATTTTGTAGGTTCTTGGACAGATAAAGGATGCTGTAGTGAAGAAATTAAAAGTTTACTTTCAAGTTTAAAGAATAAAAAGATTGCTTATTTCCAAACGGCTGGATTTGGCGGATCTCAAGCTTATTTTAAACGTCTATTAGATACGGTGATGAAATTGATAGATTCATCAAATGAATTTCTGGGTTCATATTTTTGCCAGGGGAGAATGCCTGATTCTGTAAAAAATCGATATCTTATGATGTTAGAGAAGAATCCAAATGATGAAAGGATATTGGCTAGTTTAGATAATTTTGAAAAAGCGAAGAGTCATCCAGACTTTGATGATTTAAAACGCATAAAAGAATGGGCACATTCAATGATAGATACATTATAGGTTTGTTTTAAGACAGACCTTTTTTTGTTGACAAGCAAGACAAAAGGTTTATAATGTGAACAGTTTACTTGGTGAACATACAGGAGGCATGTTATGAATAAACTAAAGTCAGTATATTGTCGTGTATTTCAAACTTGTTTTAAGATCGCAATTCCTGTTTTGCCATATCGCAAACCAGAAACGATTTCGTCTTTAGATAAATTACCGGATGTCCTAAAAAAAGAACAATGTTCAAGAGTTCTTTTAGTTACGGATGCAGGTATCATAAAAGTTGGTTTACATTTGCCTATTATTGAAGCATTGACCAACGCTGGGTATCAAGTCAGTGTTTATGATAAAACACAGGTAAATCCTACGATTGAAAATGTGGAAGAAGCAGTTAAGCTTTATCATGAAAATGGATGTCAAGGGATCATTGCTCTAGGTGGCGGTTCCAGCATGGATTGTGCAAAAGGCGTAGGCATTCGTGTTGTTAGAAAACGCACACCTTTATCTAAGATGAAAGGTGTCTTAAAAGTGTTGCATAAATTACCAGTATTGATCGCTATTCCTACAACAGCAGGAACAGGAAGCGAATGTACGCTTGCAGCTGTGATCAGTGATCCGACAAATAAGACCAAATATGCGATTGAAGATTTTTGCTTGATCCCTAAATATGCTTTGTTAGATGCAAGAATGACGACGTCTTTGCCACCATTCTTAACGGCAACTACAGGCATGGATGCGCTGACCCACGCTATTGAAGCTTATATTGGAAGGTCTACGACCAAAGATACAAGAGAAGCGAGTCTTCAAGCGATTTCGTTGATTTATGAAAATTTATTTGAGGCTTATCATCATGGGGATGATTTAAAGGCACGCGAGAATATGGCACATGCAGCGTATCTTGCAGGATGGGCCTTCTCAAAATCGTATGTAGGTTATGTTCATGCTTTGGCGCATGCACTGGGAGGACGTTATGGTGTTGCACATGGTTATGCCAATGCGATTCTTTTGCCTGTTGTGTTGAGAGGATATGGAACCAAAGTGTATCCAGCTTTAAAAGATTGTGCAGTAGCGGCAGGTTTGGCAGATGTAACAACCGATGAGCGAATTGCGGCTATACGTATGATTGAATCTATTGAAGAGATGAACAATGTCTTTGATATTGGTTCATCGATCGAAGAAATTCAAGTTGAAGATATTCCAGAATTATGCCATCATGCTTCCAAAGAAGCCAATCCTCTATATCCAGTTCCTGTACTTTTTGATGAAAAAGAACTGGAGAGATTTTATTTAGATATTGTTAAGAAGGAGAGCGTAGTATGGAGTCCAGTCAGATCCAAGAAATCATTCAAAGCCAAAGAAACTACTTTAATTCCGGAAAGACCTTAAATGTAGATACTCGTATAGAATATTTAAAGAAACTTAAAAGGGTTATTTTAGAAAAAGAAGATCAAATCAATGAAGCCTTGTATAAGGATCTTGGAAAAACATCCAGTGAGAGCTATATGTGTGAAACTGGAATGGTGTTAAGTGAATTATCATATATGATACGCCATACTAAAAAGTTTGCCCGTAAGCATCGTGTTATGACTCCACTTGCTCAGTTTCATGCTTCTAGTTATCAGGTGCCATGCCCTTATGGAGTTGCTTTGGTCATGTCTCCTTGGAACTATCCGTTTATGTTAACCATTGATCCTCTTATTGATGCGATTGCGGCAGGCAATACTGTTATGGTAAAACCAAGTGCATATTCTCCATATACTTCTCAAATCATTGAGGAAATACTGACAAATGTTTTTCCTAAAGAATATGTGAGTGTAATACTTGGAGGAAGAAAGGAAAACCAGGCTTTATTAGAAGAAAAGTTTGATTACATTTTCTTTACTGGTTCTCCATATGTAGGACATGAGGTGATGTCCAAGGCAAGTGTGCATTTGACACCGGTAACTCTTGAGTTAGGTGGAAAGTCACCTTGTATCGTGGATGAGACGGCTAATATAAAACTGGCAGCAAGACGTATTGTTTTTGGTAAGTATCTAAATCTTGGACAGACTTGTGTAGCTCCAGATTATATTTATGTTCATACTTCTGTTAAAGATAAACTGATTCATGAAGTAATTCAAGAAATTAAACGTCAATATCAAGATTTGTCTAGTTATGGCAAGATCATAAATGAGAAACATTTTGATCGAATCAGTAAACTTTTAGATCCTAATAAGATCGTTTATGGAGGAAAGACAAATCGTGAAACATTAAAGATCGAACCAACGATAATGGATCATGTTTCATGGGATGATGCGGTTATGCAGGAAGAAATCTTTGGGCCTATCATGCCAATCTTAACGTTTACCAATTTTGAAGACTGTATCAATATTATAAAAGAAAAGCCATCTCCTTTAGCTTTGTATTTGTTCTCGTCAAATAAAACAAGAGTTGATATGGTAACTCATAGTGTTCCATATGGAGGCGGATGTATTAATGATACGATCATTCATCTTGCCACCAGCAATATGCCTTTTGGTGGAGTGGGCAATTCAGGTATGGGTGGATATCATGGCAAAGAAGGTTTTAAAACATTCACGCACTATAAATCCATCGTAGATAAAAAAACATGGCTGGATCTTCCAATTCGATATCAGCCATATTCCAAGTTATATGATAAATTGATTCATATATTTTTACGATAAAAAGAGCCAAAATCGGCTCTTTTATTCTATAATCTTTATTTCTTGACAATTCATCAATTGAGGAGGCAGGCTCATGGTCATACCAGGTCCAGCCAAGACTTGAACATTTTGTCCATCTTTAAGTTTTGATGTATCGATACCATCTGGTAAATATACTTCAATTTCTCCTTCGTATGGGGAAATGGATGCACCTGATATTTTATTGTTTTCTTGATCGAACGTAATATTTTCAATGGTGTACCACTCTTGGTCGACTGTTGTTTCAGATTTAGGTTTTAAGTAAAAAAATCCTGTGGTCGCAATGATCAAAATGATCGCAAAAATAATGATTCTTTTTTTCTTCATATTTAATTCCTCTATCGATAAGTATATCATAGAAAAATATTGTCATAAAAGGGTAATATATTGTTAAAATGAAGTAAAAATCGATGGTTAATCTGTATCAGAGATAGTTTTGAATTGAATTATGTGATAGAATATAGAATAGTTTAGACTCAAGGGAGGAAAATTATGGCTGGATTATTTAGCAAGTTGTTCTCTGAAGAACAAAGAGAATTGGCATCTTTAGAAAAAATGGCCGATAAAGTCATTTCCTATGAACCAGAGATGCAGAAATTAAGTGATGAAGAATTAGCTGATAAAACAACAGAATATAAAGAACGTTTAGCAAATGGCGAAACGATTGATGATATTTTATATGAAGCATTCGCAACAGCTCGTGAGATGGCTTATCGTCAATTAGGTGAAAAGCCATATAAAGTACAGATCATGGGTGCAATCGCAATGCATAAAGGTGATATTGCCGAAATGAAAACCGGTGAAGGTAAAACTTTGACCGCAACGATGTGTGTTTATTTAAATGCCTTAGCTGGAAAAGGTGTTCATGTTATTACGGTCAATGAATATTTGGCTGGCCGTGACGCGGACTGGATGGGGAGAATCTATCGTGCTTTAGGGCTTACAGTAGGTGTAAATAAGCGTGAATTAAACGCAAGAGAAAAACGTGAAGCTTATGAATGTGATATCACATATACAACGAACTCTGAATTAGGTTTCGATTATCTTCGTGATAATATGGTAACAAGTGTAAAAGATCGTGTAATGCGTGGTCTTCATATGGCAATTATTGATGAGGTCGATTCTGTTTTGATTGATGAATCACGTACTCCATTGATCATTTCCGGGGGTAAAAAACAGACTGCCAATCTTTATATCCAGGCCGATAAATTCGTTAAGACTTTAGAAGCTCCTGAATATGAAACCGATAAATTTACACATGAAAAGACTTTGATTTCAGGTGATTATGATATTGATCAGAAAACACGTCAGATCATGTTAAGTGAGGCTGGTGTGGAAAAAGCAGAAAAGTATTTTAAATTAGATAACTTGTATGATATCAACCATACTCAACTTGTCCATCATATCAATCAAGCTTTGCGCGCTAACTATATTATGATGAAAGAAGTTGAATACGTAGTTAGCGACAACCAGGAAATTGTGATCGTAGACCAGTTTACAGGTCGTATGATGCCTGGACGTGCTTATTCAGATGGTTTACATCAGGCAATTGAGGCAAAAGAGGGTGTGCCAATCAAAGAAGAAACATCTACTTTGGCAACTATTACATATCAGAACTTCTTCCGTTTATATGAAAAACTAGCAGGTATGACAGGTACAGCTAAAACAGAAGAGGAAGAATTCCTTTCTACATACAATATGCGTGTTGTTGTCATTCCAACAAACCGTCCAGTAATTCGTAAAGACATGCCAGATGAAATTTATGCCCATAAAGATGATAAATATCGTGCACTTGTTCGTGAAGTTAAAGCACTTTATGAAAAAGGGCAGCCTGTTCTGGTTGGTACGATTGCGGTAGAAACGAGTGAATTGATCAGTGAAATGTTGAAAAAAGAAGGCATTCCACATGAAGTGTTGAATGCGAAAAACCATGCTCGTGAAGCAGAAATCGTCGCAATGGCAGGGCGTCCAAAATCTGTAACGATCGCAACCAACATGGCTGGTCGTGGTACCGATATTAAATTGACAGAAGAATCACGTAAATTGGGTGGTTTAGCGGTAATTGGTAGTGAACGTCATGAATCACGTCGTATCGACAATCAGCTTCGTGGACGAAGCGGACGTCAAGGTGATCCAGGTTTCTCTCGATTCTTTGTTTCTTTGGAAGACTCCTTGATGGTTCGTTTTGGTGGCGAAAAACTTCAGAAACTATTTGAAAAAATGGGGGATGAACAAATCGAATCTAAAGCTGTTACGAAATCTATCACAATGGCGCAAAAGCGTGTTGAAGGATATAACTTTGATATGCGTAAACAATTGTTAGATTATGATGATGTATTACGTCGTCAGCGTGAAATCATCTATGCACAAAGAAATCGCATCTTAGAAAGCGAAGAAGTACATGAAATGGTACATGTGATTTTTGAAAAAACATTGGATCAAACATTACAGGCAAATATTCTGGATGAGAAAAAACAAACAGTGGATATTCCAGGTCTTTGTAAATCATTAGAGATGACAGGGTTAACAGAAGATAGAGCTATTCATGCTCAGGAATTAGAAGGCTTGAAATATGAAGAAATCAAACTTCATTGTTTGGATCGTATCTGGAATGATTATGAGAAAGAGATTGAACCTGTTAAGATGCAGTTCTTGCCATTTGAAAAAACTGTTGTCTTGCGTAATATTGATAGAAACTGGATCGAACATATTGACCGCATGGATAAATTAAGAAGTGGTATCTATTTACGTTCTTATGCACAAAATAATCCTTTGCAGCAATATGTACAGGAAGGTTTTGATATGTTTGAAGATATGAACAAACGTATCGATAGAGAAATTGCTTTCTTCTTATTAAAAGTAAGAATTCGTAGGGAGACAAAAGCGTAATGGAACTTTATGAATTAAAACAAGGAGTGACTACTCACCTGGAGAAGTTAAATTCTCTAGGTGAGTCACTTTGACTTAGCTGATAAAAAAAATCAAATTGAAGAATTAGACAAAAAAACTTTGGAAGATGGATTTTGGAACGATCAAAAGAAAGCTCAAAGTGCAATTCGAACACGTAACAATCTAAAAAATATTGTCGACAGCTATCAGGCTTTAGATGATACTTTAAAGTCTTTGGATGAAACGGCAGATGCCATTAAGGAAGTATTCGATGAAGAGCTTATGGCTTTGGCAGAAGAAGAATATGATGCTATGGCAAAAGACTTTGAGAATTTTGAAATTCAAGTGCTTTTGTCGCATGAATATGATCAAAACAATGCAATACTAGAATTGCATCCAGGTGCTGGGGGAACTGAATCTTGTGATTGGGCCAGCATGTTATATCGCATGTATACACGATATGCGGAAAAGAAAGGCTTTAAAGTTACAGTTTTAGATTATCAACCAGGTGAAGAAGCTGGAATCAAGAGTGTTACTTTCCTGGCTGAGGGGGATAAGGCATACGGTTATCTAAAAGGAGAAAAAGGTGTACATCGTTTAGTACGAATTTCACCATTTGATTCTGGGGCGAGAAGACATACTTCTTTTGCTTCTTTGGATGTAATGCCTCAGTTCAATGATGAAATTGAAATTGAAGTAAAGCCAGAAGATTTGATCATAGAGACAAAAAGAGCATCTGGTGCTGGAGGTCAGCATATTAACAAAACGGACTCAGCTGTTCGTATCGTACATAAGCCAACTGGTATTGTTTCAACTTGCCAAAATGGAAGGTCGCAGCACGAAAACCGCGAAGAAGCGATGCGTATCTTAAAATCTAGACTTTATCAATTAGAAATAGAAAAACAAGAAAAGAAACTGGCAGAAATTAAGGGCATTCAGGCAGCCAATGAGTGGGGAAGCCAGATTCGAAGTTATGTCATGCATCCATATAGTTTAGTGAAGGATGTTCGCACAGGTTGTGAAACAAGCCAGGTACAAAACGTATTGGATGGAGACTTAGACGAGTTTATCTTTGCCTATCTAAAATCACAAATTCAATAAGATCACCTTTTAAGGGTGATCTTTTTAAAAAGTTTCATACTGTAATTAGAGAGGGATAAAAGTACAATAATTCTATAAATTGGATTTTTTGTTGGAGGTATCGCAATGAAAAAAGAGACTAGGGAAGATTTTGATAACTAGAATTAACAATGTAAGAGGGCAAGTAGTTGTGGGAATAAAAATAGTATATGCTTATAATCGAGCTGAAGAAGTAAGTAAACTATTTACAGAATATACGGCTATGCTAATTGAAAAAGATAGTTCTTTCCAAAAGTATTTAGAAATTCAAAATTATAGTGAAGAAATGAAACATTTGGAGAACAAATATGGTTTGCCTAATGGAAGATTATATTTGGTTTATTGTGATGGGAAATTAGCTGGTGGTTGTATAGGTCTAAGAAAAATTGACAGTCAAAATTGTGAAATGAAGCGTCTCTATGTAAGGCCTCAGTTTAGAGGGCGAAAAATAGGTAATCTGTTAGTTGAAAAAATCATAGATGATGCAAAGAAAATAGGGTATTCGTACATGCTGTTAGATACACTCCCGTTCCTGAAAAGTGCAATACATATGTATAAAAAATATGGATTTTATGAAATAAGCAGTTATAATGATAGTCCTATGGATACTTCCATATATATGAAACTTAATTTATAAATTTTAGTTTAAAAAAATACTCTTGAATATTCGCAAAAAGTGATCCTTCGACTTTTCAGTATAGAATTTAAAAAGGATCAGCTTGTAATGATAGATTGAAAAGATTAAACTTATCATATATGTTGTTGGAGGATGGAAAAATGGTAGAAGTTAGTGAAACGTTGAATGTGAGTGCGAGTGATTTCTTTGATGCGATTATTGAATTTGTTGTGTATGATGCATGTCAGGCAACAGGAAAAAATATTCGAAAGAGCCATTTAAAGAAAGGTTTTTCATACTCCAAAAAAATCAAAAATAGTTTTGGAAAGAAAGAAAATTCAAGAGTAGTTATCCAAGAATTTGAAGCTCCTTCGATTTATAAAGTGAAATTTGAAGGATCGACTGGATACGATATCATGACATATAAGATTGAATCGTTAGAAGACGAAAAAATCACTGTTAGATATTCAGAAGATTTTATCAGCGAATTTACGGTTGAAGGCAAAAGTTCTAAAATGATGGAAAAATTGAATAACAAAAGAGCACAAAGGCGAGCAAAGAAATTGTTAAAGAATATAGAAGCATATATTCAAAATAAACAGAATACAGAAGATATACAAGAAGAAGTGGAGCAATAGGCTCCACCTTTGTTTTATGATAGAATAAAAATATGAGAAGAAAACGAATACGTTATGATCGAGTGTTCTTATTGATGGTGATCTTTTTGGTCCTTGTTACTTTTTTGAGTGCTGGGATATATAGAATGTGGTTTTATCAGGCTCCACGAGACAATTCTTTGTTCTACATGGATAATGGATTTATAAATTATTCTGGTGAAGATATAGAATTGATCCACGGAATTGATGTATCTAGTCATCAAGGTGAAATTGACTGGCAAAGAGTAGCGAATACACCTGTTGAATTTGCGATGATACGTGCCGGGTATCGTGGAGGAATAGAAGGTTTGCAGCATCAAGATGAATACTTTGATCAAAATATGCAGCAGGCAGCGGCCAATGGTATTAAAACCGGCGTCTATTTTTATTCTAGTGCAATTACTATGGAAGAATTGGAGCAAGATGCCCAATTGGTATTAGATATGGTGTCTAGATATCAAATTGATTATCCAATTGCGTTTGATATGGAAATTTATGATGAGGTCAATGGACGAATTAATTCTCTTACCATGGAAGAAAAAACTTCTTTTGCGCTAAGGTTCTGTGAAATCATGGAAGAAAATGGATATCAAAGCATGATTTATGGAAACCTGGACTGGCTTTACTCCCATTTGAATTTTGAAGAGATACAAGATAAGGAAATTTGGTATGCTGCTTATCTATCCATACCGCAGATGAATGATGAATTTAGAATGTGGCAATATACCAATACAGGCCAGATTGATGGAATCTCAACAAATGTGGATATGAATGTATGGTTGGAAAGAGCTAAATAAAAACCGAGATTTTACCTGAAAATGATATGCCTCCTATCTATTTGATAGGAGGCATATGAATATCAGATCTCGTTTTTTTTATTTTACTTTTGATAATAAATCTTCAAAATCAACTTTTTCAATTTCACCAAATTCAATCGTTACAGAATCATGATCTTTGTTAGCATATCTAGGAATGAGATGCACATGGAAGTGATTTACACTCTGTCCGGCTGCCTCATGAATGTTTGTCAATACGTTGATACCATCGCAACCTAGTTTTTCTTCTAGAACATTCGCAAGTTTTTGTGCAACTTCAAAAACATGATCTAAAGTTTTTGTTGGGCAATCTAAGAATGAGTCACAATGTTCTTTTGGAACGACAAGACAATGACCATAGCTTGTAGGGTTAATGTCAAAAAATGCAATTACCATGTCATCTTCATACAATTTGTTGCTGGGAATGTCACCTTTGACGATAGAACAGAAAACACACATATTATTGTTCCTCCTTATGAATTTTCTTTAAGATTGGATATAGAATGAATCCAAGTATACATCCTGTGATACCCTGGATAAGGTTAATAGGCATAGATAATACCGCAATCCAAAGGGATTGATTGACAAAGCTGTCGGCAATGAAATAACCAATTACCATCCAAATTGCACCTAAGGAAAAAACAAACATTTTTGATTTAAATCTTGAAATCAAAATAGAGATAAGTAACCCTTCTATTCCTTTGATTACAAGGGTGAATAAGGCATAACTTGCATAGCCACTTACGATGTCGGCTATAGCTGAACCAACACCACCAATCAAAAATGCGAACAATGGATTGACAAAAGGGGCAAAGGCCAGGATCATTCCATCGCCACAGTTGAAATATCCTTGAAATCCATTGGGGATCTTGATTAGGAAAGTGGCACAAAATACCAAACAGATTCCTAAAGCAGATATGCACAATTCTTTTACTTGGATTTTCTTCATAATTTCTCCATTTATTATTATAATACTCTTTTAGAAAAGATGGATAAAAAAATGAAAAGCCAGGCTAAGGGGGTGCCTGACTTTTCAAAAAATTAAGGGGATAGAAAATTGTACGAACATCATTCGTACCGGCAAGGCCTTCTACTCCTTGCTTGATTAAAAGTATAACACAAGTCAATTCTAAAAATATGTGAAAATTATGTGAAAATGCGTCAAAATGATAAAAAATAGGTATTTTGTGGGGGAAAATACCATAAAAGATAGATTTTACATCCCAAAAATGGAGTTTTATTTAAAAAAATGGGAACCAGTTGTGCAAGTATATAATCTTTCGAAAAAAATGCATTGTTGTGTGATATAATATAATCCAAATGGGGGTTTATAGAAATGATCGTAAAAACCATTCAAGAAATTGCGGATATGTTAAATTGTGATCTAGTTGGAGAAGATAAAACTTCTTTGATCCAGGGAGTTGGGATTGATTCTCGTCAGGTTACAGAAAATGCCCTTTATATCCCTTTGATTGGGCAAAGAGCGGATGGGCATACCTTCATTGATTCCGTGATTCAAAAAGGAGTCAAAGCAACGTTGTGGCAAAAAGATCACACACCATATCCTGAAGATATAACGTGTATCTTGGTTGACGATACACTTGAAGCGTTACAAAATCTAGCTAAGGCTTATTTAAATACTTTATCTTGTCTGGTTATTGGAGTCACTGGCTCCAATGGCAAGACAAGTTGTAAAGATATGTTATATAGTATTTTTTCTCAAGAAAAGAAAACACAAAAAACACAAGGAAATCGTAATAATGAAATTGGGCTTCCTTTAACAGTGTTGGATCTTGATAAAGATGTAGAAGTTGCCATTCTAGAAATGGGAATGGAAAATAAGGGTGAAATTGATTTCTTAACACATATTGCACGCCCTGATGTTTCAATTATTACAACAATTGGCAGTGCTCATATGGAAAATCTTGGAGGAAAGAAACAAATTGCTCAGGCAAAGTTAGAAATTTTAGAGAATCTAAAACCAGGAGGTCTTTTCTTATATGACAAAGAAAGTCCGGAAATTCAGGAATGCCTGCTGGAGATGGATATTGATCCATCTAAACGTCTGGTTTCTTTTGGCTTTAATGGAGATATTTCCATTATTTCATCTATTGATTATACAGAAAATGGAATTGAGTTTTATTGTTCAAGTTTAACTGATAAAATCACATTAAATGCACTTGGAGATTTTCAGGCAAAAAATGCTTTACCTTGTATTTATGTGGCATTGGATCAGAAAATCTCGACATCATCAATCTTAAAAGGATTAAAAGATTTGGAAATGACGAAGATGCGTACAGCACTTTTAAAGGTTCATGATGCAAAGATCATTGATGATACATATAAATCCAACCCGGAAAGTGCCAAGGCGGCAATTGATACCTTGATGAAAGTACAGGCAAAAAAACATATAGCCGTATTGGCGGATATGTTAGATTTAGGACCAGAAGAAAACAATCTGCACGCGATGATTGGATGCTATGCAGTTGAAAAAAATGTGGATATAGTCTATGCGACGGGCCCTTTAAGTAAATATACGATTAAAGCATGTACAAATATTGAATCTAAGTGGTTTGAAACAAAGGATGAAATCGTTGAGGAATTAAAACATTTACTAAATGAAGATTGTGCAATCTTGATCAAGGGAAGTCGTGCAATGCATATGGATGAAATTGTGGATAAATTGAAGGAGATGTAAATTATATGTTGAAATTAGGTGTTGTCTTTGGTGGACAGAGTAGTGAGTATTCTGTTTCTTTACACTCTGTTGCTTCTTTTTTAAGACAGATTCATAATGAAAAATACGATATTACTATGATTGGTATCGACCAGAATGGGCAATTTTATGTTTATGATGGTTCGATTGATGATATAGAACATGATCATTGGATTCCTCAGGCTACAAAAGCTGCATGGGTTCATAAAGGAATCATGGCTTTGGATGGAAAGAATACAGTAAAAGAATTAGATTGTGTATTCCCTGTTTTACATGGAAAAAATGGGGAAGATGGATGTGTGCAGGGGTTATTGGAATTGATGAATATCCATTATGTTGGATGTGATGTAATGTCTAGTGCAATTTCTATGGATAAAGAGATCATGCATATTTTATGTGATGAAGCTAACATACCTTGCGCTGATTATGTTTGTTTAAAAGCCAATGAAGAAAATCCTTCATTTGAAATGATCCAGGAAAAGATCTCCCTACCTTGGATCGTAAAACCATGTAATGCCGGAAGTAGTTATGGTGTTCATAAAGTAGAGAATAAAGAAGAATTTGAAGAGGCTTGTAAAGATGCTTTCTTCTATGATGGCCGTGGCAAGATCTTAGTTGAAAAAGCAATTGAAGGCTTTGAGATTGGCTGTGCTGTTATGGGAAATGAAGAAGTGTTTACTGGCAGCTGTGATGAGATTCAAATTTCTGGAGGAATTTTTGATTTTGAAGGAAAATATGAGATGAAAGGGGCTGAAATCATCTGCCCTGCACGAATCGATGAAGAAACGTTTGCCAAGGCTAAGGCCCTAGCAGCTAAAACATATAAAGCTATGAATTGTTGTGGTATGGCTCGTGTGGATATGTTTGTAACGCCTCAAAAAGAGGTTATCTTAAATGAATTGAATACGATTCCAGGTTTTACCGCCACTTCACGTTATCCATCTATGATGAAAGAAGCTGGAATTGAATTCAGTGATTTAATTGATAAATTGATCGATCTAGCAATGCAAAGGACGATTTCAGCATGTTAAAGAGTTATAGCCGTGCTTGGTGTGAAATTGATTATAAGGCAATCAATCATAATTTGGATGAAATTCAAAAGCTTGTGGGAAAAACCAAAATCATGGGAATCGTTAAGGCGAATGCCTATGGTCATGGAGATGTAGCTTGTGCAAGACAAATGGCTAAGTGGGGCGTTGATTTCTTTGGCGTTTCCAGCATTGATGAAGCTTTGAATTTAAGAGAAAATGGAATTGATCAAGATATCTTGATCTTGGGATATACACCTATTGAACATTTTCATTACTTATACGAAAAGAATATCGTACAGTCACTGGTCTCTTTCGAGTATGCTCAAAAATTAAATGCATTTGCAAAAGAGAACGATGCGATGATTCGCTGCCATTGCAAGGTTGATACAGGAATGTGTAGAACTGGTATCATATATCAGGATCAAGATAAGCATATGGATCAGATCATTGCAGAATATAGATTATCTAATTTAAGTGTAGAAGGAATTTTTTCGCATTTTCCAGTTAGTGATGATCTGGGAGTGGATAGTCGTACATTTACCGAGAATCAGATTCGCTTGTTTAAAGAAGTCATTGACAATCTAAAAAAAGAAGGTATTAATTGCGGAATCAAACATATTCAAAACAGCTATGGAATTTTAAATTATATGGACCTTGGTATGGATTATTGCCGCCCTGGTTTGTTGTATATGGGTGTTACAAGTGATGATCAAATTCCTATTCTTTCGAATCCAGACTTTATTCCGATCATGTCAATCTATGCCAATGTTTCTTTGGTAAAATGGATTCAAGAAGGTCAAAGTGTTAGTTATGGGCGTAATTTTATAGCCACAAAACCAACCAAAGTAGCAACTGTATCAATTGGATATGCCGATGGAATTCCTCGTCTTTTAAGCAATCAGGGATTTGAAGTGTTGATTCACGGCAAACATTGTAAAGTGATTGGAAATATCTGTATGGATCAATGCATGGTTGATGTAACAGATGTAGAAAATGTTAAAGAAGGAGATATTTGTTGTTTTGTTGGTCAAATGGGACAGGAAAGAGTTACGATTGATACGATCAGTCGTTTAGCCAAGACCATCAACAATGAAACGATGAGCGCTATTGCTGCTCGTGTGCCACGTTTAGAAAAGAGGTAGATTATGAAGGTGAAAAGAAAATATGCCGCAATTGATATTGCTAAATATGTTTCGGCATTATTGGTTGTATGCATTCATACATATCCGTTTTATGAAATTAGTGAAACGTTCAATACGTTTTTTATGCAGACGATATGTCGAATTGCTGTGCCATTTTTCTTTACGACTTCCGGTTTTTTCTTCTTCCGTAAATATGGAGATGATTCTGAAGAAAACCAAAAAAATCTACGTAAGTATTTAATGCGTTTATTAAAAATTTACTTGATTTGGACCGTAATCTATCTTCCATATACGATATGGGATCAATATCAGGCAGGATTTAGTATTCTAGGTGTTTTTTCTTACATTCGAGATTTCTTCTTAAATGGAAGTTATTATCATCTATGGTTTTTACCTGCTTTGATGCTAGCAAGTGTGATCGTTTTCTATTTATATAAAGAGAAAGGCTTAGTGTTTACCCTAAAGGTAAGTTTAGGAGCTTATTTTATAGGTTATTTGATCAATGTTTATACACCAGTCTGGGAAAGTATTCCAGGAATTAATTTCTTTTTTGCATTTTTCACAAAAACTTTAGTGACAGCACGAGATGGAATCTTTTTTGGACCTATCTTTGTGTCTTTAGGTCTTTTGTTAGCTAAAACAGGACGTTTACCATCTAGAACTAGCTTAGGAGGCTTTGTAATTAGCTTTTTATTAGTGGTAGTTGAAGTGTTGATTTATAATGTGACAGGCATCTTGCGTGATTTAACGAGCATGTATTTATTCTTAGTGCCGGCAGTTTATTTCCTTGTAAATTGGCTGTTAACAATCAAGATGCCATATAAACCAATTTATAAAGTACTAAGAAATGACTCATTATTGATTTACACATCACATATTTTATTCGCAAAAATTTTATTAGCATTGATGCCAAACGCCCATATCGTTGTTTATTTTTTGACGATTGCCTTAGCGCAGGCTTTTGCAAGTCTTGTGATGTATTATAAGGGAAGATTCCCTATATTAGAAAATTTATTGTAGCTTATGATTAGAGTATTCCAAGTAAAATGTGCTTATGAAAATGAGGTTGAAGCACAGTTGATCAAAAAACTGCATATAAAAAAAGAAGATCTTTTGGGGTATACAATACACCGCAGAAGTGTGGATGCCCGCCACCAAAAGGTCTTGTTTTCTTATGTTATAGACTGTTCACTAAAAAACGAAAAAAAAGTTTTAAAACACAAAGATGTTCAACCCTGTCCAGATGAAACATATCATTTTGTTTCCAGTGGCACACGGATAATGAATACAAGGCCAGTTGTCGTAGGATTTGGACCAGCTGGTATGTTTGCATCATTGATCCTGGCTGAAGCAGGATATCAACCTATTGTAGTTGAGCGTGGCAGTATGGTTTCTCTTCGCAAAGAAAAAGTAGATACTTTTTGGCAAACAGGAAAGTTGGATCCAGAATGCAATGTTCAGTTTGGAGAAGGTGGTGCCGGGGCTTTTTCAGATGGGAAATTAACGACGCGTTCTAAAGATTCAAGAGCACGAAAAGTTTTAGAAGAATTGGTGGATTTTGGCGCTAAAGAAGATATACTAATCGATGCTCATCCACATATTGGAACGGATGCCTTTTTAAAGATCATTGAGAATTGTCGTAAGAAGATCATTGATCTTGGTGGAACATTTTATTTTGATACGTGTTTAAAAGATATAAAGACAAAACAAAATAAACTGGCAGAAATTAAGATCAACGATACATGGATCCCCTGTGAAAATATGATCTTAACAATTGGGCATAGCGCAACCGATACGATTCGAATGTTACATCAAAACGGAGTTATGATGGAAAATAAACCGTATGCGATCGGCGTACGTATTGAACATAAACAAGAATATATCAATCGTGCTATGTTGAAAGACTATGCTACAGATCCTAGATTGATTCCAGCTAGATATCAGTTAACACATACAGCTTCTAATAATAAAGGTGTCTATACATTCTGCATGTGTCCGGGTGGGTATGTTATTCCTTCCAGCAGTTCTAAAGAAAAGCTTGTGGTCAATGGAATGAGTTATGCATCAAGGAGTGGAGAAAATGCAAACAGTGCTTTACTAGTACAGGTCAATGAAGAAGACTATGGAAATGAGCTTTTTGCGGGATTACAGTATCAGGAAGACTTGGAAATAAAAGCGTATCATATGGCTGGTGATTACAAGGTTTGTTTGCAATTGGCAAAAGATTATTTAGAGAATAAGGTTTCGGTTCGCTTGGATGATGTAAAACCAACTTATGCCTTGGGATATCAATTTGTCGATTTAAATGAATTGTTTGATCCAGCAATCAATCAGGCCTTACATGAAGCCTTGATTGTTTTTGAAAAACGTGTTCCAGGCTTTGTCAGCGAAGGAGCTTTACTAAGTGCTGTTGAATCAAGAAGCAGTTCTAGTGTTCGGATCATTCGTGATCATGATCTTCAATCTAACATTCAAGGGATCTATCCTGGAGGTGAAGGTGCTGGATATGCTGGCG
>ENA-OOWV01000918-OOWV01000918.1-human-gut-metagenome-genome-assembly--contig:-NODE-918-length-20885-cov-3.159530_pt1 | contig 20885 bp, 17 predicted proteins | sample MGYA00241584_ERZ501337 | MGnify/ENA primary metagenome ERZ501337 (study PRJEB25962, sample SAMEA2042744) | human gut metagenome | biome: human gut; feature: human-associated habitat; material: faeces... | reverse complement strand
TCCACCAGGCGCTTCATTACAAAGGGCTTGAACAGTTCCAGTGCCATTTCTTTCGGCAGACCGCACTGGTGCATTTTCATTTCAGGCCCTACCACAATTACGCTACGGCCGGAATAGTCAACCCGTTTCCCCAGCAGGTTCTGACGGAACCGGCCCTGTTTCCCTTTCAGCATATCGGACAGGGATTTCAGAGGACGGGTGCCAGGGCCCGTTACGGCACGGCCCCGACGGCCGTTGTCGATGAGGGCATCCACGGCTTCCTGGAGCATCCGTTTTTCGTTCCGGACGATGATGTCCGGAGCCTGGAGTTCCTGGAGCCGTTTCAGACGGTTGTTCCGGTTGATCACCCGGCGGTACAGGTCGTTCAGGTCACTGGTGGCGAACCGGCCGCCGTCCAGCTGGACCATGGGGCGCAGGTCGGGAGGAATGACCGGGATTACATCCATGATCATCCATTCCGGCTTGTTGCCGCTCTTCAGGAAGGCTTCACACACGTCCAGACGGCGGACGATGTTCCGTCTTTTCTGGAGGCTGGTTTCCGTCTTCAGAGCTGCCCGCAGTTCCTTGGTCAGTTCTTCCACGTTGATTTCATGGAGCAGTTCCTTGATGGCTTCTGCGCCCATGCCCACCCGGAAAGTAGGACCGTATTCATCCAGTTTTTCCTGGTATTCCGCTTCGGTGAGCAGCTGTTTCTTGGTCAGGTTGGTATCCCCTGGATCCAGGACGATGTAGCTGGCAAAGTACAGGACTTTTTCCAGAGCTCTCTGGCCGATGTCCAGGATGGCGCCCATCCGGCAGGGAATCCCTTTGAAGTACCAGATGTGAGAGACAGGAGCGGCCAGTTCGATGGACCCCATCCGGTCACGGCGGACCTTGGAACGGGTGACTTCCACGCCGCATTTGTCGCAGACCACACCCTTGTAGCGGATGCGTTTGTACTTGCCGCAGTGGCATTCCCAGTCTTTGGTGGGCCCAAAGATCCGTTCACAGAACAGGCCGTCCCGTTCCGGTTTCAGGGTTCTATAGTTGATGGTTTCCGGTTTGGTCACTTCCCCGTGGGACCAGGCTCTGATCTTCTCCGGAGAGGCCAGACCGATTCTCATAGAATGAAATTTATTTACGTCCAACAAGAGCACTCACTCCTTCCTACTCTGCATCAGACCCGTTGTCGTCGCCGTTGTCATGGGAATCATCCAGATTCATGTTCCCGATATCGGCAATCACGTCGAAGTCGCTGCCTTCCGGCTGGTCTTCGTCAGGGCTCAGTTCTTCGCCGCTGGACTGGGCCGGGTTCTCTTCGCCCACATTGGCTGCGGTATGGGGAGCCTTGTTGGCCATATCCATATCCAGCTCTCTGGCGATGTCGCCCATTCCGATATCTTCGTCTTCATCATCCAGATCGATTTCATCATCGTCTTCATCCAGCACCTGGATGTCCAGACCGATGCTCTGCATTTCCTTCACCAGTACCTTGAAGGATTCAGGCACACCCGGTTCAGGGATGTTTTCACCCTTCACGATGGCTTCATAGGCTTTCACACGGCCCACCACGTCATCGGACTTGACGGTGAGGATTTCCTGCAGGGTGTAGGCAGCCCCGTAAGCTTCCAGGGCCCACACTTCCATTTCCCCGAATCTCTGGCCGCCGAACTGGGCTTTACCACCCAGAGGCTGCTGGGTAACCAGGGAGTACGGACCGGTGGAACGGGCATGGATCTTGTCCGCAACCAGATGGTGGAGCTTCAGGTAGTAGATGCAGCCTACGGTAACCGGGTTGTCGAAGGGTTCCCCGGTACGGCCGTCGTACAGGGTGGTCTTCCCGCTGGGATCCACACCAGCCAGCTTCAGGGTCTTTTCCATGTCGTCTTCCCGGGCGGAATCGAACACGGGCACAGCCACCGGCACTGCATGATCCACGGTTTCCGGCATGCCGTACTTATCCACATCGTAGCCGGCTTCCTTCAGTTCGCCTGCCAGTTTCGGGTCTCCGGATTCGATCCGCATCCCCAGGGCGCAGGCAGCCCAGCCCAGATGGGCTTCCAGGATTTGCCCGATGTTCATACGGGAAGGTACGCCCAGAGGGTTCAGCACGATCTGGACCGGTTCCCCGTTGGGCAGGAACGGCATGTCTTCTCTCGGCATGATCCGGGAAACAACACCCTTGTTCCCGTGACGGCCTGCCATCTTGTCCCCTTCACTGATCTTCCGTTTCTGGACAATATGGACGCGGACCTGTTTGCTTACGCCAGGGGGAAGTTCATCCCCGTTTTCACGGGTGAAGATCTGTACGCTGACGATGATCCCGGATTCCCCATGGGGTACCCGCAGGGAGCTGTCCCGGACTTCCCGTGCCTTTTCAGCAAAGATGGCCCGGATCAGCCGTTCTTCTGCGCTCAGTTCCGTTTCCCCTTTGGGGGTGACTTTCCCTACCAGGATATCCCCAGGGCGGACTTCCGCACCGATGCGGATGATCCCGTCTTCGTCCAGGTCCTTCAGGGCTTCTTCAGAAACGTTGGGGATGTCCCGGGTGATTTCTTCAGGCCCCAGTTTGGTATCCCGGGCGTCGCAGTTGTATTCTTCGATATGGATGGAGGTGAAGACATCTTCCTTCACCAGGTCTTCGCTGAGAAGTACGGCGTCTTCGTAGTTGTAGCCTTCCCAGGGCATGTAGGCGGCAATGGCGTTGCGGCCCAGAGCCAGTTCGCCATGGTCCGTGGCAGGACCGTCAGCCAGTACCTGGCCTTCTTCCACCTTGTCTCCCTTGAAGACGATGGGGCGCTGGTTCACGCAGGTGCTCTGGTTGGAACGTTTGAATTTCAGCACGTTATATTCATCGATGCCGGCACCGTCGGCCCGGGTCACGATGATCTTGTCGCCGCTGACGTATTTCACCGTCCCGGCATGTTTGGCCAGGATGCACACGCCGGAGTCCACGGCCACTTTGTATTCCATCCCGGTCCCTACTACAGGAGCCTTGGGGTTCAGCAGAGGCACAGCCTGACGCTGCATGTTGGCACCCATCAGAGCCCGGTTGGCGTCATCGTTTTCCAGGAAAGGAATCAGGGCTGCTGCAATGGACATAACCTGTTTCGGGGATACGTCCATGAAATCCACCCGGGTGGGAGGAATGGACAGCACGTCGTTCCGTTCCCGGCAGGTTACATGGCTGTTCACGAAGGACCCGTCATCGTTCAAAGGTTCGTTGGCCTGTGCCACGATGTAGTTGTCTTCTTCGTCGGCGGTCATGTAAACGATTTCGTTGGTAACCTTGCCGGTCTTCTTGTCCACTTTCCGATAAGGAGTTTCAATGAAGCCGTACCGGTTTACCACCCCGTAGGCGGCCAGAGATCCGATCAGACCGATGTTGGGGCCTTCAGGGGTTTCAATAGGACACATACGGCCGTAGTGGGAAACGTGCACGTCACGGACTTCGTAACCGGCTCTTTCCCGGGACAGACCGCCGGGCCCCAGAGCGGACAGACGGCGTTTATGGGTCAGTTCAGCCAGAGGGTTATTCTGGTCCATGAACTGGGACAGCTGGCTGCTGCCGAAGAATTCCTTCACAGCGGCCACCACAGGACGGATGTTAATCAGAGCCTGAGGCGTGATCACATCAGCATCCTGGAGAGTCATCCGTTCCCGGATCACCCGTTCCATACGGCTCAGGCCGATCCGGAACTGGTTCTGGAGCAGTTCCCCTACGCAGCGGACACGCCGGTTGCCCAGATGGTCGATGTCGTCCTTGCCTTCCATGCCGTCGATTACGTTCAGCAGGTACGCAAAGGAGGCGATTACATCAGCGGGAGTAATCACCCGTACGGATGCGTCGATGTCCTTGGTCACGATGATCCGTTCCGGTTTTTCCTGGTATTTCACCCAGACTTCCGCATAGCCCGGTTCGCTGTAAATGCCGCTTTGTTCGATTTTATCGATTTCATCGTCACCGATGATGGTGCCGGCCGGCAGGACCACTTCGCCCCGGGTTCCGTCGGGATTTTCGAAGGCAATGGGAGAAGTCAGTTCCTTGCCCAGCAGGCGCTGGCGCCAGCCCAGTTTCTTGTTGACCTTGTAACGGCCCACATTGGCCAGGTCATACCGCCGGTTGTCAGAGAAGATGTTCTTGATCAGCTGGGCGGCGTTTTCCAGGTTGGCCGGTTCGCCGGGACGCAGTTTCCGGTAGATTTCCAGCAGGGCATCTTCTTCGTTTTTGGTGGTATCCTTGGCCAGGGTAGCCATCAGGAAAGGATGTTCCCCGAAGGTCTGGATGATGTCGTCGTTGGTGGGCAGGCCCATTACACGGAGCAGTGCCGTAGCCGGCAGTTTCCGGGTCCGGTCCACACGGGCGTAGATAATGTCGTTCAGATCGGTTTCATATTCGATCCAGGCGCCCCGGTTGGGGATCACCGTGGTCCCGTAGAGGAATTTCCCCATGGGATCCATGTCCTTGGCGTAATAGACACCGGGAGACCGGACCAGCTGGCTGACAATGACACGTTCCGCCCCGTTGATCACAAAGGTGCCGGTATCGGTCATCAGAGGGAAATCCCCCATGAACACAGTGGATTCCTTGATTTCCCCGGTGTCCTTGTACAGCAGCCGTACATCCACGTTCAGAGGCGCCGCATAGGTGGCATCCTTTTCCTTGCAGGTTTCGATATCGTATTTGGGATCCCCGATGGTGAAGTTTTCAAAACTCAGTTCCAGGTTGTCCGTAAAATCCTTGATGGGAGAAACATCCTTGAACACGTCGTGCAGCCCTTCTCTTATGAACCACTCATAAGATTTTCTCTGCAGGTCAATCAGATGCGGCATCTTCAGGACTTCTTTGATCCGAGCATAACTGTACCGGATGCGGTCGCCATTATGTACCGGCTTAAACATGTGGTCTCTCACTCCTTTTCTCTAGGCAGGTATTTCGAAGAAAGTACCAAGAAATCTATCACACAAAAAAAACAAGGCAGTCAACACAATCAAGATTGATCAGCCTTGTATCCTGCAATGTCTCTCAGTCAGCATTTCGTGCTCCTCTCCTCACTTGAGCGGGAACGCGATGTCCAACCACTGAGCACTCGCGAAACCTATATAATCCTGCTTTAGCAAACTTCATGGACGATAATTATACCATAATATAAGGGCTATCGCCAAATTTATTTATGATTTTTTTGTGAAACTTTTTTAATGGAATTTTTTCCCGTCCCGGATCAGTTCCTTCCACTCCGGTCGGTCCAGGGCCAGCCGGATCACCGTCACCAGCCCGTAATTGGAATTGTACCGGTAGAAAATCAGGAACCGGCCGGCCCCGAAGCACCGGACTCCTTCCAGGTCCAGGAGGGAATCCCGGGCATTGGCCGCCAGTTTGGGGAAGGCTTCCACTTCCTTCAGCACCCGGTCCAGGACTGCCATTTCCTCCCGGCTGCAGCTGCTTTCAGCCGCCTTCCGGTCCCGGAGGGCTTCCCGGGTGAATGCCAGATTTCCCCGGGCATCGGGCATGTCTTCCTGTTCCAGGCTTTTCAGGCCCCGGGCCGCAAAGTCCCGGACCTGTTCCCGCAGGGCTTCCTCCATGTTCTCCCGTCCTTCCATGAAAAAAAGGGCTGCGGCAGCCCTTCTGGTCTTTAAGCTTCGGCTTCCACCGGGTAAACGCTGATGGTACGGCGGTCTTTGCCCCATCTTTCAAAAGCAACCTTGCCGGCCACTTTCGCATAGATGGTGTAGTCCTTGCCCATGCCAACGTTCTGGCCCATATGGAAACGGGTGCCGCGCTGACGGACGATGATGGAACCTGCGGTTACCAGCTGACCGTCATGGGCTTTGGTCCCCATGCGCTGTGCGTTGGAATCACGGCCGTTGTGGGTAGAACCGGACCCTTTCTTATGAGCGTGTAATTGAAGGATTAATTCGAACACGATGTTCACCTCCTGTGTTCCTTGATCATGAGATAATCCTGGGAATAGGTCTTCTGCAGATGGCGCAGGCCGCAGACCATGGTCTTCAGCACTGCATCCGTCTTCGCATCAGGCTCATCCACCAGTCTTACAGCCAGGCTGCCGTCTTCCTGGTCAATGGAGTAGTCCACCTTCCGATGGAGGACTTCATTGAGGCCATTGGCGGCCACCTGAGTATTCAGCGATACAGCATAGCACACTTCGTCGAACCCATCCGGGCTGTACTCCGCATGCCCCGATACCCTGTACCGTCTGATTCTGCCACGGCTGTTGTAGTAAATGTCTACGGCAATCATGGCTTAGGCTTCGATAGAAGTGATTTCAACCTGGGTGAACGGCTGACGATGACCCTGACGTTTCCGATAGTTGGATTTAGCTCTGTATTTGAAAACAAAGATCTTATCAGCTTTGCCCTGTTTGGCAACCTTGGCGGTTACCTTGGCGCCGGCTACGGTAGGAGCCCCTACTTTCACATCGCCATCGTTGACAACAGTCAGAACTTCGTCAAAAACGACTTCCTGGCCTTCTTCAACGTTCAGTTTTTCAACGTTCAGTACATCGCCTTCGCTGACGCGGTACTGTTTGCCACCTGTACGGATAATAGCGTACATATTCTGCACCTCCCTCATTCCAAGACTCGCCGAATACGGTAACTCCTTCCGGAGTTTTTGGGAACCTCTCCGGGCGGTAGTGCCAAATTCACATTCAGCCTTGATAGTTTACTACAAAACGGAAAAAAACGCAAGTTTTTTCCCGTTTCTCCCCGTTTTTTTCCGGGGAAATTTCCTGTTTTTCCTGTATTCCTCAGAAAGGAAACATGCTATAATTATTAGATTGCAAACTGCAGAAAGGTCGTGAGAATCAAAGATGAAAGAAATGATTCGTCTGGTTGGAATCACCAAGGAATTTGAAAACAACCTGATCATCCCTACCCTGAACCTGACAATCTATGACGGGGAATTCGTGACCCTTCTAGGCCCTTCCGGCTGTGGGAAAACCACCATGCTGCGCATGATCGCCGGTCTGGAGACGCCTACGGCGGGCCATATTTTTTTGGACAACGAAGACGTAACCCGTCTGGCTCCCTATAAACGAAACGTGAATATGGTGTTCCAGCACTATGCCCTGTTCCCTCATATGACCGTGGAGGAAAATATCCGCTTCGGGCTGATGATGAAGAAAGTCCCTCAGAAAGAACAGCAGAAACGGGTGGCCGAAGTGCTCCAGCTGACTCAACTGGAAGAGCTGCGCTACCGCCGGCCCCAGCAGATGAGCGGCGGCCAGCAGCAGCGGGTGGCCATTGCCCGCGCCCTGGTGAACAACCCCAAAGTGCTCCTTTTGGACGAACCATTGGGTGCCCTGGACTACAAGCTCCGGAAAACCATGCAGCTGGAACTGAAGAACCTCCAGCAGCGGCTGGGCATCACCTTCATCTATGTGACCCATGACCAGGAGGAAGCTCTCACCATGAGCGACCGGGTCATCATCGTCAACGGCGGGAAGATCGAACAGGACGATCCCCCGGCCCGGATCTACCAGTATCCCCGGAGCCGGTTTGCCGCCAGCTTCATCGGGGAGAACAACTTCTTCCCGGTGCCCGGGGATGACAGCCGTCTCCTTTCCGTCCGGCCCCAGTTCATCAATGTCCGGAGCCTGGAAGAAGCCGCAGCTGCCGGAACCCAGCCTGCCCACACCGGCACGGTGGAACAGATCCAGTTCTGCGGCACCCTGGACAAGCTGTTCATCCGGCTGGATTCCACCCGGGAAATCATCACTGCCTACCAATATTATGATGAATACCGGAAATGGGAAGTGGATGACCGGGTGGCCATCAGCTGGGACGCCAAAGACGGCGTCCAGGTGACGAAATGAAGCGGGGGAAACTGCTGGTGCTGCCGGCCATGGGGTGGCTGACCCTGTTCTTTGCCCTGCCCCTTTTGATCGTGGTGGGCGTATCCTTTGCCTCCCGCACAGCCTACGGACAGGTGGTGTTCCAGTGGACCCTGACCAACTATACCCGGTTCCTGGAACCTCTGTACCTGATGATTTTCGTCTCCACCCTGGCCACGGCGCTCATCACCACTCTGTTCACCTTTGCCATGGGCTATCCGGTGGCCTATACCATCGCCATGGTGCTGCCCAAAAAATGGCAGCAGGCCGGGATCATCCTGGTAATGATCCCCTTCTGGATCAACTTCCTGATCCGTTCCTATTCCTGGGTGATCATCCTCCGGGCCCAGGGGCTGGTGAACACCTTCCTCCTCCACCTGGGAGTGATCCAGGTACCCATGACCCTGCTCTACAACAACTATGCCGTGATGCTGGGAATGGTCTACGCCCTGCTGCCCTTTATGGTACTGCCCATCTACAACGTACTTGCAAAAATTGACGACAACACCATCAACGCCGCAAAAGACTTAGGTGCCAACACCTTACAGACTTTATTTTACATCTGGCTGCCTTTAAGCCTTCCTGGTATCATCAGCGGTATTACCATGGTATTCGTGCCCTCCCTCACTACTTTCGTTATCTCCGACCTGTTAGGCGGAAGCAAGATCCTTCTGATCGGTAATGTAATTGAACAGGAGTTTACAAAGGGAAATAACTGGCACCTGGGAAGCGGTCTGTCTCTGGTCTTAATGGTATTTATACTTATCAGTATGGCCATGATCGCAAAATATGATAAAAACGGAGAAGGGACGGCATTCTAATGACAAAAGGCAAAGAACGGTTTCGGAAGTTTATTTCCGACTTTTATTTAGTGATTATCCTTATCTTCCTTTATGCCCCGATCTTCACCATGATGGTCCTTTCTTTTAACCAGTCAAAATCAAGGACCCACTGGGGCGGCTTTACACTTAGCTGGTATACACAGATGTTCCAAAGCCGGGCGATCATGTACGCCTTATACACCACACTGCTTGTGGCAATGATCTCCGCACTGGTGGCAACTGTCATTGGAACTGTGACAGCCCTCGCCATCAACCACATGAAGCCTGTGTCCAAAAATATTTTTATGGGAATCTCTAACATTCCCATGTTAAACGCGGATATCGTCACCGGTATCTCACTGATGCTTGCATTTATTGCCTTTGGGATCTCCCTTGGCTTTAAGACCGTGCTCATTTCCCATATCACCTTTAACATTCCTTATGTTATCTTAAGTGTTATGCCGAAATTAAAGCAGACGGACCGCTCCACCTATGAGGCGGCTTTAGACCTTGGCGCTTCTCCGGCTTATGCCTTTTTCCAGGTAGTTTTCCCGGATATCATGCCAGGTGTCCTCTCCGGTTTCCTGCTGGCATTTACCATGTCACTGGATGATTTCATTATCACCCATTTTACAAAGGGCGCCGGTATCAATACTCTGTCTACCTTGATCTACAGTGAAGTGCGCCGCGGTATCCGTCCTTCCATGTATGCCTTAAGCACTGTTATCTTTGTGGTGGTGCTGGTGGTACTGCTTATTGCAAATTTTCGGAAACAGCCGGAAAAAGACTAATATCGGAGACTGGAGGATCTAAGCTATCATGAAAATGCGTACATTCTGGGCTGCCGCAGCTGTTGCTGTAGGCTCCTGTGTGATATCCATTGCTATTTTAGGAGTTCCAGGAGCAGAAAACGGCGGCGGTACTTTAAAAGTATATAACTGGGGCGAATATATTGACGAGGATGTTATTACCCAGTTTGAAGATGAAACGGGCATTTCCGTTATCTATGACGTTTTTGAGACCAATGAGGAAATGTATCCGGTTGTAGAGGCTGGGGGAGTTAAATACGATGTAGTCTGCCCTTCAGACTATATGATCCAGAGAATGATCGATAATAATATACTGGCAGAGCTGGATTATGATAATATCCCCAATACAGATCAGATCGGGGATCCTTACTGGAAAATGTCCCAGGGATTTGACCCGGACAATAAGTATTCCGTTCCTTACTGCTGGGGTACTGTAGGTATCCTTTATAATAAGCAGATGTTAGAACAGTTAGGCGTACCAGAGCCAACCAGCTGGGCTGACCTGTGGGATCCCAAGCTGGCAGATGAGATTTTGATGCAGAACAGTATCCGTGATGCATTTATGATCGCATTGAAACAGAAAGGATATTCTTTAAATACTTCTGACCCGGAGGAACTGGCGCAGGCAAGAGATATGCTGATCGAACAGAAACCCCTTGTCCAGGCTTATGTTATCGACCAGGTAAGAGATAAAATGATCAATGGAGAAGCTGCGGAAGGTGTGATCTACTCCGGCGAAATGCTTTACATCCAGGAACAGATCCAGGAGCTTGACCTGAATTATGACCTGGAATATGTGGTTCCAGATGAAGGAACTACTCTCTGGATCGACTCCTGGGTAATTCCGAAGAATGCAGAGCATAAGGAAAATGCAGAAAAGTTCATCAACTTCCTCTGCCGTCCGGACATCGCACTGAAGAACTTTGAGTACATCACCTACTCGACTCCAAATGAAGCAGCACGGGAACTGATTGAAGACGAGTCCATCCGCAACAGCAAGATTGCATTCCCGGATGCAAGCGAGCTCTCCGGATGTGAGACCTTCAAATTCCTTGGAGATAAAAACGATGCTGTCTACAATGAATTATGGCGGGAAGTGAAATCAAAGTAATGTGGGAAAGAATTCTGAATTATACAATAACCGAACAGAAAACTTCCAATATCCATGAGTTTTTAAAAGCTCATGGATATTCTTCTTCTCTGATCCGGGCAATCAAAGAAGATCCGGAAGGAATCCGTCTGAACGGGGAACCAGTACTGGCACGCACCCTTCTTACTCCCGGCGACCAGCTTGCTATCCGGATTACCGAAACAAAATTCTCCGAAAATATTGTTCCGTCAGATCTGCCTCTTTCGATCGTATATGAAGATCCGGACCTGCTGGTCATCAATAAACCTGCCGGAATGCCAATTCACCCTTCCCAGGGAAATTATGACAACACACTTGCCAATGCCTGTGCATGGTATTTCAAAGAGAAAGGCGAGCCTTTTGTCTACCGCTGCATTAACCGGCTTGACCGGGACACCACCGGTCTTCTGATCATTGCCCGGCATCTTTACAGTGCCTCTCTCCTCTCTGCCATGATGGCACGCCGGGAAATCCACCGGGAATATCTGGCACTTGCCACGGGAATCGTCCCGGAAGACGGAATCATCACTGCTCCAATTGCCAGAAAAGAGGGTTCTACCATCGAGCGCATGGTCGATTTTAAACATGGTGAATATGCCTGCACCCATTACCGCAGGCTTTCCATCACAAATACAGATCCGGTCTACTCTCTGGTTGCCTTAAAGCTGGATACCGGACGCACTCATCAGATCCGGGTGCATATGAATTACATCGGTCATCCGCTTCCGGGAGATTTTCTCTATAATCCGGATTACAGCCATATCAGCCGTCAGGCACTGCACTCACATCATCTGCGTTTCCGGCATCCAATCACAGGAGAAGAAATGCATTTCACAGCGCCTGTGCCTGAAGATATGTTACTCTGATAAATATATTTAAGTGATCCCCTTCCCCGGCACATAATACTCTTTTTATGGAAGAATTTCCCATATGCATTTTCCGGTCAAACAGAAGAAGAGCTCCTGAGAGAACAAAGGTATTCATTCTCCCAGAAGCTCTTCTTCTGTTTATTTCTTATTTCCGACGACGAATCACACTAAAAAAACAGCGGAACGGATTCAAACTGCCTCTATAATCTATATCGCTCTCTTACCATGTGACCAGCTTCAACATTCTACAAATCGAAACATCCGCCTCCAATAAATTCCCTCAAAATCGAATTCTGCGGAACATACTCACTTCCGATCCCCACAAAATAATCCAGGAATTTGAGCAGTCTCTTCGCTTCCTGATATTCGGCGCAGTCCTTCTCAATTCCGAACAGGATCGGTTCTGCATAAGCTTTCAGAACTGCCAGCTCATAAAGAAGAGCTGAATTGAACATCACATCCGCGTCTTCCTGATACGGGAAAATATTGTTCTCTTCCCCTCTTCTCACCGACTGCCACATAGCGATCGTCTGCTTTGCCGAAGTACCTCTGGTTCTTGCATCACGCACCATCCGGCGGATCAGACGTCCATCTGTTGATGCAATCCGGTTATGCTCATCGATATTCAGCTGGGTCAGTGCACTGATATAGATCTTGAATTTATTTTCTTTTGGCAGATCATGGGTCAACGCATCATTCAGACAATGAATGCCTTCGATCACCAGAATATCCTGCTCACCAAGCTGCATATAATGTCCGTTATATTCCCGTTTTCCGGTCTTGAAATTGAACGTCGGAAGCTCAATCCGTTCTCCTGCAAGCAGCTTTTTCAGATCGTGATTAAAAAGTTCCACATCCAGTGCTTCCAAACACTCATAATTCGGCTTTCCTTCTGCGTCCAGCGGTGTATCCACACGGTTCTTAAAGTAATCATCCACCGAAATCGGATGCGGGACCAGACCGCTTACCCGGAGCTGGATGGAAAGCCGTCTGGAAAATGTAGTCTTTCCTGACGAAGAAGGACCGGCAATCAAGACAAACTTTTTCTGCGGATTTCCTGCAATCTGCTCTGCGATCTGCGCAATCTTCTTCTCCTGCATTGCCTCCTGTACCAGAAGCAGTTCCTTTGGATTGGCGCTGCCGCCTGTCACATAATCATTCAGTGCCCCTACCGTCTCAATTCCAAGCATATCACCGCCACGCGTAGATTCCTTCAGCACATGGAACAGCTTATTCTGAGGCTGAAACGGAGGTATCTTTTCCGGTGCAGCTGCCTCCGGCATCTGCACTACAAATCCCTCATCATATAAATATAATTTAAAATATTTCAGATAGCCGGTTGATGGAACCATATAGCCGTAATAGTAGTCCTCAAATTCATTGATACTGTAAATATTGACTGTAGACACTCTGCGATACCGGAACAAACGCTCTTTATCCTTCATACCGTACTTTCGGAACATTTCAACCGCTTCATCGGTATGAACCGATCTCTTCCGGATTGAAAGATCCATATCTGCCATTTCATGCATCCGTTCTTCAATCCTTGCAAGCAGTTCCTGATCCAGCTTCTGATCTCCTTTTATTGTACAATAATACCCTTTATCTACAGAAAAATGGATTCTCACCTGTTCTATCTTATCGTGTCCGATTGTATCATATACTGCCTTCACCAGCAGAAAACTTACACCACGGCGATAGGTAAGATTTCCAATTGTCTCGCCTGTCGTCACAAAATGGAGCGCACAGTCCTTTTTCAGCTTCTTTCCAAGCTCCTGAAGCTTTCCATTTACATATACAAGAACAATATCATGTGGGTATCTTTCCTGATATTCCCCGGCAATCTGCAGATATGTGGTTCCTGCCGGAAAACTTCTCTCTTCCCCGTCAATCTGTACTTTGTACATCTGCTGTTCCATATTTACCGCCTTCTTTCTGCCTTACGGCGCTTTGACAAATCTATCTGTTTTCTCCCCGCTCCCAAACACCTTACGTCAAAACCCAGAATGGCTGCCGGATCTTTGCTGTCCGGATCTCTGCCTCTGGAAATTTCTCCCGGCAAAAATGTTCCATATCTGCAATAAAGATATGCTCCACGCCATAGTGTCCGGCATCAATTACTGCCATTTTTTGCGCAACCGCATCAATCCCCTCATGGTGATCAATGTCACCTGTCACCAGTACATCCACACCTTTTTCCAAAGATACGGAAATTGCGCTCTTCCCGGAGCCCGGAAAAACACCAAGGCGATGTACCTGCATATCCGGCTCTCCAAAAATTTTCACATTCGGAAGATCAAATGCTTTTTTTACCATTTCCGCACAGGATTTTAAATCCATCGGCTGTGCCAGATCAGCAACTCTTCCGATTCCAACCGGAACTTCGCCGGATTCTGACTGCATGCTTCCCGTCACTTCCAGAACCTCCGGTTCACTCAGTTCAAGTACCTTCCCAGCAAGCTCTGCCATTCCCATTACATCATAATTGGTATGCATCGCATAGTAAGAAATGTCATCCCGGATCAACTTCAGTACTCTTCTGCCAATAAAATCCTCGTCATTGATCTTTTTCATTGCTTTAAAGATCATCGGATGATGTGTGATCAGCATATCCGCGCCCCAGTCTGCTGCTTCTTCGATCACTTCATCCGTCGCATCCAGTGCAAGATAGATCCGCTTTACTTCTTTATCGCTTCTTCCGACCTGCAGTCCTACATTATCCCACTCCATAGCATAGTGCTTTGGAAAACGTGCTTCTATTTCTTTTATAATTTCTCTGCAAATCATCATTTTCCTCCTAAAAATACCGGTCAAGCAGGTCTTCTGCTCTCTTTATCATATGCAGAACCTCTGCACTTCTCTCCTTCGTGCGTTCACTCTCCTGCACCCGAAGCTTTTCATACACGCCCTGATTCACAGACAGTTCCTTTTTCAGATATTCTCCCATCACCGGGTGACCCTTCTCTAATAAATATTTTCCATATTCAAGCTCTTCTTCTGCTGCCGGAACACCTTCCACATAAAGACCTTTCTGCTCTGTCGGGATCACCTTCATCATCGGATAGTATTTGCCATCCTCTTCCACCATGTCCTCTGCAACGATACGAAATCTATGTTCTTCCAGATAACGGCGGACTTTCGCAAGCTCTGACTGCGGCTGCAGGATCAGTTCCTTTAAGCTTCTGGTTTTTGCCGGATCCTCATTCAAAATATGTATGACAAGACCGCCGCCCATTCCGGCGGCGATCATTGTGTCAGCTTCTTCCATTTTCAAATTCACCAGACCATCAGAAAGACGGGTAACGATCTTCCCATCCAGTCCATGTTCAAGGATATGTGTATCCGCTCTCTCTAATGGTCCTTTGTTAATATCCATGGCAATTGCGGATGGAACCAGCCCGTTCTGTGTCAGATAGATTGGGATGTAAGCGTGATCTGTTCCCACATCCGCAAGACGCATTCCCGGTGTGACAAGATCCGCCACTGCCTGTAATCTTTTTGATAATTCAGCCATCTTCTTAATCCAAATAATCTCTTAATTTTCTGCTGCGACTTGGATGACGAAGCTTGCGGAGTGCTTTTGCTTCAATCTGACGGATACGCTCACGGGTGACATCGAACTCTTTTCCGACCTCTTCCAGTGTACGTGCTCTTCCATCACTCATACCAAAACGCAAGCGGAGAACCTTCTGCTCTCTCTCTGTCAGTGTACTTAAAACTTCATCCAGCTGTTCTTTCAGAAGTGTCTGCGCTGCAGCTTCTGCCGGAACAGGTACATTGTCATCCTGGATAAAGTCGCCCAGGTGGCTGTCCTCTTCCTCACCGATCGGAGTCTCAAGAGAAACCGGTTCCTGGGAAATCTTTAAGATTTCACGCACACGGTCTACCGGCATGTCCAACTCTGCAGCGATCTCTTCCGGCGTAGGTTCACGTCCAAGCTCCTGCAGTAACTGTCTGGATACACGGATCAGTTTGTTGATCGTCTCTACCATATGAACCGGTATACGGATGGTTCTCGCCTGGTCAGCAATCGCACGTGTGATTGCCTGACGGATCCACCATGTTGCATAGGTACTGAACTTAAATCCCTTCTGATAATCAAACTTCTCTACCGCTTTGATAAGTCCAAGGTTTCCTTCCTGTATAAGATCCAGAAACAGCATACCACGTCCCACGTAACGCTTTGCAATGCTGACTACCAGTCGCAGGTTGGCTTCTGCAAGACGCTTTTTCGCTTCTTCATCACCATCTGCCATTCTCTTTGCCAGCTCAATCTCTTCTTCTGCTGAAAGAAGCGGAACCTTACCGATCTCCTTCAGATACATACGGACCGGATCTTCGATGCTGATTCCGTCCGGAACAGACAGGTCGATCTTCTCCATATCCACTTCGTCTTCATCCGAAAGCATGATCTCCAGATCATCATCATCCACATTGGAGTCATCATTCATCTGAAGCACATCGATCCCATTGGCCTCCAGGTACTCAAATACCTTGTCCATCTGTGTCGGTTCCAGCTCCATATCCCGGAATGCATCATTGATTTCCTGGATTTCAAGAATGTTCTTCTTTTTCTTCGCAAGGGCAACCAGATTTTTTAATTTTTCCTGAAACTTTACTACGTTCTCTTCCATGTAGTGTCCTTCCTCTCATCGCTTGTTTATATTCTATCCCTAATTAATGGAAATATGCAGTTTATGAAGGTCCTGCACTGCCTTCTTCGCACTCATAAGCCTTTGCAGCCCCTGAATGTCTGTCGGATCCAGATTCCGGGTTGCGGTTTCGATACTGTACTCCTTTACCCGGAGAATCGTCTCCTTGATCGCTTTTTCCTGCTCTCCCGCAGTCGTCAGCTCTTTGATTCTCGTATTGAAAAGTGCTGCCACCGCGCGGTGTTCCTCTTCCTCTGTAAAATAATTCATGATCTGCGCAGGATTCAGTTCTCCTTTTGCATGCTGTTCATACAGAAGTTCAGCAACTTTCCGGTACAGCTCCACCGTAAAATCCTCCGGCGTAACATAACGGCTTACCTGATCAAACAGCTCTTCCCTGTCGATCAGCCAGGTAAGCAGAATCTTCTGTGACCGGATATGACCATCCTCTTTTGGCGTTTCCTGGCGGATCGTCTGTCTTGGCTTTGTGGCCGGAGCTGCCATTCCGCTCTGGACTGCTACCTTGACAACCAGCTTCTTAAGTTCTTCGTAGCCGACGTGATAAGTCTTTGCCACCGCTTCTATGTAATTATCACGTTCAATTTCTTCTTCAAAACGTGCCAGCCTTCTCGCCGCTTCTCTGAGGAATTCCGTCTTTCCTTCCGGTGCATTCAGGTCATAACCTTTTTCCAGCATCTCAAGACCGAACATAAAGCTGTTCCTTGCTTTCCTGATCCGCTCTTCAAATGCCTCAGCTCCAAGATTCTTGATGAATTCATCCGGATCCTTGTACGGTTCCATCCGGATCACGCGGGTCGTCACACCGGCCTCCCGAAGGATCGGAGCTGCCCGGAGTGCCGCTTTAGTTCCGGCTTCATCACTGTCATAGGTCAGATAGACTTCATTCACATACCGTTTGATCAATGCTGCATGTCCTGCTGTAAGTGCAGTTCCAAGTGATGCAACTGCATTGGTAAATCCCGCCTGATGGAGCGAAATTACATCCATATAGCCTTCACATACAATAAAATACGGCTTTCTTGATGTTCTCGCCCGGTGAAGTCCGTACAGATTCCGGCTCTTATCAAAGATCAGAGTCTCCGGTGAGTTCAGGTACTTTGGCTTCCCGTCGCCCATCACACGCCCGCCAAATCCGATCACACGGTTATTCACATCCATAATCGGAAACATGACACGGTTCCAGAATTTGTCGTAAACTCCGTGCTTTTCATCGACATTTACCAGACCGGCTTTGATGATCATCTCTTCACTATAACCCTTCATCTTCAGGTATCGAAACAGATCATCACTGTATTTGCTGGAATATCCAAGTCCAAATGCGGTGATCGTCTCCTGGCTCAACTGACGGTTCTGCAGATATTCTCTTGCCTGCCTTCCGCCCTCCGTCTTCAGCTGCGCATAATAATACTTGGCCGCCAGCTTGTTCATCTCAAGCAGCGCACTTCTCGTATCTGCTCTTTCTTTCGCTTCTTTTGAATATTCCTCTTGCGGAAGCTCCACACCGGCACGCTGTGCCAGAAACTTGAGTGCTTCTACAAAAGAATAATTCTCATACTCCATAATGAAGGTAAATACATTTCCTCCCGCTCCGCAGCCAAAGCAGTAATACATCTGCTTATCCCTGCTCACAGAAAAAGAAGGAGATTTCTCACTGTGAAACGGGCAAAGTCCGAAATACGAACTCCCCTGCTTCTTCAGCTTCACATATCCGGAAATCACATCTACGATATCATTTTTCGATCTTACTTCTTCTATAATCTCATCTGAATAATACATTATGTCCTACACCTTCCTGGCAGGGTTCACGCACCTTGCGCAACCCCTACATAATATATATTCGACAAAACTTTTTTATTTCCTTTAAAATTTCCAAGATTGTGGAATAAAAATTTCTTCAAACTTTTTTACGGCAAAATTATCCGTCATTCCTGCTATGTAATCACACACTGCGATCTCCGGCATTTCCCCCTTCTGCAGCTGTTTCAGATACTGCTCCGGCATCTTTTCCATGTGCGTTTCATAATAAGAATACAGATCTTCGACCATTCGGATTGCTTTGTCCTCTTCGCCCTTTGCAAGCGGATTCTCATAAACATGGGTAAACATATATGCCCGCAGCTCCATCAATGCTTCACGGACTTCCTCTGACATGCAGATCTTCGGTTTGTCCATGCTGTTTACGATCACATCATGGGTAAGTGTGTTCAAACGCTCTCTTTTACTGTTGCCCAGAACTTTTCGCAGCTCTTTGGGCAGTTCCTCTTCATTCATGATCCCCGCCCTTACTGCGTCATCAATATCATGGTTCACATAAGCAATCTTATCAGACAGTCTGACGATCTGCCCTTCCAGTGTCGCAGGCATTCCCGCACTTTTGTGGTTTCGGATTCCATCGATCACTTCCCAGGTCAGGTTCAGTCCCTCCCCCTGTTTCTCCAACACCTCTACTACACGGACACTTTGTTCATTGTGTTTAAATCCACACGGACACACATTGTTCAGAGCTCTCTCTCCTGCATGCCCAAACGGAGTATGCCCAAGATCATGCCCCAGTGCAATTGCCTCCACCAGATCTTCGTTCAGCCTGAGCGCCTTTCCGATCGTCCGGGCGTTTTGCGATACTTCCAGCGTATGCGTCAGCCGTGTCCTGTAATGGTCTCCGATTGGTAGGAGAAAAACCTGCGTCTTCTGCTTCATGCGCCGGAATGCCTTACTGTGCAGGATCCGATCTCTGTCCCTCTGAAAAACCGGTCGGATGTCACACTGTGGCTCATTTCTCTTTCTCCCCCGGGAAGCCATGCTTAATGTGGCACAGGGGCTTAGATATTCCTTTTCTCTTTCTTCCATCTGTTCCCTGATTGTCATTTTTTATTTTCTCTCTTCTTTCAGTCGTTTCTCGATTGCTTCTGTCACGCATTCCAGAACTTTAATACGTGCATAGTATTTATCATTTCCTTCCACTACGATCCACGGTGCATGTGGCATAGAAGTCTTTTCCAGCATTTCTTCTACCGCCACCTCATACTGATCCCATTTTTCCCGGTTTCTCCAGTCTTCATCGGTGATCTTCCACTGTTTTTTCGGATTTTCCTGTCTGGCTTTAAACCTTCTCGCCTGCTCATCCTTGTCAATCTGCATCCAGAATTTCAGCACGATTGCTCCTGCATTTACCAGATCCTGCTCCATGGCATTGATTTCCCCATAAGCTCTCTTCCATTCTTTTTCGGTGCAAAATCCTTCAATCCTCTCTACCATCACTCTTCCGTACCAGGTTCTGTCAAATATCGCAATATGACCGGCTTTCGGCATTGCACGCCAGAAACGCCACAGATAATGATGTGCTTTCTCTGTATCACTCGGTGACGCTGTCGGATTCACCACATATCCCCTCGGATCCATATGTGAAGTCAGACGTTTGATCGCACCACCTTTTCCTCCGGCATCCCACCCCTCAAAGCCAAGGACAACCGGGATTCTCCTGCGATAAAGCTCTCCATGCAGATGTTCCATCTTTTTCTGAAGCGCTTTTAAGCGTTCCTCATAAACCTCTTTTGGCATGGATTTGGAAAGATCCGTCTCTGCCAGAATGGATTCTGCTGTTTCCCTTTTCATTTCCGTTTTCTTTTCCAGACTGCCTTTTTCTTCCAGTTCCTTTCTTGCGACTACTTCTTCCATTGCCTGGATCACCGCCTGATAAACAGCCACTTTGGCTTCTTTCTTCTTTGTAGCATTGATCACTGTCCACGGTGCGTAATCTGCATCCGTTTTCCGCAGCATCTCTTCATTGATTGCTTTATACTCTTTAAAATCATGGTTCCGCTTCAGATCGCCTTTGCTTACCCGCCATGCAGTATCCTTGGAAGCAAGCAGTTTCTCAAAGCGCTTTTTCTGTTCTTTCCGGTCAATCTTTAAAAACAGTTTGATGATCACCATTCCATCATCTGTCAGCTGTTTTTCAAACGCACGGATCGATGCAAAATCCTTTTCCAGCTCTTTTTCCGGTGTTTTTCCTTCAAAACGTTCAATCATAACTCTCCGGTACCAGCTGGTATCAAAAATCGCAATTCTTCCCTTTTCCGGGATCTTCGTCCAGAAACGCCACATAAAAGGATGCATCCATTCCTCTTCCGTTTCATTTTTTACCGCATATACTTTAAAGCCTCTTGGATCGAGTGCCTGGATCAGATTACCAATCTGAAGCCCTTTTCCTGCTGCTCCATAACCCTCAAACGCGATCATCACCGGGATTTTTTTCTCCCTGCACACTCTTTGCAGTTCTCCAAGCTGCTCTCCCAGTTCTTTTATATCCTTCATTTTTATATTTTTCTCCATAAAATGCCTCCATTTCACCAGTTTCTGCTCTTATTATCCCCAAATTCATTGATAAAACGCGCATTTAACGCATACAATTATATATCATATTACTATATTTTCTCATAATAAGAAAGTAAATTTGTAAAATCATTGAATTATTTATCTTTTCGATATTTTTTGTAATATATTGCGAATTAAAATTTCTTTTAATTTTTTGTTGACTTTGCGTTTGGAATATAGTATTATAGCTTTTGTCAGCGGCGAGCAGTTAAAAACAAAGCTCACTGAGTGATATGCGGAAGTGTCGGAACTGGCAGACGAGCAAGACTAAGGATCTTGTAGGCATTGCGCCTGTGTGGGTTCAAGTCCCATCTTCCGCATTCGGATTTATCCGAATCCGGTAATTAAATATTTTTGTGCGGAAGTGTCGGAACTGGC
>ENA-OOWV01000911-OOWV01000911.1-human-gut-metagenome-genome-assembly--contig:-NODE-911-length-20972-cov-11.828752_pt1 | contig 20972 bp, 16 predicted proteins | sample MGYA00241584_ERZ501337 | MGnify/ENA primary metagenome ERZ501337 (study PRJEB25962, sample SAMEA2042744) | human gut metagenome | biome: human gut; feature: human-associated habitat; material: faeces... | reverse complement strand
GCCCAGAGCCGGAATCGAACCAGCGACACGAGGATTTTCAGTCCTCTGCTCTACCAACTGAGCTATCTGGGCATTTGGTCTGTGAACTGTTGTGTATCACAGGCCTTATAATAGCATATTGATTGTTTGAATGCAAGTAATTTTTATGATTTTTGCGAAAAAAGAGAAAATTATAACAAAAATTTATTTTATCTTGCCATAAGGTAGATTTTTTCCATATCTCTCATATTGAGCTGTTTAAAGACTCCAATGGTGCGAGTGTCCTCAAAACTGCATTTGAATGCAAGATCATGAATTTGCTGATCTGTGAGATCCAGACCCAGTTCATGTAAACTGGTGGGCATTTCTACAGACCGGAAGAAATTTTCCATTGCTTCAATTCCTGCAAGGGCTGTTTCTTTATAATCAGTTCCACATGGAATGTCAAATACATTGGTGGCAAACTGAGCAAAACGTTCAGGGTTCACCTCGTAGACGTATCGTGCCCAGCTTCCCCAGATAGCTGCCAGACCTGCTCCGTGAGTTACATTGTAGACACCTCCCAGTTCATGTTCAAGCTGGTGGCATGCCCAGTCACCACCGCCTGTACCGCATCCGGTCAGACCGTTGTGGGAAAGGCTTCCTGCCCACATAATTTCTGCCCTGGCGCTGTAATTGTCTGGTTCTTTCATAAGAATACGGGCATTGTAAATGACTGTCTGCATCAGAGCTTCGCTGATGCTGTCTGTAATCTCCATAGTTTCAATATTTACAAAATATCGCTCCATGGTGTGCATGAGGATATCTACACATCCGCTTTCTGTCTGATACTGCGGGAGTGTGTAGGTGAGACGTGGATTTAAGATGGCAAATTTCGGCCTGCAGTAATCTGTCTTTGCACATCCACGTTTTTCTTTTGTTTCTTCATTTGTGATAACACTGGAACTGCTCATTTCACTTCCGGAAGCTGCAATTGTAAGGATGACACCAATGGGCAGACAGCCGGTTGGAACAGCTTTTTTCAGACAGAAATCCCAGACATCATTGTTCGGATTGGCAACGCCATAGCCGATGGCTTTGGAAGAGTCAATAACACTTCCTCCTCCTACAGCAAGGATAAAGTCTACATGTTCTTTTTGGCATAATTCGATTCCCTCGCGGACTTTGGAAAGAAGTGGATTAGGAATGACACCACCCAGGGTGATGTATTCAAGACCTTCTTCTTTCAGATTAGAAGTGATCTCATCAATCAGTCCGGAACGGACAGCACTCTGACCTCCATAATGGATCAAAACTTTTTTTGCTCCATACTTCTTCAGCAGGGAACCTGCCTGAAGGTGGGTATCTTTGCCAAAGAGAACCTGTGTTGGTGTATAATATTCAAAATTTCTCATAATATGTAAACGACCTCCTATAGATTGAAAGGTTAACTGAATCAGGTAAGTCCTCTGCTTTAATTGTAAAATGTAATGAGCAGTAGGTGGGACTTCCTTTTTATATTAAAGCAAATAATGGAAAAATAGTCAAAAAATAATAAAAAAATTAAAATTTGAAAGCAATTTTTGCTGGTTCTCAGAAGACATTTTTGGAAAGATTCCAGTACAGATATCTATAATTTTCTGCACACAGAAAACGGAAAGACAGAAATTTATAGATTTTGGACAGAATATTTTATGGGCATTATGTGAATGGAATGCTATGATAAATACACTTGAATATACAAAGTGAATAAAAAAGGAGGAAACAAGAAATGAAAAAAAGAATGTGCAAGATTATGGCACTTGCCATGACAGCAGCTATGGTGGTACCGATGGCAGCGCAGACAACTGCATTTGCAGCTGACGACAAAGAAATTACTTACTGGAATATCGCGGTAGAGAGCCCGGACAAAGATATTGTTACTGCAGCAGTAGACAAGTTTAACAAAGAAACAAAGTCAGGCTATACTGTAAATTCGGTAGCTATCCAGAACGATACATACAAGGAAAAACTTGTTATCGCGATGAGCTCCGGTGAGTGTCCTGATATGTACTCAAGCTGGTCCGGTGGTCCGATGTATGAATATATTGATTCCGGATTTGCTCAGCCGATTGATGATCTTCTTGATCAGTCCGATGTTAAAGATAAACTTCTGGATGCAGCTATTGAACAGGGAAGCTACAATGGACATGTATATGCGATCCCATATCTGAATGTTTCTCTGGCAGGTATCTTCTACAACAAAGATATGTTTAAACAGTACGGACTTGAAGAACCGAAGACATTAGCTGATCTGGAAAATATCTGTGCAACATTAAAAGAAAACGGAATTACACCTTTTGCACTTGCTAATGCTTCCAAATGGACAGGTTCCATGTACTTCATGTCTCTGGCAGCACGTTATGGCGGACTGGAACCATTCCAGAATGCAGTTGCAGGAACCGGTAAATTCACAGATGACTGCTTCATCAAAGCAGGTGAGAAGATTCAGGAGTGGGTTAACAACGGATACTTCCCGGATGGCGTAAACTCCTTAAGCGAAGATGACGGACAGGCAAAACAGTTAATGTATCAGGAGACAGCAGGTATGCTTCTCTGTGGCTCATGGTATACAGGAACATTCCAGACTGACAGTGAGGAATTCTATCAGAAGATCGGCTGGTTCCCATTCCCTGCAATTGATGATTCCGATGCTGATCCTACAATCCAGATCGGTACTGTAGGTGATCAGTTCATTTCCTTCAACTGTGAAGGTGATAAACTTGCAGCAGCATTTGAATGTGCAACAGATCATTTATCTGATGAAGTTGCAGACATTACATACTCTAACAACAAGATTGTTCCTGTAAAAGATGCAGGAGACCACATCAAAGACCCTGTTGTAAAGGAAATTTTTGATGCAGCTCAGAAAGCATCTTCTATCCAGTTGTGGTATGACCAGTATCTGCCAACATCTGTTGCAACTGCACATCTTGATGGCTTACAGGAAGTATTTGGTCTGACAAAGACTCCTCAGGAAGCACAGGAAGAAATGCAGAAAGCAATGGACGAATATTTAAGTACCAAATCTGATTCCGGCGCAGCAGATGATACTGCAGAAGAAGCTACAGATGATGCAGCAGCAGATGATACTGCAGAAGAAGCTACAGATGATGCAGCAGCAGATGATGCTGAATAATCTTTAAAGGAAAGCAGGCATTCATTCTGACCTGAGTAAGGGTAGAAAAGAAGGGTTCTGCACATGCTGAAAGTGCAGAACCCTTTATCTTGAAAAACAATATGTGAGTACACAGAGTGTGCTTGAAAAATCATTTCAATGTCAAATTACATATCAGACAGCATGTCAGAAAATATATAAAAACCATCTCAGAAATATATCTCTAACATATTCCGAAAGCATTTTTCAAACATACTCTGGCATACGTTAGGTCAGATGATCAAATCTCAGAAAGTATTAAAAAGGAGGCACCAAAATGAATGAAAAAGGGATATCTCTGGTTCAGTTAAGACAGAGAAAAACACGTCAGACAGCAGCACTTTTTCTGGCACCTGTTATCATTTTATTAGTAGTATTTATCGCGTATCCGATTATTGATACATTTATTACAAGCGGATACCAGTGGAATGGTATTTCCGCAGACAAGAAGATGGTAGGACTTGCAAACTGGGCAAAACTGATCAAAGATACAAAATTCTGGATAGCATTTAAGAACAACGTTATTATCATGATCCTATCTATCATTATCCAGATTCCGTTAGGACTTGCAATGGCAACATTCCTTGACTTTGGCGGTAAGAAACTTACAATTTTCAAGGTTATCTGGTTTATTCCAATGCTTATGTCTTCTGTTGCCATTGGTTTCCTTTTCACATACGCACTTGCAACAAACGGAGGTATTGTCAGCACAATTTCCGGATGGTTCGGAGGGGGCAACATTGACCTTCTTGGTAATCCGAAATTAGCATTGCTCACAGTTATTCTTATCATTGCATGGCAGTTTACACCATTCTACATGGTTTACTTTATGGCTGGTTATACAAACATCCCATATGATGTATTTGAAGCAGCAAGAATCGATGGTGCTACAAGAGGACAGTATTTCTGGAAGATTGCACTTCCACTTCTTATTCCGTCAATTAAGAGTGCAGCTATCCTTTCAATGGTTGGATCTCTGAAATACTTCGATCTGATCTATGTTATGACAGGTGGCGGTCCTGGTACTGCTACAGAGCTGATGGCAACCTATATGTACAAAGAATCATTCAAGAACTTTAACATGGGTTATGGCTCAGCCATTGCAGGAGGTATGTTTATCCTGATTACAATGGTATCTATGATTACTATGAAACTTATAAACGGAAAACAGGAGGATTAAGGGATGGACAGCTATAAGAAAAGTAGAAGAAAAAGCATCATAGCCTGGGTCATTGCTTTTGTTCTTGCTATCGGTGCAGCAATTGTATCATTTACACCTTTTATATTCATGGTGCTGAACTCATTCAAAGAGAAATTTGAGATGCTTACCAAGGGTGTATTCCAGCTTCCTGATAAACTGAACTGGTCCAATTACACTGAGGTACTTACAGGAGGGTTTGCAAATTACTTCAAGAACAGTGTGATCGTTCTTGCAATCTCCCTGATCCTGCTGCTGTTTATTTCAGCATGCGCTTCTTATCCTCTGGCAAGATTTAAGTTTAAAATGGCACAGCCGATTTATGCGATCATTGTAGCCTGTATGTCTATTCCTGTACATATTACATTGATCCCTGTATTCAAAATGGCAAAGTCAACAGGACTTTATGATACAATCTGGTCACTGATCGGACCGTATGTCGCATTCGCAGTTCCGATTTCCGTATTTATCCTGACCAGCTTTATGAAAGAGATTCCGAGAGAAATCGAAGAATCTGCTGAAATTGACGGATGTGGAAAGATTCAGATGTTCTTCTCCATGATCCTGCCGCTTTCCAAACCCGGAATGGCGACACTGGCAATTTACAATGGTGTAAATATGTGGAATGAATTCTCATTTGTAAATACACTGACACAGTCTGCCCAGAATCGTACCCTGCCGTTGGCAATCTGGGAATTTCAGGGACAGTATTCTATGAATACACCAATGATCATGGCGGTTCTTACATTAACACTTTTACCAATGGTTATCATGTTTATTATTTTCCAGGATAAACTGGTAAAAGGTATGACTGCAGGTGCTGTAAAGGGTTGATTCTTTCTGCGAAATCTGTTGTATCCATTTACCATTGAACATGGTATGATATTGGGGAGATAAAATCACCCCTGATCATGTGGGTATATGTGAAATTATGTGACAGATGAGGAAAGACAACATGAACAAATGGAAAACAAAATTCAGCTACTGGAAATTTGATAAAAAAATACTTTTACTTGTGACCGTCAGTATTCTTATTGTAACGCTGACGGTTGCTGGTGTTTCTCTGACTTTTTCTATAGCATCGATGAAAGAGCAGTCTGTAGAACTTCTGCAGATGCAGAATAATACAGTTGCGGAATCTTTTAAGGGATCAATGGATTCATATAAAGAAATCGTATTGGGTACGATCATGGATGATTCTGTGCAGAATTACTGCAGGCAGGTGCAGAAAAATGAGCTGAAGACAGCAGACATTGATGCAGTTTACAGCAAGCTGGAGAATCTGAATAATATGTATGAGAGTCTGAACTTTGCTGCCATTGTCAGTTCGGATTATAAAAGTTACTACTACAGAGGAAAGGGGGGGGTCTTTATCAGTTACGCAGTTTGAAGAAGTGTATCCCCAGGCATATGAGAGAAGCAAATATGCGCAGAAAGGAACACTGAAAGTTGCCTATAATAACGATTATTATAAAGGGAACAGATATACATTGAGTCTGTATTATCCATTATATGATACCAGAAAAGTATCTGATGCAAGAGGGCTTCTGTGCATGAATTTCGATGATCCGGCAGTACAGAAGATGCTGGCTGTAGGAGATTCTTCAGCAGAAACAAGAGTAGTTGACACAGGTGGAATGATACTGCTTTCGAATGATAAAGAGGAGACAGGCCGTTACGTAAATTATATAGATGAGATGGAAAAAGGGATACAGATATTTACAAAGAATGGGAATATGTATGTATGCCAGAAGATTAAGAACTGGAATTATTATGTAGTCAGTTCGATTTCTTTTTATAAACTGATGGAATCAGGATTCCATATAATGGTTGTTGTGATTCTGGTTTTGATCATAGTACTGATCATAATAAGCATTATTATAAGAGCACTGGTCAGGAAAATGTATCAGCCCCTTAATAAGGTAGTATCTAAGATGGATTATGTTGCAACAGGTTCCCTGAGAACAAGAATCAATGTTGACAATATGGGCGAGGATTTTGCCAAGCTTGCAATTGGTTTTAACTCTATGATGGATGAAATCGAGGTGTTGATGGAACAGGTAAAACTGGAACAGCATCAGCTGGAGCAGATCCGTTTTAATGCCCTTCAGTCGCAGATCCAGCCACATTTTCTTTATAATACACTGGAATGTATCCACTGGCAGGCGATTGCCGAAGGAAATAAAGAGATTTCCACAATGGTAAAGGCGCTGGCGAAATATTACAGGATCTGTCTCAGCAAAGGGCATGATGTGATCACGATCAGAGAAGAAGTAGAGCACATCAGGAATTATATGATTATCCAGAACATGAGATACGACAACATTATCGGAAGTGAGATTGTTGTAGAATCTCAGGTGGAAGAAAGCCTGATACCGAAGCTGACCCTGCAGCCACTGGTAGAGAATTCCATTTATCATGGAATGAAAGTAAAAGAGGGAAAAACAGGTACACTTTATCTTACAGCATATAAAAATGAGGATGAAGTTATCATAAAGGTATCAGATACAGGCACAGGAATGAGTCAGGAACAGATAGATGAAATGAATGAACAGCTCTCCAGATACGAGGATTCCTTTGGATATGGAGTGCGAAACGTAAACAAGAGGATTGAACTTCTTTTTGGGGAGGGATATGGTCTTAATTACCAGAAGAATGATTTGGGTGGAGTAACTGTCGTGATTCATCTGCCATATCAGACAGAAATCAAAAAGAACACAGCAGGAGGCGAGTGGACGTGTGTATAGAGTACTGATTGTTGATGACGAAAAGATGATACGCATGGGGATGAAAAATGCAATAGACTGGAAGAAACTGGGAGTAGATGGCGTATTTACTGCTGCGTCAGGAAACGAAGCTTTGAAGATTCTTAAAGAAGAAAGTCCTGAAATTATGGTTACAGATATCCAGATGACAGAAATGACAGGACTGGAACTGATTAAAGCGGCCAGAGAATCAGTACCTGAACTGCGTGTGATCGTGCTTACAGGCTTTGATAATTTTGAGTATGCAAGAGAGAGCCTGCGGCTTCAGGTGCAGGATTTCTTCCTGAAACCGATTGATGAAGATGATCTTTTCAATGCGATAGAAAAGCAGATAAAAGAACTGAAAGAGCAGGAAAACAAAGAGCAGAATCAGGCCAGAGTGTGGCGCTCTCAAGGCTCTGTAGTGCAGATGAGACTGGAGCAGTGCATGAGAAATTTGGTGCATACAAAAGCAGATAAAGAGATGCAGTTGTATATTCTCCAGAAAGATTTTCAGTTTGATATTAAGCAGAAAATGAGCCTGATTCTTCTGGAACAGGGAATGTATACAGAACAGCAGAATGACGGAAAATTCCGTGCAATGACTGTTAAAAATGTCTGCATGAGCATGGTGGATTCCCAAAACAGAGGAATCACATTTGTAGATGATGACGGTACGATTGCGATTGTCTGTTTTGAAAAGGATGATGACGACAGCGTTCTGGAACAGATTGAAGAATTGTCGGATGTGCTGAAGGATGAATTTGAATATAAACCAAAGATTACGGTTGGAAGTGCTGTGCAAGGATTTGAAAATCTGGCAATTTCCTACAATGATGCCAGATATCTTCTGGAACATGAAAAAAAGAATATTCAGGACATTATACAGACGATGGGGGCTCAGAACAAGAAGAAAATCTTCTGGGAAATCTATGCAGAACTGCGAAATATCATGATTTCCAATATAGGAACTCCAGATTATGTACTAAAGGCATTTAATACCTTTATTAAGGCAACAGAATCCTATAATCTTTCCCCTTCTGCTGTGCGCAGATGTTGTTTCGAGATTGCCTCCACTCTGATTTTTTCCTACATGGAAGTATCGTGTGAGGTGGAAGAAGGAAAGTTGGATGCACTCTCCAAGAGTCTGTCATCAGCAGGAAAAGAAGAGGCCTGTGAGATTACGAGAATGTTTATTGAGCAGCTCATTGAAAATGATGAAGAGGATGTACATTATACCATTTCCAATGCCAGACACTATATAGATGAGCATCTTGCAGAGGATATTTCGGTTTCCAGCATTGCGGAAAGTCTCTATATCACACCGAATTATTTCTCCAGATTATTTAAGCGGATTACAGGTGAAGGATGTAATGAATACATTGTCAGAAAGAGGATTGAGAAGGCGAAGAGCCTTCTGGAAACTACCAGCATCAAGACTGGAAAGATTGCTATGATGGTAGGATACAGAGATACGAATTATTTCTCACTGGCATTTAAGAAACATACAGGAAAATCTCCGACGAAATACAGAGAAGAAATGCAGAATACATAATGCAGGAGTAGCGGGCTGCGCTGAGGCTTTGTTAATACCTGCTGAATAATTATCAAATTATATAAACAGGAGGATCTGAAATGAAAGATCACAGAAAAGAAAGAGCAGAAGCAAGAAAAAAAGCAGAAAAACTGGTATCACAGATGACGCTTCTGGAGAAGGCTTCCCAGTTAAAATACGATGCTGCTCCCGTGAAAAGACTGGGTGTTCCGGCATACAATTACTGGAATGAAGCACTGCATGGAGTGGCCAGAGCAGGTGTGGCAACCATGTTCCCACAGGCAATTGCGATGGCTGCAGTATTTGACGATGAAGAGATGAAAAAAGTTGGCGATATCATTGCAACTGAGGGAAGAGCAAAATACAATGCATATTCTGCAAAAGAAGACAGAGATATTTACAAGGGTCTTACTTTCTGGTCCCCCAATGTAAACATTTTCAGAGATCCGAGATGGGGCAGAGGGCATGAAACCTATGGTGAGGATCCATATCTGACGTCCAGACTTGGCGTGAAATTCGTAGAAGGAATCCAGGGTGACGGACCTGTAATGAAAGCGGCAGCATGTGCAAAGCATTATGCAGTGCACAGCGGTCCGGAATCGCTCAGACATGAATTTGATGCACAGGCAAGCATGAAGGATATGTGGGAAACATATCTTCCGGCTTTTGAAGCGCTTGTAACAGAAGCGGATGTTGAGGCTGTAATGGGTGCTTATAACAGGACAAACGGAGAACCCTGCTGTGCACATAAATATCTTATGGAAGATGTCCTGAGAGGAAAATGGAAATTCGAAGGCCATTATACTTCTGACTGTTGGGCAATCCGTGACTTTCATGAACATCACATGGTAACTTCCACACCAAGACAGTCCGCTGCTATGGCATTAAATGCAGGATGTGACCTGAACTGTGGAAATACATATCTTCATATGATGGGAGCTTATCAGGACGGACTGGTAACAGAAGAGAAAATTACAGAATCCGCAGTAAGACTGCTGACAACCAGATATCTGCTGGGCCTGTTTGACGGAAGTGAATATGATAAGATACCGTATAGTGTGGTAGAGTGCAAAGAGCACATTGATGAAGCTCTTAAGATGGCAAGAAAGAGCTGCGTACTTCTGAAGAATGATGGAGTTCTTCCGATTGATAAAACAAAAGTAAATACTATTGGTGTCATCGGCCCGAATGCAGATAGCCGTGCAGCTCTTATTGGAAATTATCATGGAACATCTTCAGAATATATTACTGTTCTTGAAGGAATCCGTGAAGAAGCAGGTGACGATGTAAGGATCCTTTACTCTCAGGGATGTGATTTATATAAAGACAAAGTTGAAAATCTGGCATGGGATCAGGACAGAATTTCTGAGGCAGTAATTACAGCGGAAAACAGCGATGTAGTCATACTCTGCGTAGGTCTTAATGAGACTCTGGAGGGAGAAGAAGGAGATACCGGAAACAGTGATGCATCCGGGGACAAAGTTGATCTTCATCTTCCGAAAGTACAGGAAGAATTGATCGAGAAAGTAACAGCAGTAGGAAAACCTACCATCGTAGTTCTGATGGCAGGAAGTGCGATTGACCTGAATTATGCGCAGGATAACTGTAATGGAATCCTTCTTGCATGGTATCCGGGAGCAAGAGGCGGACGTGCAATAGCAGATCTTCTCTTCGGAAAAGAATCTCCATCAGGAAAACTTCCGATAACCTTCTATAAAGACCTGGAAGGAATGCCGGAATTTACAGATTACTCTATGAAGAACAGAACTTACCGTTATATGGAAAAAGAGGCACTTTATCCATTTGGATACGGACTTACATACAGTGATACCTGCGTAACAGAAGCAGAGGTTGTCGGTGAAGTATCAGCAGAGTCCGATATCATGTTAAAAGCAACTGTTAAGAACAATGGAACAGTAGATACAGATGAAGTTGTTCAGGTGTATATCAAAGACCTTGATTCTCCGCTTGCAGTTCGTAACTACAGTCTCTGCGGATTTAAGAGAGTATCTCTGAAAGCGGGAGAAGAGAAATCTGTAGAATTTACAATTTCTAATAAAGCAATGAATATAGTTGATGAAGATGGAAATCGTTACATCGCAGGAAAACATTTCCGTTTATTTGCAGGAGTATCCCAGCCGGATACAAGAAGTGCAGAACTGACAGGACATAAGCCTGTTGAGATAGAAATTGCACTTTAACCGAACGGAGTAAGTATTCTGTTTCAATTGCGAAAAGTAACATAAAATAAAAACCATATTATATATGGACAGGAGGAACACAGACATGAAAAACAAAATTAAAAAAATATTACTTCTTGGAATGACAGCCATGTTTACTGCCGGTGCAGCAGGCACAGCAGTTATATCCTGTCCTGTATGGGCAGATGAAGCAGAACAAAACTCTGAGACTGCAGAAGAGCCAAAAGCAGAAGATGCAGCTGTGGAAGAAAAAATTGCTGATCAGACAGATGATAAAACAGAAAATACAGATTTAAAAACTGTAGAACATCCAAGAATGTCTGCCTATTCCATTCGCAGATTTTCCATTGTAAAGGACGGAGAAGAAGTATTTCAGATCAAACAGGAACCGGCAGATTATAAGATGGATTTCGACTACTGGGAAATTACCAATCCGTATGATGAGACTGCAACAGTAAATACAGAGAATATGTATGAAATGTTTGGAGTGCTGGCTGCTTTTGATCTCAGCAACGGCGTCGATGCAGCAAATACAGATACCGGACTGGATAATACAAAGACATATTTTACAGTAGATTTTGTAAATACAGTTAACGATGACACAGCAAAAGAAACACAGGATGCAGATGCAACAGCAACGATCCTTATCGGAAATACAGATGAGAATGGTGACTATTATGCATGTGTAAAAGGATACGAAGAGGCTGTTTATATGCTTTCAAAAGAGTCGGTGAACAGTCTTCTGGAGCTGAAACCGTTTAATCTGATTTTGAAGATTCCGGCATTGGTAAATATTGATACACTTGGCAGTGCAGACATGACCATCGGAAAGAAAACATATACGATGAAGCTGGACGGCAGCGATTATAAATTTGGAAAGAAAACTGTAAAGAAGGAGAAATTTACTGAATTGTATCAGGCACTTCAAAGTATAATGCTTGATTCGGAAGTCGAAGAAACAAAAGATGCAGCAGATAAGGAAGAAGTGCTGACTGTAACATTCCACAGAAACACAGAAGAAGCTCCGGAAGTAACTTTGAAATATTATACATATGATGATACTTATGACAGTCTGGAAATCAATGGAACCGAGAGATTTCTTGTGAAAGCGGAAGATGTGGATGCACTGGTAAAACAGATTAAAAAAGCGTTTTAATCGAATAAATTGTGGAACAGTTATTTGGTTACGGGTAAGTGGAGAAGCGGATGATTTTATCTGATTGATTAAAGAGATATAGATATTGCAAACAGTAAAAACGGATTGCGAAGTTCACGTTGAACGGCAATCCGTTTTTGCGTTATATTTTAAATTTTTTATGGATTTGTTAATTGTAAACAGTGATTATTCTCCCTGATAGTTGAACCAGTCAAAGTCAGCATAATTAGTACTTGGCTGATGGTTGGAACTTGTATACATACCGATGTATGTTCCGGTAAATCCGTTATTTACTACAGAACTTAACAGAGAAGCATCCAGCCCTCTGACAAGCGGGAGCATTTCCTGATCTGTGTATCCGTAATAGAAGTCATAATCAGTAGTATTACCCTGAACACTGAGGTAGAGGCGTTTTACATCTTTGATCTCAGTTTCTGCAAGCAAAGATTTTGTACCATTTTCTGTTTGGTAAGCCTGAAGGAATGGCTTTCCGTCTTTCTGAACTAATACCATAAGATAATGGAAACGGTCATCCTGTACAAGAGCAATTCCGGCCTCTTCATTCTCGTTTGCAGGAGTAAATTCCATAGCTGTTTTTGCCAGGAATACTTTGTGACGCTGTCTGCGTCCTACGAAAGAAGGAAGACAGATTTCGTTCAGAACTTCTTTTCTTGTATACAGACGCAGATATCCGAAGCGGTCTGTCAGAGAATAAATTTGTTTAACTGGCGGATGAATGGTATTCCACTGCATCTGCAGGGTATCGCATTCGAAGTTATCAGATTCAGGCATTAATGGATAAATGGTCTTAGGTAGATCCGGAAGACGGTCTTCTGTCTGGACAAGTCCTGTTTCGTTATCAACCATAGGCCATCCGTCCTCGGCCCATATAATTGGAACCATAAAGGTCTCGCGGCCAAGATTATAATGTCCTCCTTCATATGGACGCACAGCCAGAAGGACCATCCACCATTCACCATTCTGAGTTTCTACGATATCAGCATGTCCTGTAACAGAAATCGGGTTCAACAGAGGCATATGTCTGTGACTAACAATCGGATTTCTCGGGCAGATTTCGTAATCTCCCTGAATTGTACGGCAGCGGGCCATCTGTACACTGTGATTTACGAAAGTACCACCCTCTGCAACAAGGAGATAATACCATCCGTCCTTCTTGTAAATATGCGGAGCCTCAATCCATTTACTGCGTGTTTTTACACCATCCCAGATAATGTAACGAGGTCCCTTGAACTGGAAGGTTTCCGGATCAAGCTCGTTCAGATAGATACCATGATGTCCTTCATAAAGGCAGTCAGGACTGATGTAGTTGCCTACATACCACAGAGAACCGTCATCATCAAAGAAAAGACTGGAGTCGATGCCGTCTGCACCTTTTACAACAATCGGATTACTCCACGGGCCGGCAGGATTTTTTGCTGTAATAATATAATTGTCACGGTCTGCTTCACGTCCTGCAGATACGAAAGTGTTAATGATGTAATAAGTTCCGTTATGATAACGGATACTTGGTGCCCATAATCCTTCAGAAGTTTCGCAGTTTTTATAGTCAAGCTGCTCAGGTCTGTGGATTCCATGACCAACCTGTTCCCAGTGAACCAGATCCTTACTGTGGAAAATCGGCAGTCCCGGATAATAAACGAATGAAGAAGTAACCATATAATAATCATCTCCTACCCGGCAGATAGAAGGGTCAGGATAAAAACCGGGAAGAAGCGGATTGTGATATGTATTTTGAAGCATAAAAAGAACCTCCTTAAAAAAACTATAATCATTTTAACTATAGGGCAAAATTATAAGAAATAAAATAGAAATAAGTTCCTATCTGATGAAAAAAACAGCACAGTTTTTGCTGTTTAACCGAATCAAGTAAGTCCCCTGCGGAGGTTACAAAAAGCAATAAGCAGTGGGTGGGGACCTTAACCAAATTATACCAAAATTATCCAAATAAAATCATGGATTTTTTTCAGAAAACGTAGTATAGTAACAATAGCTGATAATAAGTTACTGAGAACAGAGTGAACAGTAACGATGATATATCACAGTATATTGAAAACAATAACAGAGAGCAGGTGACAGAATTTGGAAAAAGTGATAATCATAGGTGCCGGACCTGCAGGAATTTCCGCTGCGCTTTATGCAATTCGTGGAAATCTGGATCCCCTGGTGATCAATAATGGGATCGGTGCTTTGGAAAAAGCAGAGAAAATAGAAAACTATTACGGACTGGAACATCCGCTGTCCGGTCAGGAATTATATGATACAGGAATCGCTCAGGCGAAAGCACTGGGCGTACGAATATTGGATGCACAGGTTCTGGGAGTCGGCGGGTTTGATACTTTTGTGGTAAAAACTACAGAAGGTGAATTCGAGACTCAGAGTCTGATTCTTGCAACAGGAAGTAAGCGCGCTGCACCGAAGATCCCGGGTGTTAAAGAATTTGAGGGAAAAGGTGTCAGCTACTGTGCAATCTGCGATGCTTTCTTTTACAGAGGCAAGGATGTAGCAGTTCTGGGAAACGGTGATTTCGCCATGCATGAAGCAAAGGAATTGTCAAATACTGCTTCTACAGTAACCATTTATACAAACGGTGAAGAACCGAAATTTACACCTGAAGAAAATATCAGTGTAAACACAATGAAGATCCAGTCTGTAGAGGGCGATGATCTGGTATCCGGAATCCGTCTTGAACCTGATGTGCAGGCAGAGGAAATAAAGGCAGAAGCAGGTCAGCAGGCAAATGATTTCTGTTCTGCAGAGGGTGTATTTATTGCAATGGGAACTGCAGGCAGTACTGAGATTGCCCGCCAGATGGGAGCTGAACTTACGGAAAAAGGAAACATTAAAGTTAATGAAAATATGGAAACAACCATCCCGGGACTCTATGCGGCAGGTGACTGTACAGGCGGGCTTCTTCAGGTGGCGAAAGCTGTCTATGAGGGAGCACAGGCAGGTATTAATGCAGGGAAGTATGTAAGATCTTTAAAATAAAAGAATAAGCAAAGGAGATATGAATCATGGCAAAAGAGATTACAACAGCAAATTTTGAAACAGAAGTATTAAAATCTGAGAAACCGGTTCTTATAGATTTCTGGGCAACATGGTGTGGACCATGTATGCGTCAGGGTCCGGTTGTAGAAGAACTGGCAGAAGAGGGATACGCAGTGGGAAAAGTAGATGTAGATCAGAATATGGCACTTGCACAGCAGTTTCGTGTAGTCAGCATTCCGACACTGATCCTGTTTAAAGACGGTGCGGAAGTGAAACGCTTCGTAGGTCTTACTTCCAAAGAAGAGCTGAAGAGTGCACTGGAAGGCTAAAGATTTATGAAGATTTTATTAGCGGCATGCAATGCAAAATATATTCATTCCAATCTTGCTGTTTATGATCTGCAGGCATATGCATCCGATTACGCAGATCATATTGTATTAAAGGAATATACCATCAACCAGCAGAAAGATGATATCATGCGTGATATTTATCTGGAGCATCCTGATGTGGTATGCGTGTCCTGTTATATCTGGAACCTTTCTTTTGTAAAAGAACTGATGGCAGATCTGATAAAGATTCTTCCGGGCGCCGACTTCTGGGCCGGCGGTCCGGAAGTTTCTTATGATGCGGAGAAATTCCTGACAGAAAACTCAGAATTTAAAGGTGTTATGGTCGGGGAAGGTGAAGAAACATTTAAAGAACTTGCCGGATATTATGTGGAAAAAAATCCGCAGGATCTGAAAGATATGACAGGAATCTGTTACAGAGACGGAGATCAGATCATACATAATGGATGGCGCCAGATCATGGACTTAAGCAGTATTCCATTTATTTACAAAGATTTGTCCGAGTTTAAGAACAGGATCATTTATTATGAAAGCAGCAGAGGATGTCCTTTCTCCTGCAGTTACTGTCTTTCTTCCATTGATAAGAAACTGCGTTTCAGAGATACAGAGACAGTGAAGAAAGAGCTGCAGTTTTTTATAGACAATAAGGTTCCGCAGGTAAAGTTTGTAGACCGTACTTTTAACTGTAAACATGACCATGCAATGGCAATCTGGAAGTATATTAATGAACACGATAACGGTGTAACAAACTTTCATTTCGAGATTTCGGCAGATCTGTTAAGAGAAGAGGAACTGCAGGAAATGTCCACTATGCGTCCGGGCCTGATTCAGTTGGAGATCGGAGTACAGTCAACAAATCCGGATACGATTAAGGCAATTCACAGAACTATGGATTTTGAAAAACTGAAAGGAATTGTTGACAGAATCCACAGCTTTGGAAATATCCATCAGCATCTGGACCTGATCGCAGGACTTCCCTATGAAGATTACGACAGCTTCCGGAATTCCTTTAATGATGTCTATGCGCTGAAACCACAGCAGCTTCAGCTGGGCTTTTTGAAGGTGTTAAAGGGTTCCCATATGATGGAGATGTGCAGGGAATATGGTATTGTATACAAAACACAGGAGCCTTATGAGGTACTTTCCACGAAGTGGCTGGATTATGACCACGTTTTGAAGCTGAAAACTGTGGAAAATATGGTGGAAGTGTATTATAATAGTGGACAATTCCAGAATACACTTGAATATCTGGAAAAATTTTTCCCGGATGCTTTCTCAATTTACGAGAGACTGGGCAGTTTTTACATGGAAAAAGGCTATGGTGATGTTTCTCATACAAGAATGCGAAGATATGAGATCCTGCTGGAATTTCTTGAAGATGTGCCGGAGATTTCCATGGATCAGGTAAAAGACCAGATGGTATATGATCTCTATCTGAGAGAAAACCTGAAAAGCCGTCCTGGCTTTGCCAGAGATCAGAAGCCTTTTGAGAGACAGATATGGGACTTCAGAAAACGGGAAAAAGTGGCAAAGAATGCACATGTGGAAGTATTTGCAGATGGAACAGTGCTGCTGTTTAACTATGCAGACCGTGATCCGCTGACTAACAACGCTCATGTGACAGATGTGACGAAAGATGTGTTTGAGAACCTGAACAGAGATTAAAGAGGTGAAGAGAAATGGGAATGTTTAATCCAAAGAACCGTAAAGTGATCACAGCAATTATTGCAATCATTCTGGTACTGGCAATGGTAGTGCCGACAGTTCTGTCTCTGATCGTATAATAAATTTTCGGAGGAAAAGAATGAGACTGGGACAGGCGGCAATGGAGGCTCTGAGGGCAGAAATAACCGGATGCCTGAAACCGGGAGATGAACTGGTAGTGGCATGCCCGGTGGCTTTGAAAGGAACCTCTGTAATAGCAAAAAATAAAAAGGACAAACTGGCAGAGAGATTCTCTGCCGGTTTTATTCAGAATTGCGTTTCACTTTGGGATGCTTATGGAGCCGGCAGTATTGTCTGGAAAATTGCGCAGGAGGCAGATGCCAGCGCATTATATGCTATGGGTGAGGGCGGCTTTTTAAGTGCGCTCTGGAAGATGGCAGAAGCTTCAGAAGTAGGACTGGAAGTAGACTTCCGTAAGGTACCGATTCGTCAGGAGACCATAGAAGTGTGCGAGATTTTTGACCTGAATCCATATAAGCTTCAGGCAGATGGAGCAGTACTGATTGGAATCCGCGGAGGTGAAGCACTGGTACAGAGACTTCGCAATGAGGGTTTTGTGGCAGAGGTTATCGGTCAGACTAACAGTGGTAATGACCGGCTTCTCTACAGTGGCGGCAGTGCCCGCTATCTGGAACGTCCGGCAGAGGATGAACTGCAGCAACTTCTCAAAGAGTAACTGCAGGAAACTTAAGAGACAATTTTCTAAGAAAAGACAGACGATTAATAACAAGAGGAATAAAAACAAAATGGCAAAATTAAATATTGTACTTCATGAGCCGGAGATTCCTGCAAACACAGGAAATATCGGCCGTACCTGTGTGGCAACAGGAACCAGACTCCATCTTATCGAGCCTCTGGGATTTTCCTTAAGTGAGAAAGCCTTAAAGAGAGCAGGAATGGATTACTGGAAAGATCTGGATGTAACTACATATCTGGACTTTGAGGACTTTCTGGAGAAGAATCCCGGGGCAAAAATTTACTATGCAACAACAAAAGCACCTCAGACTTATACTGATGTTCATTATGAAGAAGACTGCTACATTATGTTTGGAAAAGAGAGCGCAGGAATCCCGGAGGACATTCTGGTCAATAATCAGGAAACCTGTGTAAGAATCCCTATGATCGGAGATATCCGTTCTCTGAACCTGAGCAATTCCGTAGCAATTGTTCTGTACGAGGCACTGCGCCAGAATAATTTTGACCACATGAATCTGGAAGGACACCTGAGAAACTACGACTGGAAATAATCACAGTAAGCAGACAGGAGGAGTTATATGCCAAATACCACAAAAGCAGCTCTGGAAGAATCCCTGAAACGGCTTCTTCTGAAGAAACCTCTGGATAAGATCACGATAACAGATATTACCACAGACTGTGGAATAAGCCGCATGGCTTTTTATTATCATTTCAAGGATATTTATGATCTGGTTGAATGGTCCTGTGTGGAAGATGGGACAAAAGCCCTGCAGGGTAAAAAGACTTCTGAGTCCTGGACAGAAGGGCTGACCCAGATATTTGAGGCAGTGCTGGAAAACAAACCGTTTATTATGAATGTTTACAGAAATGTGGACAGGGAGCGGATAGAAAATTATCTTTTTAAATTAACCTATGATCTGATTGTGGGTGTGGTGGAAGAAAAAAGCAAGGGTCTGAATATCACAGAAGAGGATAAAAAATTTATTGCAGACTTCTATAAATATGGTTTTGTGGGAATCATGCTTGAGTGGATCAGGGAAGGAATGAAAGAAAATATTGAAGATCTGGTAAGAATGATGGATCTGACGCTTCACGATACAGTGACTACATCCATTCATAACTTTCAGAAAAATAATATGGAAAAATAATCATATAAAAATTCTTTACAAAAGCCGCAGGGTGATAAAAAACTTATCATTCGGCGGCTTTTGTAAATTGTAGAATCATATTTTAACTGTTAATATACAGCCATAGCAACAAACAAATCATTCAGACGGATGAAATGCTTATGATATGGGAAACATACAGATAAGAATGTAAAAGTCATGAAGATGTCTTGACGGGAAATGGGTAAAGTAGAGAGAACGAAAAGCATTTAAAATCACAGAGCTGAAAGAACTTCTAAAGAAGAATTGAAGAAAGGTGGATGTGTATTATGAGTAAAAATAAAGGTTTAGGACTTGTATCCGCATTGGCAGTTGGAGCAGGCGTGGCAGCAGTGGCAGCAGGAAAGAAATATAAAACAGCTGAGACAAAGAAAAAAGAAGATTATGACGCACTTCATAATACAAGTGAATATCGCAATACAGAACGTGGAAAATATGAGAAAAACAGTAAGGGAATTTATTATACAAACGGTAACTATGAAGCATTTGCACGTCCAAGAAAGCCGGAAGGCGTAGATGATAAACATGCTTATATCGTAGGAAGCGGACTGGCTTCTCTTGCAGCAGCCTGTTTCCTTGTACGTGACGGACAGATGCCCGGAAAGAATATCCACATTCTGGAAGCAATGGATATTGCAGGCGGTGCATGTGACGGTATCTTTGATCCGAGCCGCGGATATGTGATGCGTGGGGGACGTGAGATGGAAAACCATTTCGAGTGCTTATGGGATCTTTTCAGAAGTATTCCATCCATTGAAACACCTGGTGTATCTGTACTTGACGAATATTACTGGCTGAATAAGGAAGACCCGAACTATTCTCTCTGTCGTGCAACAAAAGAGAGAGGCAAGGATGCTCATACAGACGGTAAATTCAATCTGAGCCAGAAGGGCTGCATGGAGATCATGAAGCTGTTCATGACAAAGGATGAAGATCTTTATGACAAGACAATTGAAGATGTATTTGATGAGGAAGTATTTGATTCCACATTCTGGTTATACTGGAGAACCATGTTCGCATTTGAGAACTGGCACAGTGCACTGGAAATGAAACTGTACTTCCAGAGATTTATCCATCACATTTCCGGACTTCCGGATTTCAGCGCCCTGAAATTTACTAAATACAATCAGTATGAATCCCTGATTCTGCCAATGCAGAAATATCTGGAAGAAGCAGGCGTTGAATTCCAGTTCAATACAGAGGTTACAAACGTACTCTTTGAGTTTGGAGCCGTCTCTGCCCAGTTTTGTATCAACGTTGTTGATCAGAGCGTGTGGCAGGATTGCAGCGCCTTTGAGGATCATCTTGTCTGCGTTTTCATAACGGTTATCACCGGACTGGGTGAAGATCGGAATTGGTGTTTCGGAAACGGTTGTGCCGTATTCGTCAGCAACAACTTCGCTCATCAGACGTTTTGTAGCTTTTGCAACTGCGTCCAGGATTGCCTGGGAAACACCGTAACGGATTGCGGTATGCAGTCTCTTGCCGTCAACTTCGATTGCTTCCATCATTTTGGTCAGTTCTCTGAAGTTGTCTGCTTCTTTGCCTACCAGAGCAGGTTTGATATATTTATCGATAACTGGGATGAAGTCCTCAGCCAGGAACAGAGGGTCACGGCCGCCTGCACCGGAGTACTGAACTGCTGCACAGTCGCCCCATGCAACCTGTCCGTCTTCCAGAACCAGCATAACCGAGATGGACTCGCCTGCCTGACGGATGGATTTGAATCCAGGAGTCATTGTGTCGCCAAAGTAAGCAGCACCGTCGGAAACTGCTCCAGATTTGATTGCTTTCTGGTCGTCAAAGAAGAAACCTGTACGGCCTGGTGCGCATACTACGTTTACGATTTTCATTTTAAAAATCTCCCTTCTTATTTGACCCAAAAGGCATCTTGGTCTTTTGGGTGCAAACCCGGATGTTAAAATCTGGGTTTGAAATATTCATTGATCCGGCGCAGAGTTTTACTGCGCCGGTTTGTCACAGTAAGTAAAATCCCTGATCGATTAATATCTTGGTCTGCC
>ENA-OOWV01000885-OOWV01000885.1-human-gut-metagenome-genome-assembly--contig:-NODE-885-length-21409-cov-6.065889_pt1 | contig 21409 bp, 25 predicted proteins | sample MGYA00241584_ERZ501337 | MGnify/ENA primary metagenome ERZ501337 (study PRJEB25962, sample SAMEA2042744) | human gut metagenome | biome: human gut; feature: human-associated habitat; material: faeces... | reverse complement strand
ACTCGAAAGGGAGGTTTCGTGCCAAAGGTACAGACTTCAAGAAAGAAGTTTGAGCTAAAGGTTAGAGCATACAAGAACTGGATTTACGATAATCGAAATCGACCAATGCGAGAAATAATTAAAGAGTTGAACGTAAAACTAATTGGACACTATCGATATTATGGTGTTACATGGAATTTTCGGAAGATAACAACATTCCTGCATAGAGTACAACAGTTTCTATTCAAAGCCATGAATCGGAGAGGTTGTAGACGGGCATACACATGGAATGGATTTGTGGAAATGCTCAAGTATTACCCATTAGCAAAACCTAAAACGTACTATTGTTTATATTGAAGCGAATGTTACTATGAGGAGCCGTATGCGGGAAAGCCGCACGTACGGATCTGTGAGGGGCTAAGATTGAGAGGTCTTAGTCTACTCGACTATTTCGGATATGAATGAAGCCAGAATTACCCCCGGTGCAGATGCCCTTTCAGACCTTCTTTTGTACACCCCAAAACGTACACTCAGAATCCTGCAATCCCTCTTGCAGGAAACCCACACACTTTAGAAAGGAAAAGCTGCGATGTCAAATAAACAGGTAAAAAATACCAGTCCAACAAGAGAAAGGGCATCTGCACCGGGGGTAAGAGCAAGTGTAACAATAGAAGCTGCATTTGCAGTTCCCCTCTTTATGTTTGCAGTATTAAGCTTGATTTTTTTAATTGAAATCCAGAGTATACGAGGTTGTATCCATGCAGCAGGAAGTGATGCAGCCAAACAGGCAGCAGAGTCAACGGCTGTCCTTCCTGTATTGAATACAATTCAATTAAAATCAGATCTGGTGAATCTGATTGGAGAAGAAAGAATTGAGAGAAGTATTCTGAATGGTGGTACATCAGCTATCAGTTGCTGGAAGTCTTATTGGATTCCGGGAACAGAAGAGATAAATGTTGTTATCGAGTACAAGATAAAGATTCCGGTTCCATTAATGAAAAGTCCTTCGGTGAAGTTGAAAGATGAGTTTAAAGTCAGTGCATGGAATGGTTATCAAAAAGATAGAAAGGGAAATGAAGACGGACAGATTGTCTATATCACAGAAAAAGGAACAGTATGGCATTCAGATTATCAGTGCAGCTATCTTCAATTATCTATTCAATATGTTCAATACTCAGAATTACAAAATATGAGAAATGAAGGTGGAGGAAAATACCATAAATGTGAGCAATGTGTTTATGGACAGGCAATGAATGGTGTATATATTACCAGTTATGGAAACCGGTATCACAACTCATTGAATTGCAGTTCTCTGAAGAGAACAATACGTGCAGTTCATAAAAGCGAAGTAGCAGGAAGAGGAGGATGTTCTAAATGTGCAAAATAATGAATGTATTCGGGCAAAATGGAAGGGAAAATCTATGGATGTTTTTTCAAGCTGTTATAGCAGTGTATCTGTTGATTTTGTCTGTGATAGATATTCGTTGGAAGAAAGTAAGTGTAAGAAGTCTTTTGATTTTGCTTGCGATTGCAGTTTTATGTCAGGTACTATGCAGCAAAGGAGAACTTAGGATGATGGTAGCCGGTGGATTGTGTGGAGGTGTATTTCTTTTTTTTAGTTGGTTCACACAAGAGTCATTTGGTTACGGAGATAGCATATTAATTTTGATCCTTGGAATTTTATCTGGGGGATGGAATCTTCTTTGGATTCTGTTTGCTGCATTTCTGATCGCATCTGTTTACGGAGGAATTATGATCGCACGAAAGAAGTATACAAGAAAAAATTCATTTCCGTTTATTCCATTTCTGACAGTTGCTTATCTGGGAGGCATGATTGGTGGAGTTTACTGAAAAATATACGAAAAAATACGTGAAAGGAAGTACAGTGGTAGAGATGTCTTACCTTATTCCTTTTTGCTTAATTCTATTTTTTCTGCTCATCACGATTATTTTTTACTTTCATGATAAGGCAATTTTAAACGCAGCGGCAGCGGAAACGGCTGTGACAGGAGTTGAAATGGACAGGAAAAAGATAGAAGACGCAGATCTGGATGCTTTTTTCCGAGAAAGGACGAGTGGAAAATTGATTTTTCTGGAAAATATAACAACCAGAGTTGATCTATCAGGGAAGAAAATAGAGGTAGAAGTTTTTGCATCAAAAGGACGAATGAAGATTCATCTGATACAACGTGCAACAAAGGTGAAACCAGAAGAAAAAGTCAGATGGGAAAAATAGACTTCTGTAAAGCTGAAAAAATGAAGGGAGAAGAAAAGCAGATGGAAGAAAAAAAGATAAATCAGCAGAGCAGAGTGGCAGAGTCTGAAATCATAATAGACAGCGTACAACCGTATCGGGAGAATTATCAGATGCGGATGCTTAAGAATAATCGGATTCCCGGATTATTGAGAGTAAGTGGATGTGGAATGGAAGGTGCAAGTAGATATTATTATCATACAGGACATTCACAGTCGTTGGAAACGTATTATAAAAATAAAGATATCAGAGCAGAAGAGATATTAAAACTGACAAGACAATTTCTCAGTGTTATGGAAAAAATGAAAGATTATATGTTAGAACCAAATTATCTGATGCTTTCAGAAAAATATATTTTTGAAAAGAATGAAAACTATTTTTTCTGTTTTTTTCCAGAGAATGAGAAGACCTGGCAGGTGTCTTATCATGAACTGACGGAGTATTTTGTAAGGAAAGTTGATTATCAGGATTTGGAGAGTATTCAACTTGCCTGCATGCTTCACAAAGAAACGCTAAAAGAAACCTATGACCTGGAAAGCATACTGCAGCAGTATGAGGAAGAAGCAAAAAACAGGGAGGAAAAGTCTAAAGAAGAGAAGATCAGAGAAGAAAGTAAGAGAGAAAAAGACAGAAGAGAAATGGAAGAAAATCAAAACATTGAGGTACAGGAAAACAGTTATTATAACAAGTCGAGAGAGAATTATGCAGTGATGGAAGAAAAGAGATATGGTCCGATCAAGAAATTTGCAAAACGTTTTAAGTCTGGAAAATGGGGAGAATGGGAAGATCTGATAACGGAAGCTGATGACTATGAATGATATATAGGATGTGGTATAGTATACGCAGATTCAAAAACATATCATAGAAGTCAAAAGGGAGTCAGAAAGAATGAAAGAGAGAGCAAAAGAAATAATGACGATCACGTTGATAGGAATCAATATTCTGGTGTTTATTGTTCTTACTATGATCGGACGGACTGAGGATGGCTATTTTATGTTGCAGCATGGAGCAATGTATGAACCGTATATCATAGAAAATCAGGAATACTATCGGCTGTTTACCAGTCTTTTTCTGCATTTTGGAATCTCACATTTATTAAATAACATGGTGCTTTTGTGGGCACTTGGATCGATTTTTGAAAAAGAGGCCGGTAAAATTCGGTTTCTGTTCTGCTATTTTATCAGTGGAATAGGTGGTAATCTGCTGTCTTTGTACTGGAATACCATGCACGACAGACAGATTGTATCTGCCGGAGCATCGGGAGCAATTTTCGGACTAATGGGAGGGTTGCTTTGGATTGTATTTGCGAACAGGGGAAGGCTGGGAACACTGTCAGGAAGAGGCATGCTGATTATGGTTGTACTGAGTCTCTATTTTGGATTTACCAGTACAGGTGTAGATAATCTGGCTCACGTAGGAGGATTGATTTGCGGTTTCCTGACAGCGCTGCTAACCTATCGAAGAAAAGATCAAAAGATCCTAACGGTATCTGATATTAACGATATCTGATATTTTACGCAGGAAGTGTGATCGATACGATTGTTCCATTGGTATGGTCAGATGTAATGTCGATCGTTCCATTATGTGCTTCAATGATTCTTTTGGAAACTGCGAGACCAAGACCGGTACCGTTTTCTTTGGTCGTAAAGAATGGTTCATAAAGCTTATCAACAATTTCAGTCGGAATACCACAGCCGTTATCCTGACATTGAATCAGAATTTTATCGTCAAGCTTCTTTGCGCGAAACTGCAGACGTGGGGCATACTTACAATCGGCAAGAGCGTCTTTGGCATTTGTAAGTATGTTTAAGAAGACTTCCTCTAATTTGGTGCGATCACCATTGAACCTTTTTATATTCTTATCAATACTGGAAGTCATCTCAATCTTTGATTTTTCAAAGTTGAGAGACATGGCGAACAGAACAGCAGAGTTGCGAAGAACATGTCCAAGAGGAAAGGAAGCACGGTTTAATTGGTTTCCGTTGTTGAGTTCTGTCAGATCATCCAGCAAATCACACATATGTCTGGCGCCATCCATGCATTCTTCCCAGACACAGGAACCTTTAGCGGTTTCAGCATAAAGAGAGCTCATTAATTGCATAGAAGAATAAAGAACAGTCATAGGATTGCGGATCTCATGCGCAATTGTAGCAACAGCAGCATCATGGTTCTTCAGAAGCTGTGTGATAATCTCTTTTGCATCTTTGTTTGTTTCCATCAGGTGGTTCATTTTTTCAAGATCGATATTTGTTAACATAATACTTACTCCTAATAGTTAGATTTTCTTGAGTTTGGTAAGAGTGTAGCACCACCGAAAACAGCATTCAATAAAAATCATTCGACTATTTTCGACCTTTTTCGACCTGTTGTCTGAAAAATGTATTCTCTTTTTCTGAAAAATGGTCTATACTACAGATAAAATAAAATGGAAAGAGGAAAGATCATGAGAGATGATAATTGTATTTTCTGTAAAATAGCAAATGGAGAGATTCCATCAGCAACATTGTATGAGGATGAGGAGTTCAGAGTAATTCTGGATCTTGGACCGGCATCAAAAGGACATGCGCTGATCCTTCCGAAGAATCATTACCGTAATCTGTATGATATTGACGAGGCAACAGCTTCAAAAGCAATCTGTCTGGCAAAAAAGATGATTACAAAGATGACAGATGTACTTGGATGTGATGGTTATAATATCGTTCAGAACAACGAAGAGGCAGCTGGACAGACGGTATTCCATTTCCATATGCACTTAATCCCAAGATATAAGAATGACAATGTAGGTCTTGGATGGCATATGGGAGAACTTACAGAAGAAGATAAGAAAGAGATACTTGAAAAATTAAAATAGTACTGGAGAAGATATGTTAACAGAAAATCGCGAATTCAATGAGATTTATGAACAATATAAAAATCTCATTCTAAAAGCGGCATATACTTATTCAGGCAGTTATAGTGCAGCGGAAGATATTACTCAAGACACTTTTCTGAAACTGTATATGGGATATGACAGCATGAAGAAGAAAAATATTTCTTCATGGCTGTTTACAACGGCAAAAAATGCGGCATTAAATTACAGGAAAAAGCATAGCCGGGAGATCTTCGAGATTGATGAGAATTGGGACAGTGAAGAGGATACCGAGAAAAATGAAGCACAGGTAAATAGTGCAGAGGAACAGTTTCTGGAAGACGAGCTTCAGAAACAAAGGTTAGAGCTTCATGAAAAGATTTTCACCAATTTGATGGAAAAGAATGAAAGATGGTACGATGCTATTGTCCTTGTATATTACATGGAGATGCCACAGGCAAAAGCAGCAGAATTAATGGGCATTCGACTCGAAGTGCTTCATAGTCTTCTGCACAGAGCAAAGAAATGGATTAAGAAAAAGTACGGAACGGAGTACGAAGAAATGAACCGGGAAGACTAAGAGCAAAACCAAATGTTTACTGTTCAATGTACAAAGAAAAAGTGTATGAGGAACAGTGGTGCCGATAGTTTCCCGGTATCTTTTTAAATACTGTAGTTTTATGAAGAGTGTTGCCGGTAGATGAACTACACTATTTTGTGGCAGCTTCTTCAATGAGGCCGATAATAGTAGCAATCGGATCCTGCTGACCAGAATTGTGCATTGCATTTATGAACTGCTCACGGTTTTCGTACAGGTTATGAACTGCATCCAAAAGCGTTGCATTCGTAAGCTGTTCTTCCTCGATTACAAGACTGAATCCCTGACGTTCGAAAGAATGTGCGTTAAGAATCTGATCGCCACGACTTGCACGGGCAGAAAGCGGAATCAGAAGATTCGGTTTTCTAAGAGCAAGCAGTTCACAGATTGCATTCGCACCGGCACGTGAGATAACAACATCTGCAAGAGCAAAGAGATCACGCAGTTCGTTTTTGATATATTCAAACTGACAGTAGCCTTTGATTTCTTTCAGAGAATGATCAACCTTTCCTTTTCCGCAGAGATGGATGATCTGGAACTGTTTCAGCAGTTCAGGAAGGGCAGCACGTACCGCCTCGTTGACAGCTACAGCACCAAGACTTCCGCCGATTACGAGAATGACAGGTTTTTCATCTGTAAAGCCACACATCTTTCTGGCGGCATCCTTATCACCAGTAAGAAGTTCCTGACGAATCGGAGAACCGGTAAGAACAGCTTTTCCTTCCGGAAGAGCATCTAACGTCTCCGGGAAGTTACAGCAGACTTTGACAGCAGATGGAATTGCCAGTTTATTTGCCAGGCCAGGTGTCATATCAGACTCATGAATAATGACCGGAACTTTGCATCGCTTTCCAGCAAGAACAACTGGAACCGAAACAAATCCGCCTTTAGAAAAAATAACATCAGGCTTTAAGCCTTTGATTAACTTACGGGCTTCACCAAAGCCTTTGATCACACGGAATGGATCTGTGAAATTCTGCAGACTGAAATAACGGCGCAGCTTTCCAGAAGAAATTCCATGATATGGAATTCCAAAAGGTTCAATCAGTTCCTTTTCGATTCCATTGTAAGAACCTATGTATTGAATATCATAGCCTAATTCTCTAAGCTTTGGAATCAGGGCTATATTCGGAGTGACATGTCCGGCAGTACCGCCGCCGGTCAATATAATTCGCTTCATAAATTAACCTCCAGATTTAGTGTAGAGTGCTACTGTTCGAAGTAAATTGAGAACACTAGCCTTATAGCATCATATTACCCTTATTTGAAAAAATGTCAAGAAAAACGGGACACACAAACTGGAGAGAATAAGGTAAAGAAAATGAAAAAACTGAAAAAATTATCATTGGAAAATGAAATGAAAAAAGAAGCTGAACAGATTGAAAAGAAAGTCCGAGAGGACAGATCACTGGATGATATTACAGTGTCTGATGAGATGGAAAAAGAGCTTTTCAATAAGATTCAGGATTACGAATACGACAAGAGGCATAAAAAAGTCATCCGCAAAAAGAAGAAAAGCAAGCTTGTAATCGGAGCACTGGCAGCAGTGCTGGTTTTAGTGTGCGGAAGTGTGATGACCAGTGTGGGGAGTAAGTCGTATTGGAAGATGTTATGGAATGATAGTAATGGAGATGAACAGAATAATGGTATAGACGTGGAGAATATGGAGTCAATAGAGTCAGAGGATATTGATGAGTCAGCAGTTTATAAAGAAATTGCCAAGGTGATGGGAAATTATTTAGTTCGTATGGAATATAAGCCAGAAGACATGATGTTAAAGAAATATAGTGTTGATAGTGAGCAAAGAAGAGTGACACTTTTTTATCAATATGGACAACAGGTGATTCGTTACACGATGTATACCAATTCCAAAGATTCTTCCTTGGGACAAAAAACGGTTGATAATCTAATAAATGAGTATGAAATTGATAAGAATGGTAAGAAAATTAAGATAGAAGAATATGAAGTAAAGAATATAAAAGAAAAAAGATATATAGCAGAATTTGAATATAAAGATGTTCAATATCAGTTGAAAGGAATTATGGAAAAAGATGAGTTTGATAAAATTATAAAAAATTTATTTTTTATGTAAAAACGCGTAAGTTTTTTGTAATTCAGTTGTTTACTTATCAGAAGACAATAATAAAAAGAGGGGGAAGATAGTCTTATGATAAGAAAGAAGATAACATCCATATTGGTAAGTACTATGGCATTTTGTTTTATAGCATGTGCGTCTGTAACGGGGGTCAAAGCTGATAATAGTAAGGCAGAGGTTGTCGATGGCTCTTATTTAACTTCAGCAGATTCATCAACAGGCTATACACCGAAGAGTGATGAACGTGGCGAACATCTGATGGATGGGGAGTGCTCAATTACAAAAGCAGGAACCAAGCGAATTTATACATATGGAGCAACGACAGCAAACCATACGGTTGATGCGATTGCAGTGATTGTATATGTGGATAAATATAATGAGAAAGACGGAAAATGGCATCAGATTGACGCTTATTCCAAGAAAATAGAAAATGATTATTATGTTGCTACATCGAAGTCTATTCAAGTAGATCGGGGATATTATTACAGAGTACATGCAGAGCATTTTGTAAGAATGGGAGAAGAACCAGTAGAGGAAACTTATTCTTACACCAACGGCATTTTAGTCCCATAAGCATCTTCCTCCCACACCAACGGCAGAAGATGCAGCCCGTGGGCTGGCCTAACAGCCGCTGCGCGGTGGTTCGCTCGGATACTCACAAATTAGATTCTAATAGATAAAAGTGAGAGCCTTGTTCCTTGATACACCACAATTGAATAAATGAGCATATAATCACCATAAGCGGCTGTTAATCAGTCCATGGACTAGTAGGGCAGAAGGGAAGGATTGAATCAAGAGTAGCGATCCTTCCCTATTAGTTTGCCATTTTTTAAGTTATTTTCCTGTTGCTTCTTTCAGTGCCTGAGCAAGCTGATCCGGACAGGAAGTTTTCTTGAATCCACACTGGATTCCTTCCAGGCGTGAGATGGCCTCATCTACATCCATTCCTTCAACCAGATGGGAAATTCCCTGCAGGTTACCGTTACATCCGCCAACGAAGGAAACATTATGAATCTTGTTATCTTCGATATCAAAGTGAATGCTCTGGGAACAGACACCTTTTGTTCTATAATCCATATCTAGATATCCTTTCTTTTAAATTTTTAGATCTTTTAGTTACCTTTTGAATTATAGCAAATCAAATATAAAAAAACAATTTTTCTTTTCACATCTTTCAGCATAATTTTCCTCAATACGACAATTTTGATTTTTGCTGTAGAAATCTGTAGAACGATTTATGCGGACAGAATATAAAATCAGGTTTATAATATCTACAAACGTAACGAAGGGGAGGCCCGAACAGTTACGCGCAATATTTTTAAAACCAGGAGGGGTTGCTATGTTAAGAGAACTGGCAGTGAACACAAGAGTCATCTATTATCTGATGGCACTTCTGGGCATAATCGGAGTGCTGGCAAAAGCAGTGAATCAGCAGACATTGAATCAGATGCTGAAGGCGGCGGGGAATATGTCCAAGAGTACACACCGACTGATAAAACTCGTAAGAGCAAAATACGAACATGCATGTATGGTGCATGACAGTGTAGAGAATACGAATGCATTTGTGGAGAAATATATTTATGAATATAGAGGATTTTTGTTTGGGATTCATACCTGGAGACAGATGGAATTGCTGACGGTGTGGTTTGTTGGAATTCTTGCAGCTCTTGGTGCATTCGAATGTTATATTACTTATGGATTTTCAGATGCGGCGTATCAATATATAGAAACAGGATTAGCGGAGATGGTACTCCTTTTTGTTATCAGTCATCTTTCGGACGAACAGTACAAGCTTAATGCTGTCAGGATGTATATGGTGGATTATCTTGAGAATAATTGTGCATTTCACGTAAAGAGACAGCGGACTACGGATAGAGAAGAATTGAATGTGATCGCTGCAGAGAATACCGGAAAGCAGGAGTGGGAAGAAAAGAAAGGGGAAAGAGAGATACATAGAGAAGACAACGTACAGAATGGAAATAAAACAAAAGCAGAGAGGACGGAGCTGCCGATCAATATCGAGGGAGAAGCAAGATCGGTAGAGCCGGCAAGGAATCCGAAAGGAAATTCAGAGAGAGACGTAGATAGAGATTCGGAGCGAGATTCAGGAAGAAATGCAGAAAGAGAAGCGGCGATTCGTCAGATTCTGGAAGAATTTTTAACATAACGAAAACTAAAATTTCTTGAGCAGCATTTGTAAATAAGGTATAATAAAAAGCAGTTGGTAGCCGCCGGTCATGGAATATCAGGAATGGCGGCAGGGAAAGAAGAACCAACTGCTTTTTTAGGGCTTATAAACAAGAAAAGAAAGTAACTGATTAAGACAGGTGCAAAGAGTAATAGGAGGAGTTGCTATGTTAAGAATAGGAATGTTGACCAGCGGTGGAGACTGCCAGGCACTTAACGCAGCAATGCGCGGTGTTGTAAAAGGAATTTGCAACAAGCGCAAAGATGTAGAAATCTATGGATTTAAAGATGGATACAAAGGTCTGATCTATTCGGATTTCAATATGTTGACATCAAAGGATTTCTCGGGAATTCTGACACAGGGTGGAACAATTCTTGGTACATCCCGTCAGCCGTTCAAACTGATGCGTGTGCCGGATAAGGATGGAATAGACAAGGTGGAGGCAATGAAGCACACATATCATAAGCTTCATCTGGATTGTCTCGTTATTCTTGGAGGAAATGGAACTCATAAGACAGCAAATCTTCTTCGTGAGGAAGGACTCAATGTAGTGACACTGCCGAAGACGATCGATAACGATCTGTGGGGAACAGACATGACATTTGGATTCCAGAGTGCAGTTGATATCGCAACAGATACGATTGACAGAATCCATACGACAGCAACTTCCCACAGCCGTGTATTTATTATCGAGGTTATGGGTCACAAAGTAGGTCATGTAACTCTGCATGCCGGAATTGCAGGCGGAGCAGACATAATTCTTCTTCCGGAGATCCCATATGATATTAAAGCAATCAAGAATGTGATCGACAAACGTACACAGGCAGGTAAGAGATTTACAATCCTTGCTGTTGCAGAGGGTGCGATTTCCAAAGAAGATGCAAAACTGAAAAAGAAAGAATACAAAGAGAAGCTGGCAAACAGAAAATATCCTTCTATCGCTTACGAACTGGCAGAACAGATTGAAAAAGAGACAGACAAGGAAGTTCGTATCACAGTTCCTGGACATACACAGAGAGGTGGCACACCTTGTGCTTATGACCGCGTATTTGCAACAAGAGTCGGAGCGAAGGCAGCAGAATTGATCCTGAATGAAGAATACGGATATATGGTAGCCATGAGAAATGGTGAGACAGTGAAAGTTCCGTTGGAAGAGGTTGCAGGAAAGCTGAAATATGTTGATCCGAACTGTGGTCTAATCAAAGAAGCGAGAACAATCGGTATCAGCTTCGGAGACGAGGTGTAATTCATGTCATATACGGCGCTATACAGAAAGTTCCGTCCTTCTGAATTCGAAGATGTAAAAGGACAGGATCATATTGTTACAACGCTTCAGAACCAGATTAAGGCGAACAGGATCGGACATGCGTATCTGTTTTGCGGAACGCGAGGAACCGGTAAGACAACGGTTGCGAAAATATTTGCGAAGGCAGTAAACTGTGAGCACCCGGTAAATGGAAGTCCATGCGGAGAGTGTGAGATGTGTAAATCTATCGCTGCCGGCACTTCAATGAATGTGATCGAGATCGATGCTGCATCGAACAATGGTGTTGATAATATCCGTGAGATCCGGGAGGAAGTGACATATCGACCGACAGAAGGTAAGTATAAAGTATACATTATCGACGAGGTGCATATGCTTTCCATCGGAGCATTTAACGCATTGCTTAAGACACTTGAGGAGCCGCCGGAGTATGTTATTTTTATTCTGGCGACGACAGAAGTGCATAAAATCCCAATTACGATTCTTTCCAGATGTCAGCACTATGATTTCAAGAGAATCAGCATTGAGACAATTACAGACCGTATGCGTGATCTGATGCAGACAGAACAGGTAGAAGTGGAAGAAAAAGCACTTCGCTATATCGCAAAGGCGGCAGACGGATCTATGCGTGATGCACTCAGTCTGCTGGATCAGTGTATTGCATTTTATCTGGGACAGAAGCTGACGTATGATCATGTGCTTGAAGTACTTGGTGCGGTGGATACGGATGTGTTCAGCCGCCTACTTCGGAAAGTATTGGAAAGAGATGTTGCCGGAGTTCTTGATATCGTGGAAGATCTGGTTATGCAGGGACGTGAACTGACCCAGCTGGCCGCAGATTTTACATGGTATCTGAGAAATTTGCTTTTGGTTAAAACTTCTGATAATATAGAGGACGTGCTGGATGTGTCTACGGAAAATATGTTGCAGCTCAAGGAAGAATCAAAGATGATCGAACTTGATATGCTGTTGCGTTATATCCGTATATTCTCAGAACTTTCCGGTCAGCTGAAGTATGCGACGCAGAAGAGAGTACTTCTGGAAGTTGCACTGATCAAGCTTTGCACTCCGGCGATGGAGACTGGTCAGGATGCACTTCTGGACAGAATCCGTGCGGTAGAAGACAAAGTAGAGAAAGGACTTGCTGCAGCCGCAGATATGCCGCAGCGAGTTGTTTACGTGAATGGAGATGATGCGTCATTATCCGGATCAGGCGTTGCGGGAAGCAGGAAGGCGAAACCGGAGCTGCCGAATGCAATTCCGGAGGATGTGCAGGAAGTGGTGAAGAATTTCCGTTCTATCGCAGATGAAGCGTCAGGTATGATCAGAGGCTTTCTTAAAAAAGCAAGACTGAGTCTTGGTGGTGACAATCGCTTGCTGATTGTACTGCCAGATGCTATGTCGGCAGATATGGTTGGCAGAGAAGATCATGTGCAGGAACTTGAACAGCTCATTGAAGAGAAGATTGGAAAGAAAGTCGAGGTGGATGTCCGTCATGTAGAAGAGGGCAGACACTTTGAGGATACATTTGTGGACATAGAACAGAAAATAAATATGGAAATAACAGTGGAGGATTAGACATGGCAAAGCGTGGAGGATTTCCAGGCGGCGGAATGCCGGGAAATATGGCGAATCTGATGAAGCAGGCACAGAAGATGCAGCGTCAGATGGAAGAGCAGCAGAAAGAACTTGAGACAAAAGAGTTCACAGCAGCTGCAGGCGGCGGAGCAGTAGAAGTAACTGTATCCGGCAAAAGAGAAGTAACAAAAGTAAAACTTGCAGAAGAAGTTGTAGATCCGGACGACATTGAGATGCTGGAAGACCTGATCGTAGCAGCGACAAATGAAGCACTGCGTCAGGTTGAGCAGGAGACAAATGCAGCAGTATCTAAGATGACAGGCGGATTTGGCGGTCTTGGAGGCGGAATGTTCTAATGGATTACTACAGTAATCAGATCAGCCGCCTGATCGAGGAGTTCTCGAGACTTCCGGGAATCGGGAATAAATCAGCACAAAGACTTGCATTTCATGTGATCAATATGCCGGTAGAGCAGGTAGAAGGACTTGCGAATGCGATCGTAGATGCCCGCAAGAATGTCCGTTACTGTAAGGAGTGCTGTACGTTGACGGATAAGGATATCTGCCCAATCTGCAGCAATCCGGACAGAGATCATAAGACAATCATGGTAGTGGAGACACCGCGTGATCTGGCAGCGTATGAGAAGACTGGAAAGTACAACGGAGTCTATCATGTACTTCATGGAGCAATTTCTCCAATGCTTGGAATCGGTCCCGGGGATATCCGTCTGAAAGAATTGATGGAGCGTCTGCAGGGAGATGTGGATGAAGTGATCATTGCGACGAATTCTAGTCTGGAAGGCGAGACAACAGCAATGTATATCAGTAAACTTATCAAACCGGTCGGAATCAAGGTGAGCAGGATTGCCAGTGGTGTTCCGGTTGGTGGTGATCTGGAATACATTGATGAGGTAACACTGCTCCGGGCATTAGAAGGAAGAACAGAATTGTAAAAGCATTTGAGACACCGGCAGGAAGGACTGGCTATGGCGAAGAAAAAAGTTACATCTTCAGATGTGGCAAAGCGCGCGGGAGTTTCACAGGCAACGGTCTCGATGGTACTCAATAAGAAGTATAACGTCTCTTTTTCAAAAGAAGTAATCCAGAAAGTGGAGGCAGCGGCGGAAGAACTGGGGTATGAACTTCCGAAACGCAGAACACAGCGTGGAGAGCGACGAGAAAAACTGCTCGTTGTCATCAGCCCTAACCTGACAAACCCATACTATGTAATGCTTTTGCAAGGAATTGAATCAAGGGCAACAGAGCAGGGGTTCGGAATCTTTGTCTGTAATACACAGAGAGATTTATCTGAAAATGATCTCGACTCTGAATGCACAGGGAATTATCTATATGTGCAATCCGGGGAAATGCTTTCTCGGACAGCTCAAAGAAATGTCTGAAAGGATTCCGGTTGTTGTGATCAATAACCAGGAGAAGCATTTGGATGTAGATGCAGTGGAGTTGGACAATACAAAGCTTGGAAGATTAATGGGCAGACATCTTCTGGAGCTGGGGCATCAGCATGTGGCATACATTACACCGCCATTAACTGCAAGACAGAAGCAGAGATTCCGCCGGGTAGAAGGTTTTCTGGATGAATTCAGAAAAGCCGGATATGGCGATCAGGTGATTGTAAAAGAAGCAGATGAAGAATTTGACCGGAATGTTCCGGGAATCGATTCAGAGTACCGCATCGGATATGATCTGACAAAAGAACTGCTCCGGACAGAAAAAGATCTCACTGCAATCGTGGGGCTGAATGATATGATCGCATTTGGGATTATGGATGCACTCCAGGATATGAAGTATAAAGTTCCCGGAGATGTCTCGGTTATGGGATGTGATAATACTTTATTTTCCAAAGTTAAGAAAGTGTCACTTACAACGATCGAGCATTTTGTAGTTCACAAAGGAATGGATGCCTGTGATATCATCATGAAAAAGATCAGTTCAAGGGACTGGAAGTATACGGAATTTGAACCGGTCAGTATTTATCATGTGGAATATGAGCCACAGATCGTGGTTCGTGGAACAACGTCTTATGCGAAGACAAAATAGTTGATGTATAGACGTTGTATTATTTAAAATTAATAAAAAATAATAAAATTATTACTAATAAAAACAACAAAAACAAACGATTCTGATTTTAGAAAATGTTGATAAAGCCTTTAAAATAAAGATTTTTATACAGAATAAAAACGATTGATATTAACTAATATTAATAAAAACGGTTAATATGTCGGATTATTAAGTGAAAAATGACTATTAATAATTTTTCAGACAGTTGACCTCAGGTTTTGGAAGCTATATAATCAGCTTATAAACAAACGAATTACTGCTGGAAAAACAGTGAGTTGTATCAGTGGTAAGAGGAAGATTCATGTATAGGAGGACTTAAAAATGAAATTTTTTATCGACACAGCTAATGTAGAGGATATCAAGAAAGCAAATGACATGGGAGTGATCTGCGGAGTTACAACAAACCCGTCTCTGATCGCAAAAGAAGGACGTGTTTTTGAAGAAGTTATCGCTGAGATCGCATCTATCGTAGACGGACCGATCAGTGGAGAGGTTAAGGCTACAACAACAGATGCAGAAGGCATGATCGCAGAAGGACGTGAGATTGCAAAGATCCATCCGAACATGGTAGTTAAGATTCCTATGACAGTAGAAGGCCTGAAGGCTGTTAAAGTTCTTACAGCAGAGGGAATCAAGACAAATGTAACTCTGATCTTCACAGCAAACCAGGCACTTCTTGCAGCAAGAGCAGGAGCTACTTATGTTTCTCCGTTCCTTGGACGTCTGGATGACATTTCTACAAAGGGAGTTGACCTCATTGCAGAGATCGTAGAGATGTTCGAAGTAGCAGGAATTGAGACAGAGATTATCGCAGCAAGTGTACGTAATCCAATCCATGTAACAGAATGTGCACTGGCAGGAGCAGATATTGCAACAGTACCTTACAAGGTAATCGAGCAGATGACACATCACCCACTGACAGATGCAGGTATCGAGAAGTTTAAAAAGGATTATATTGCTGTTTTTGGTGAGTAATCCGGGAAATAACGTTAAGACTGAAAATGGAATCAGAATGGAAATTAAAAAGGAGATATCATGAACAAGTTAGAGCTTATGAAAACTGCGAATGAGATCCGGAAAGGGATTGTAACAGCACTGCATAGCGCAAAGGCCGGACATCCAGGTGGATCTCTCTCAGCAACAGAGATTTTTACATACCTTTATTTTGAAGAGATGAACGTAGACCCGAAAGATCCAAAGAAAGCGGATCGCGATCGTTTCGTTCTTTCTAAAGGACACACAGCTCCGGGATTATATTCTACACTTGCGCAGAAAGGATTCTTCCCGAAGGAAGATCTCGTGACACTTCGTCATACAGGATCTTATCTGCAGGGACATCCGGACATGAAACACATTCCAGGTGTTGATATGTCTTCAGGATCTCTTGGACAGGGAATTTCAGCAGCTGTAGGTATGGCAATCGCAGGAAAGCTTGACAATGCAGACTACAGAGTATACACACTGCTCGGAGACGGTGAGATCCAGGAAGGTCAGGTATGGGAGGCTTCCATGCTGGCAGCACATAGAAAACTGGATAATCTCGTTGTTATCGTTGATAATAACAATCTTCAGATTGACGGAGCAATTACAGAAGTCAACTCTCCGTACCCGATCGATAAGAAGTTTGAGGCATTTAATTTCCATGTAATCAATATTGATGGAAATGACTTTGATCAGATCGATGCTGCATTCAAAGAAGCAAAGACAGTCAAAGGACAGCCGACAGCTATTATTGCTAAGACAGTAAAAGGAAAAGGTGTATCCTTCATGGAGAACCAGGTAGGATGGCACGGAAAAGCTCCGAACGATGAAGAGTACAAGATTGCAATGGAAGAATTAGAGAAAGCAGGTGAAGCATTATGTCAGAAGTAAAGAAGATCGCAACAAGAGACAGCTACGGTAATGCTTTGGCTGAACTCGGAACAGAACATGATAACGTTGTAGTACTTGATGCCGATCTGGCAGCAGCTACAAAGACAGGTGTATTCAAGAAAGCACATCCGGATCGTTTTATCGATTGTGGTATTGCTGAGTCTAATATGATCGGTGTTGCAGCAGGTCTTGCAACAACAGGAAAAGTGCCATTTGCAAGTTCTTTCGCAATGTTCGCAGCAGGACGTGCATTTGAGCAGGTAAGAAACTCTGTTGGATATCCACACCTGAATGTAAAGATTGGTGCAACACATGCCGGAATCTCTGTAGGAGAAGATGGAGCAACACATCAGTGTAATGAGGATATCGCTCTGATGCGTACAATTCCGGGAATGGTTGTAATTAACCCAGCTGATGATGTAGAGGCAAGAGCAGCTGTACGTGCTGCTTACGAGCATCAGGGACCGGTATATCTGAGATTTGGACGTCTCGCAGTGCCGGTGATCAATGACAGACCGGACTACAAGTTTGAGCTTGGAAAAGGTGTTGTGTTAAGAGAAGGAAAAGACCTGACGATCATCGCAACAGGACTTCCTGTAAGTAACTGTCTGGAAGCAGCTGAGAAGCTTGCAGCAGACGGAATTGATGCGAAAGTGATCAACATTCATACGATCAAACCTCTCGATGAGGAACTTGTTGTAGCAGCTGCAAAAGAGACAGGAAAAGTTGTTACAGTTGAAGAGCATTCCGTTATCGGCGGACTTGGAAGTGCTGTATGTGATGTACTTTCAGAGAAAGCTCCGACACAGGTTATGAAGATCGGTGTGAATGATACATTCGGTGAGTCTGGTCCGGCACTTGAGCTTCTGAAGAAGTATGGTCTTGATACAGACAGCATCTACGAGAAAATCAAAGCATTTGCAAAATAATCTGTAACTGTTCAGAGCCAAGCAAAATTTCATAAAACAGGTGTAAAATGCTTGCATTTTTAAGACTGTTTTTGAAATTTTATTTGGCGGATACGCCACACCGACGAAATGCGTAGCATTTTGGAGGTTGGCTCTGAACAGTTACAATAATCTAATAAAAAGAACGCTTCGCGCTTTCTGTTTACAGGATATCTGCAATCAGAGAGTACCGGAGCGTTTTTTGATGTTTGGAGATATTAAGAAAATGCCGTGCACGAAAAGTAATATTTGTCGAACTTACCTGACACTAATTGATAAAATCTCCCGATTTCCTTGTGCTATGTTAAGGGCAATCCCCGGGAAATTAAATAAAAGTGATAGAAAGGTGAGTATAAAATGGAGAGACAGATTCCAAAAAATGTGCGTCAGATAGGAAATGTGAGTGATAGTCCAAAAATCTATGTGGAAGATTATGTAGATACTTTTTTTCTTCAGTTAAGTGAAAAAAGCGAGAAAGAAAAACAACCAGAAGGAGCCTTTCTGATTGGTGAAATGCAGAAGCAGGACAATGAAGAATATATTTATATTTATGGTGCGATAAAAATAAAAGAGTTAAAAAAGGAGGGCGGTGAATACCTGATCAATGACAAGATATGGAAATGTGGTTGTGAAGAATGCAGCCAGTATTTTGAAGAAGGAGAAATCATAGGCTGGTTTGTGACAGAGCATGATTTACAGCTGGCTCCGGGTTCTATCAACGTAAAGCTGCATAAAAAATTATTTCCAAAGAAAAATACCGTTCTTGTTATGAAAGATTCGACAAACCAGGAAGATGTATTTTTTGTACATAAGCTGGGAGATCTGATGGAAATTGGAGGACATTATACTTATTACGAGAAGAATCCGTGCATGCAGAATTATATGATTGCAAGTCGAAAAAAAAATGGGGCAGTTCAGACAGAAAATGTGGAAGATACGGCTGCACAAAGCTTTCGTTCTCTGGTACGTGAACGGGGCGGTCAGAAAAGAGAAAGAAGGACAGGCAGTCTGATGTATGGAATCAGTACATGCCTTGTACTGGTCCTGATCGTGATGGGTGTTTCTATGATGAATAATTTCAGCAAAATGAAATCTCTCCAGAATAAGATAAATGTGGTTGCCGAGGGGGAAAAGCAAACATCCTCACCTGATGTGAAAGAGACAAGTGGAGCAGCAGCTACTGTGGAGAAAAATCAGGAAGCAGCAGATACAGAAAAGGAATCCGCAGAGATAACGGAAGAAAATGAAGGGGAAGAACAGACGGAAGATAAGAATACAGAAAGTGTTCCGGTTTCCGGGACTGCCGTTGCAGCAGATGAAAATGATGGTATTTATGTGGTGGAAAAAGGAGATACCCTTGCAATTATCAGTAAAAAAATGTATGGAGATGTTAATCATGTAGATGCGATCAGCCGGATGAATGGATTGCAAAATGGGAACCTGATCTATATTGGACAAAAATTGATATTGCCATAAATCCGTGTTATACTGTGAAAGACAAGTGAAAGCTAAAAGTGTATCAACAGAAAAAGGTGCACGAGACAAACGATAAGGGGAGCAATATGGCGCGAAAGAAAATGTCGAATTTACAGGTGGTAAAAACGCAGGATGATAGAAAAGCGCTGAGACAAAGGGAAAGAAGGATCAAACGCCGGAGAAGAAAAGAACTTCTTACCTATATCATCCTGATTGCGATGGCAATCTGCGGAACATACCTCCTTTTAGATAGTAAGACTTATGGCACAGTCCGCAAGGCAGACAGTTACGCGAAAGACCTTTCGGACACGAATAATTACGTTCAGTTTGCAGATGGAATTGTGCGTTATAATCATGACGGTGTGGTATTTCTAAATAAGAAGAATGAGGAAAAGTGGATTCAGCCAACACAGCTTCAGACACCGGTGATTGTTGTGAAAGACGATGTGTTTGCGGTTGCTGACAGCGGAGGCAACAGTATTCTCGTATTTACAAAAAATGGGTTGAAAGGTGAGATTCAGACAACATTACCGATTGAGAGAATCGCAGTATCGAATCAGGGAATTGTCAGTGCAATTTTGAAAGATGAGACTTCACCGAAGATCATATCCTATGATGCGGCAGGAAATATTCTGGTAGAGCAGCAGATTACGATTGGAAATACAGGATATCCGATCGCATTGGATTTGTCTGATGATGGAAAGGTTCTGGCAGTTTCTTATCTTTATACCAAAGGAACACAGGTGCAGAGCAGGATCGGATATTATAATTTTGATACTGCCGGCAAAGAGAAGGCAGATAACAAAGTGACAGCAGATACTTATGAAGATATGCTGATCGGCGAGATTTTCTTTATGGGAAATGACAGATCTGTTGCAGTTGGAGATAATGGATTTGAGATTTATACAGGAAAAGATACTCCAAAGCAGACAAAAGAAGTGAAAGTGAATCAAGAGATAAAAAGTGTTTTCCATTCGGATTCTTATTTTGGATTTGTCCTGCTTAATCAGGAGAAGTCAGGGTATGAGTTGAGAATGTATAATCAATCAGGAGATACTGTGTTCAGTAGAGAAATACAGGGAGATTATAGTCATGTAAAGATGGATGGAGACAATATCATTCTGTATGATGGAAGTAAGTGCTGTATTTATACAACGACAGGAATCCTGAAGTTTAAGGGAGACCTGGGAGCAGATGCGCAGGAAATCTTTGACGCATTTGGCCTGAACAGATACTATGTGATGAGTGATAATGAACTACGAATTGTTTATTTGACAAGATAGGAGAGATATATGGAGAATTGGTTGTTACTTGCAGTCGGGATTGTGTTTTTAGTCTGCATGATTGCCGGCTTTGTGAAGGGATTTCTCAGAATTGGTTTATCCCTTCTGTCAACAATATTGACACTGGTACTGGTGTCATTCCTTTCCCCATACGTGTCGGATGCGCTGATGAAGCATACACCGGCGCAGGACGTACTGGAGAAGAAGATAGTGGAAGCATTTATGCCAGAGCTTTCAGCAGATGATCTGTTGAAAGCGAATCTCAGTGGAACACCTCTGGAGAATTTAACGGTAGACCAGATTAAATCATTAAGCGAATCTGGATGGGACAAACTGGGGATAACTGCACAGGATATCCTGAAAGTGGTCGGAGATCTTCCAAAGGATACACAGATCCGTGAGATTGAGAATTCAATGCTGCCACAGTTTTTGAAAGATGCATTGCTGGAAAATAATAATACTGCGATTTATGAAGAACTGGATGTTACAACTTTCCCAGAATATGTTGCGGCCTATATTTCACGAATGCTCCTCAATGTTGTGTCATTTCTTGTGACATTTTTGATTGCGATCATTCTTGTAAGCGCATTGATGTATGCGGTGAATATTATTGGTGAACTTCCGTTACTTGGTGCGATCAATCATCTGGCGGGAGGAGTGCTTGGAATTGGTCTGGGATTTATTATCGTATGGATCGCATTCCTTGTGCTGACTCTGATTTATACGACAGAGATTGGAACAACGTGTTATGCGATGGTTGAGCAGAGCGCAATCTTGACGTTTTTGTACAACCATAATCCGCTGTTGATCTGGTTACTTGGATTCCGGTAGGAAAAATAAAAGAAAAATATTAAAAAATAGGGTTGACACTCTCAATAAGCTATGATATCATATAGAAGTTCTGTTGAGGACATATATATGGGGGATTAGCTCAGTTGGGAGAGCGCCT
>ENA-OOWV01000884-OOWV01000884.1-human-gut-metagenome-genome-assembly--contig:-NODE-884-length-21410-cov-10.516413_pt1 | contig 21410 bp, 23 predicted proteins | sample MGYA00241584_ERZ501337 | MGnify/ENA primary metagenome ERZ501337 (study PRJEB25962, sample SAMEA2042744) | human gut metagenome | biome: human gut; feature: human-associated habitat; material: faeces... | reverse complement strand
TGTAATACGCCCTGTGTATCTCACTCTGTGCAATAGCATTACCAAGATTTTGTCGTTTTGCAAGTCCCATATTGGTGAGGAACTCTAATTCACCCTGATAAGGCTCAAGAGATATCGCATTACTCAGTCTTGCCACAGCGCTTCTTGTTGTTGCTCCACCCTTAAGATTATCATCTTTAGATGTCGTCTTCATATAACCAAATAAATCTATCTCTGGATAATCTTTTATTGTAGCGGACGGTGCAAACTGAACAACCCCACTCTTTCCATCCACAGGTGTATCATCCCAATTAAGCTGCTGAACTAAATTATACCTTATAGCCTGCCTTGATATATATGAGTACTGTTGATAATCTCCCCTTGTCATCTTTTTCAAAGTTGTTATATTTCCTACGCCCTCACCATAATTGGCACTCTCTGCCAAGAATACCATTGTTAATGTTAATCCATCCTTTTTCATCTATATGCCCTCCTTAATCATTCTTATTATCTTGTTTTTTAGAATTTGAATTGCATCCTTTTAATCCGAGTAAAAATGCATATCCGTACTCTTCAAATAATGCTGGATTATTAAACATATTTACAAACGCACCAGGAACTACCAGCTTACCTGCCTGCTCCTCATTCGCAGGTATCTTGCAGGAACTATATAATCTCATCACTATTTCAAGATACTTTCCTGTATTTTTTGTCGAAAGTGCATTCATAAGCTGATACAACGTGCCTCTGATACATTCATCATCTTTAGCCCCCTTTGATGCTAATAATGCTGTACGAAGTGAATAACCACTATTCATAACTGCTAATCTGTTCATAGCTATCTTACCTCCATTCTCTTTGCCACTTTTAACTATATTGCTCCACAAAAGTACATTATAAATCCAGTAAGCAGAGGCATTATAAGCTGGTGACTCTATTGATGCCCTTAACACTCTGTTAAGAAGCAGCTCCTGACCTTTAAAGTTCAGTATATTAAGAATAACCTGCTCATGAATATTAATATACTCCCCTTCTATCACAATATATGGATACATCTGCATATATTGTAAAGCATTCTGGACCTTTTTCTCTCTGATAATTTTCAATGCATCATTACTTACAACTGCAAAAACATACTTATCATCCTGCTTCGTACCTCTGATTATTACCTGGACACTGGATAATTCTTTAAGTTTATATTCCATCAGCCTGTTCAACATTCTTGCAAACCACTGTGAATAACTCTCTTTTTCACGCTTTACAGCATTATCCGGATATATATCATTTTCTTTTATATAAGCATAATCATTCTTTTTATTAGCCTCTATCATCCCTCTAATAGAAACATTTGTATTAAGAAATGCAAATCGGCTCCCTAAAAGATTAAATCCCAACGGACATAAAGCATAAATAAATGCACACTCTGGACACAAAAAAGCATCTACTTTACAATTCCAGAAAGCTGATTTTTTTCTTGAAAGGTCATCCGCCATATCCTTCATAAATGCTATTGAAACCTTGTCCCTGCTCCCCAGCAGTTTTCCACAGTCAATGCATATATCTTTATCCTTACTATGCGATTTCTTAACATATTCTTTGAATGGTTCTACAAAATCCTGCTCAAATAATATTCGCATATTTTTCTTTGCATTAGCTCTTAATAAAAAACATTTTCCATCCCAAAAACGGTTAATATAATTATATATAACACTTTTTATAACAAATGTTTCTTCACATAAAGGCTGCTTTAAAAATATATTTAATTCTTCTAAACGCCTTTTAAGTTCACACGCTTCTAACTTAAAGCTCAGCTTTTCTTTCTGCAGATTCTCATATATATATGCATTCTCTATGTCATTCTTTATATTATCAAAGCCTGACTTGTAACTATTGGATAAAAGCTTATCACTGATAAACTTAAGCATATCTTTATTAGCAGAATTTTCCTGCCATACATCATTATTTATTTTGTCTATAATAATATTAATATTATCTAAAACTCTTGCATACACCGTACTATCTCTGTAATATGTAACACAGGCTTTAAAAAATATATCTGTCCAATCAGCTTTTTCTATAAAATCTTCATCCAGCCATAATCCACTTTCATATGGTTCAAAACCATATTCAGTACTTCCCTGCTCTTTTATGCCATATTCCCTGCCTTCAAGAATACCTATATTATATTCCTTAAGCATATAATATAACCCGACAATACCAGCATTTTTAAGAAAATCCCCCGGTATTATAAGATGCTTACTCATTTCTTACCTCCTCTCAGTTTAATCAAATTATTTGTATACACTTTCAACTCCAATGCATACCTATATACCATACATATTGTTACGTTACATCAGCACTTCCCACTTACCATGCCCTTCACTACGCCTGCTGCCAATTCCTGACTGATAAAGTATATTAAGCAGCTCTTGATTTCCTGTTATTTTATAAATTCCTATATTGGCATCTATCTTTCTTCCAAAACAATTGACTACAACTTTCTTACCCTTTACTGGCAACAGTGAAAAATCTTCCATGGATATATCCAGATTAACCTTCTGCAAGAATATTGAAACATTATCTCTTACCTTATCAGCAAATTCAGCACTTTCATATGTATAATATTCATCTTTATTAGTATCTGCATTATGTTGTCTTACAATAAGTGGACTTTGCATTTTAATAACAAGTTCATTATCAACAATCTCTTTTCTATTTTGTGATTTTATTGAAATAAGTTTCATTGCATTGTTATTAAGCGGATATTTCTTCATTCTCATTAATTGAAATGAATTAAACCACTCTATGGTCTGTCCCATATCTGCATCAGTGAAAAATATTTTAAATCTCGTTTCTTTAAGTTTTATCACATCTTTGTCAAAAACAGCTCCTGGCAGATATACACTATATGTAAATGTTTTTATTATTGACTTACTTTTATCATATAATCTTTCAAACATTTCCTGTGAATAATTATTACTTGCTGCCTTTAAAAAGCTCACAATTGTTCTTTCATATTCTACTGGCAGTTCTGGCTTTTCTAGCTGAAATTCTAATACTAACTGAATCATCAATTTCACCTCCTTTATTATCTCCTTATGCTATAGATATATCACTTATCATTATATATGTCAATATAAAAGTTATCTATTAGGTGCGAATTTATTTCAATATCTTTATATATTGATTTTTTTATTTTTTTACTGTAGAATTCTAAATTATAAACATTTACCATACTGGAATGTAAATAATAGATAACTATTATATATTTTATTTTAATATCAACATATTGGAATTATAATTTGATAATATTCTACCACCATCTAAAAAAGGAATTGCCGCAAATTTACAACAATTCCTTTTTTCTTTTTATTACATTTTAAATTTCATCTAAAACACATTATATATCTTTTTAGTATACACAAAACGCATTTCCACGTTGCCAAGTCCTATAAGCCATCCTAATAGTACATTTGATTTGACCGCACAGAATGTCACAACCAATTTCTTTTCCTCAGCTTTTTCATTATGTTCATTATCAGCTGATTCTATATCCTGTTGACATATTTCTTCTTCTTTTATATCTATCCATTTTCCAAACTGGTCTATAAAAGTTCCAACAAGTCTTTCAGGAATTCTGACCTTGATTCTTCTTTCTTTGTCAGTATACATCCCCATTCTTTTTGCAACATATGTATCTGCATTAAAGTACATGAATAACTCTTTGCCTTGTCTATCAGTTTCCATTATTTCAATATTATCCAGCTTATCTACTCTGTAGTGACGTTCCTTACGTACTCCATCTTTTTCAAATGTATCATATCCATATAGATAATACCTGTCATTTGCCCATATGTATATCTATCCCCATTTCTTCTTCAAGCTGATTCAGATATCTTGCAATACTATCTCTTCCACATTCAGCAGTCTCCTCTGCCATATAATCTTTAATATCTGACATAGATAAGAGATGTTCTTTATCTTAATATTTCATAAGCACCTGATATAATATCAATGCATTATTTTTCCCTTGTTTCCCCATTAATTTCACATCCTTTTTCATCTTTTTTGTATGTTCATCTTATGCATTAACTCCCCTATATTCTACTTAATATCCATAATAAATTTCTCAAGCTTATCATGATTATTCTTTGCCATTTCGCTATTACGGTCTGCTAATGCAACCTGTTTTTTTATATTTTTAAGTGTCTTTGACAACTGCGCCATGCACCTGTCATTATCTCCGCCGCCACTAAATGTAAATACAGCATCTATTTTATCAGCTATTCCATATTTTTTTATAAACGTATTTACTGGTGCGGCTGGCATTCCTGCCCATATAGGTGTGCCTAATATAATTTCATCATAGTAGTCTATATTATCTGGAACACCTTTTATCTGTGGTTTTCTGCCAAATGTTGACTGCATTCCGCCAACAAGCATCTGCCTTACTGTATTTTGAGGCAATGGCTTAACCGGCTCTATTTCAAATATTTTAGCACCAAGCTTTCTTGCTATTTCTATTGCTGCTTCTTTTGTATTTCCTGATAATGAATAATAAACAACTGCTTTGCTCATAACTATCTCCTTTGCCTGAAAAATGTAATAATATTAGTGTCAATGAAAAAATTTCTTCTGCATGTGAAATGCAGATAAAAACAATTTTATGCTTTTAACATATACATCATAATAACACACAAACAGCATTGTTGAAAAATTATATGACACTTGTTTTAAACTTGTTTTAAAATAACTTGTTTCGTAGTTTTGAATACTATGTCAAAAGGTATTGTTGATAATAAAATCTTGACATCTCTGCCATGATGTATTATCATCATAATAGTTTGAGTGTCAAAGCATTGTGATGATGGTTCAATAATTCTTGTATACTCCAACAATATATACATAGAAATGAGGATTGGTTTAATATGGATCTTAGTGCGAATAAATATAAGCTTCCCGAATTACATATTGGTAATAAAACAGCAAGACTTCCTATTATACAAGGTGGCATGGGTGTTGGTGTCAGCTTAAGCAGTCTTGCAGGTGCAGTAGCAAAGGAAGGGGGCGTCGGAATTATTTCAACTGCCCAGATTGGTTATGATGATGATGCATTTGAATATGATCAGGCCGGCTGTAATTTAGCAGCAATAAAGAAGCATATCCGCAAAGCTAAAGAAATTGCTGGTGGTAATGGACTTGTTGGTGTAAATATTATGGTTGCACTTAAGCATTATAAAGAACATGTAAAAGCAGCTGTTGCCGCAGGTGCCGATGTAATTATCAGCGGTGCCGGTCTTCCAATTGATTTACCAGCACTTGTAGACAAAGCTTGTCAGACTAAGATAGCTCCTATCGTATCATCAAAAAGAGCTACGCAGCTTATATTAAAAATGTGGTCACATAAGTATGACCGAACCGCTGATTTTATCGTAATAGAAGGTCCAAAGGCTGGCGGACATCTCGGATTTTCTAATGAACAGCTGAACAATACAGCTTCACTTGATTTCGATAATGAAATAACTAATATTATAGAATGTAAAAAAGAATATGAAGATAAATACTCAAAAAAAATACCTGTTATTGTTGCAGGTGGAATATTCGATAAACAAGATATTATTCATGCAATTAAGCTTGGGGCTGATGGAGTACAGATAGCAAGCAGATTCGTTGCTACTAAAGAATGTGATGCCTCACCTGCTTATAAACAGGCTTATATCAATGCCAGACAAGAAGACGTTCAGATTATACAAAGTCCTGTCGGAATGCCTGGAAGAGCGCTTCGCAATGCATTTATTAAACAACTGGACAATTCAAGAATTCCAATTTCAAAATGTTACAATTGTCTTGAAAAATGTAACCCTGCAAAGGTTCCATATTGTATTACAAAAGCTCTTATAAATGCTGTAAAGGGAGATGTGGATAATGGCTTAATCTTCTGCGGTGCCAACGTTGGCCGGATAAATGAGATTACAACTGTACATTCACTTATTAAGGAGCTTACAGAATAACTACATATGAAACAGAAATCACCAGGGCTTTAGTTTCATATGTAGTACACTTAATATAAAATATTGTGCTTATTATGTAACTCTACACCACCTGGCACCACTGCCAGTTAATTGCCAGCCGGTTTATCCTGCTGGCAATATTAAATAATGTGCCTTATAGTACTTCTTAAATTCCAGTCATGCAAATAAATTATCCCACTGGCAACATTAAATACTGTACTTTATATACTGGCTGGCAGTCCAATTGTTCTATACTCTCTTATAAATAATTGGAACATCGTATCCGAAGGTTCTCTTTCCATTCACTTCCATGCTTTCTGATACCTCAAGACAAGCTTCTGAAAACTTCTCCCATAATCTAAAGGTCATAACCGGAGTAAACTGGCTTACGCTTCCTCCCTCCCAGCTTCCATTATTTTCCTTATATATTGCTGGCGTAAACTTCTCAGATTTTATAAGTTCACTATAATCTACACTCTTCATTGAGTTATAAGAAAATGTATTCTTGTCTTCTCCTGCAGGAATTTCATAAGAGGAAAGTATAATTCCATCGTTACTATCTGTAATTAGGAATAAATGTGGTGATGCATGACGTTTTCCATCTGTTTCATAATAACTTTCCTCTACAACAAATATTCCATTAAAGCCCTCTGGAATATTTTTTATTTTATCATTGCAGACAGTATTTACATGTTGTGCGTATGGAAAGCTTTTACCAGCTTCCTTCATTTCCATAAACTGTTCTTTGTTATCAAATTCTCCAGTCATAAGTTCTACAAACTTTTTAATTTCCATCATAATGTTATGCCTCCATATGATAATATTTTATTATATTTATAATTGTAATAATATGAACAATGAACGTAAATTCTACCGCTTAGTGATGCCTCAGAGCTGCTCCACATAATTCTAAAACAAAAGCTGAAGTCCCATAGCTATAATCCACATATATGCACAAGTTTTCGGAATCATTAAAAGTCCAACCTTTGGTTTGGTTTTACTGAATAAGGTTACTGGTATATAGCATCCAAATGAAATAATAATTGCTGCTACCATCCTTGTCAGATGATATCCATAAGCATTTCCTGAAATCAAATACAGAATAATTACGCCTATACCGGTAACTGCAAAAACTGAATTTCTAATAACAGATAATTTCATATTTCCTTCATCTGTACACCAATTATTCTGTGGGAACAAACATATTACAATTCTAACAATTGCTGATATCCATATTATAGCCTCAATTATTACTGGTATTGTAAACCCTGGAAATGTAAATTTCCAGATATACATCAGAATAATATAAAAAACTGTCATTGTAATAGATGATATCTGTAATCCAATTCCTAGCTGTTTCTTTATCTTATCACTACTTCCACATACTGCTCTGATAATTCTTGGCACAAGATGAAATGCATCTCCCACACAAAGTGTTAATGTTAATATTCCATAAAGAATAAATAACATATCCCCTTTTGAATATATAAAAAATAATATTGCAGCAACAAGATCAAAAATCAGATATGCTGCATCAAATATTGCTTCCATAACATCTGGAAGCTGTGGTTTATAATTGTTCTGCTTCATTACTAGTTCTGCTCCTTATACTCTTTTATATATTTTTCTGCATTATTGCAGATCTTATCAAACACATCTATACACATATGCTTTTCTTCTTCTGTTAAACCACTTAAAACATCATTAGCAAACTGTTTCTGTGCATTTATTCCTGCTTTTACAATTATCTCTGCCTTATCTAATAAAACAATCTCAATATGCTTTTTATTATCCTGACTTTGTATTCGTTCAACAAGACCTTTATTTTCAAGGTTCTTTAGTGATGTTGAAACGTGGGATTTTGTTGATTTTCTAACCTTTACTATGTCTGCAGCTGTATTATGCTGAGGATTATTATGAAGGAACATAAGTATATCATATTCCATCTGTGTTAATTCATACCTGTCGCACACTTCTCCTGAAAGTAATTCATAGTAGCTTGTAATTGTTTTATGCTTATCCCAGAAATACATCCTGGCCTCCTTTACTATCGTTCTTTTTAGAACGATTATAGACAGATTATTCTGTTATGTCAATCATTTTTTCTTATTCGACTCACAAAATCTTTACTCTATTTTGTGTAATGATTTTTACTTAATGATTTTTATGTAAGCATTAGTGATAAAATAAGAGCAAGTACTGAAAGGTTTTTGTTGCCTTAGCACTTGCTCTGCTTCTTTATATCAAAGTTATTATATATAGTTGTATGTTGATGATTTGCTGGTCTTTAATTTTTTATCAATCCTATTGCACTCTTTTCGCAAGCCTGCAATGTTACTTACGCCAGATTCTTCTCACCTTCATTTTGTTTCTTTCCCGCCATTCTCATAACTTCCTTCCATGCTGGTGAGAACAGATAATAACCTATCATTGCAAACATTCCAAAGCTGAAAGAAATTGGGAAGCACAACATTACCCATGTTCCATCAAAGTATCTGCTAATAATATAGGCACTTGGGATTCTGACTGCCCAAAGCATAAGAATGTTGACAATTGTAGTATAACGCACCTTTCCAGTTCCGTTTACAATAGATATTATACAGTTAAAGATAGCATAAAACCACTGTGAAAGCAGCATGACAACGATATGCCTGCTCGCATACATCAATACCATTTCATCTGACGAGAAGAAACGGATTATAGGTTTATGTATCATTATAAAAAGCAATCCAAAACTTAATGTAATCAGACCTGAACACAATGGAATTCTCCAGTGTCCCTCTTTAATTCTTGAATATTTCTTAGCACCATAATTCTGTCCTGAAAATGTAGTGGCCGCTGAAGATAATCCTGTAATTGCTATGTTAGCGCATCCTGTAATTCTTCCTGCTACTGCACCTCCTGCCATAAATACAGCACCCTGTGAGTTATTAAATGTCTGTAATGCAACATGTCCTAATGAATAAAGCGAATTATTAAGTCCAACAGGTAAGCCAATAGCCAGAATATCCTTCATCATTGTTCCAGAAAATCTCCTAGGCAAATATGTAAACTGTATCTCCGGAAACTTCTTTCTTATATAAACAATACTTACAATCCATGAAATAAACATAGCAATACTTGTAGAAAGTGCTGCTCCGGCTACATCCATTCCAAACCCTGCAACAAACAATAAATCAAATACTATATTAGAAACACAGGACACAACCAGAAACCATAATGAAGCCTTGCTGTCTCCAAGTCCTCTTAAAATACCAGCATTCATATTATAACCCAGATTACCAAGTGTACCTAAGAATACAACCCTCGTATATATTAATGCGGCATTCCACACATCCTGCGGCACTTTCATAAATTCCAGAATATATGGTGCTGCAAACCATCCAAGAATACCAATCGGAATACCTACAATATATATAAATGTTATTGAAGTTCCACATACTGAAACAACCTTTCCCGATTTCCTTGCTCCGGTATATTGTGAAATAAGAATAGACACACCTGTTCCTATTCCTAAAAAAATACATAATAATACTTCAACCGGCTGTGAACTCGTTCCTACCGCAGCTAAAGATGTATCTCCACAATATTTACCTATTACAAGTGCATCAACCGTAGTATATAACTGCTGCAAAACATTTCCAATAATAATCGGTATTGCAAACAGTATAATATTTTTCATTATATGACCTGTGGTCATATCAATCTTTCCTTTTTGTGAACCTGCCATAATAATCTCCATTCCTGAGCAACTTTTGTTACGATGTGACGAAGAAAAATTTGCACATGCAATTTTCTTCTGCCATCAATGGCTATTTGTTCTGCTCATAAACAAATAGCCGTGTGAAAAATAAGCTTGATAGCTTATTTTTCACACTATACTCCTATCATAGAATAATCTGTCTGTATCTGTTATTTATAATAATACTGTAATTGAATTATATTTTCTAGCGATTTATGGCACAGAGTACAGAAAAAGTATCTAATTAATATTTATAAAAAGTAAATGGAATTTTCTTTACAATAATCAGAATTAAGGTAATAAACACTTTCTGGGGCAACGCCATTCTCCTCATATAATGCATTTGTTTGTTACATCAGATAATAATATATAAACATAATTAAACAAAAATATATCCGGCACCCCTTTTTATAGGATACCGGATACAATTCTATTAATTCTTTGATACTTATTTTCGTGATGTCCATATTCATCAAATATACTTGCAGCATTCATAACCGACATAAGATGCTCATGAACCATATGTGCCTTTACAGGTGCCTGTTCAAGCAGATTCCCGTGATTTACCCCCTCCTGTTCACCATTAAGAAGATAAACAGCTGCATTTCTGTTTTTTACATTATTATTAACTACATAGTCTGCAAAACCTGGATACCAGAATGAACCGCAGACTGAAAATATAGCCGAAAATGTTTCATCAAAATACAGACTGTATATAGCAGCAAGACCGCCCAATGAATACCCTCCATATACCATTGATTCTGCATATACATTATAATGCCTGCGGATGTATGGAACTATTTCCCCAACAAGCTGGTTGTGATATTCCCTGCACTCACCACCAAAGTCTAAAGCCCCTTCTCTTATCGCTTTATATGGCCATGGTGTATATGCAGCCAGCCTGTTTTTTGGAATAAGTCCAACGTATATCTGATTATCAGGCTGTTCAATATTATTTACTATTTCTCCATCATTTATAAATATTACTTTATATTTTCTGCCGCATAAATAATTGTCCGGGAGCCGCACAATCGTTTTAATACCTGATATTTCAATATATTCTATCATATTTAATTCACTTCTCTTATTCACCTATTATTTAACACTATCTGCAATCTTTGATAATGCATCGAATACAGCCGGTCCATAATCCATAAATTCATCATATCCTATTGTAACTATTTTCTTATTCTTTATAGCTGCAACATCAGATACTGCATCAGATGAAAGCAATTTATTAACTGCATCTGCATCATTCTTTGCATTACGGTCACTTGTTACATATACTATAAGCTCAGGATTCATTGTTACAAGTGTCTCTAATGAGAGACCTGATGTACCTGTTGAAACATTTGTATATCCTAACTTATTCAACATATTTTCCTGTAAAGATGATTTATATGTACCAAATGTATTTCCATCAAATGCGCACATTACAAGTGCATTTTTCTTGTCTGTTCCTGTATTTCCTACTGATGTCAGGACTGAATCATATTTCTTCTGAAGTTCATCTGCATATGAGTCTGCCTTGTCCTGAACATTAAATATGACCCCCAGATTCCTAACATCCTGTATAACGCTTTCAATCTTAGTCTCTCCCTTGGTTACACTTGCAGCCTGTGCATAAACTTCAACACCATTCGCATTCCATTCCTTGTATTCACCCAGAGATTTATCAGAAAACATAGCCGCTCTTCCCACAATTATATCCGGCAACGCAGATAAGACTATTTCTTTAGATATAGTTTTCTTATCCCCCAGCTTATTTATATTTGCAACACTATCCTTATATATTGATGTAACTTCATTGTCTGGATTCATCATTCCGACTATTTTATCACCCAGCCCCAGTTCAATAAGTGTTTCTGTTGCTGACAAATTATTCGTTACAATTCTTTCTGGTGCTTTCTCAAATGTCTGCTCAACTTCATTACCAGATGCATCATATGTTGTTATTGTTACAGGATACTGCGTCTGCTTTAATTCAGCCTGTAACTGTGAACTGCTGTTACTATCATTGGAACCTGTATTCCTACAACCGGTAAATAATGCTGCTGATGTAACTGTTATTGCTAAAACTGTTATTAGTGATTTGAATTTTCTCATTGCTTCAAGTCTCCTTTATTATACATTTATATTTTATATCATGTGTATCGAATTAATATCTGATTGCTGCCACGATTGATAACTTCACATTCTACATCATATATTTCTCTCATATTATCTTTTGTAATAACCTCTTCCGGTTTTCCTTTATATCTAATTCTCCCATCCTTTATAAGATATATATAATCTGAAAATCTACATGCAAGCTGTATATCATGCAAAACTGCCAGAACATTTACATTTAAATTTTTTACAATTTTTAATATTTCAAGCTGATATTTAATATCCAGATGATTAGTCGGTTCATCAAGCAGCAAAAGCGTAGGCTGCTGTGTAATCGCCCTTGCCAGCACCACTCTTTGTTTTTCACCGCCTGACAATGACAAATATGAACGATTTCTTTTTTCATACATGCCAACGCTTTTTAATGCATTATATGCAATCTCATAATCTTCTTTTTTCTCCTGCTCCATCATCTTTAGATGAGGGGTACGGCCAAGCATAACAACATCAAGCACAGAACAGTCAAAATTAAGATTATTAAACTGTGCAACAACTGCCATACTCTGTGCACTTTTTCTTATGCTTATATTATCCAGAGGTTTTCCAGCCAGATATATCGTTCCAAGATCTGGTTTTGTTATTCTATAAACCGTCTTTAAAAATGTGGTTTTACCACAACCATTTGGTCCTAGTATTGTATGAAACTCATTATTACTAACACCTAGCGATATACCATTTAATATTCTGCTGCCCTCTATACTGTACTGTATATTATCACATCTAAGTTCCATAACTACTCCCTGCCATAATTCTTCTTAGTTACAATGTATATAAAAAATGGGGCACCAACCAGAGCTGTAAATATTCCTATAGGAAGCTCTGCATTCTTAACCAGTACTCTTGCAAGAACATCAGCCCATATAAGAAATATCGCTCCAAGAAGTATCACCACCGGCACTAATCTCTTATGATTCGTTCCAGCAAATGCCCTTGATATATGTGGTATTATAAGTCCTACAAAACCAATTATTCCACAGCTTGAAACAAGCACACCTGTTACTACTGCTATTAATGTCATATAAACTTTCCTATACAGGCTTAAATTTATTCCAAGTGTAACTGCCGTTTCATCACCTAACATCATCGTATTAAGTATACGATACTGCGTACAGAAAAATAATGTAACAGCTATTACAACAACTGCAGGAAGTATAATGCTTTTCCAGCCTGCATTAGCAAGTGAACCCATTGTCCAGAATTTGATTGTCATTATGCTGTCAGCATTGGCTCCAACTGAGATAATAAAGTTAGAAAATGCTGTAAACAATGCATTAACAACAGTTCCTGCAAGAATAAGCCTTGTCGTCGTCATTTTTCCATGTCCGGAAGCAATTCCAAGAACCATAACTGTTGCAATAACTGCTCCCACAAATGCACCACCGGAAACAAACGCTCCCAGTCCCATAACTATAAGCAGGGTTGCACCAAATGTAGCACCTGATGACACACCAAGAATATATGGCTCAGATATTGGATTATTAACTGTTGCCTGCATCACACATCCACATAATGCAAGTCCGGCACCGACCAACAAGCCAAGAAGAACTCTTGGCAATCTCATATTCCAGACTATTGCAATCATTGCTTTGCTGGACGAATTATATATTTCATCATTATGTATAAGCTTTCCAAAAATAATTTTATATGTGTCTGATACTTTTATATTCACCTGTCCAAGTGAGACCGCCGTAATAACTGTAATCACAAGCGCTGCCATCAGGAAAATTATTACAGCCACATATAATGTTTTAGATTTGGAGATATCATTTACTTTTTCCAACCTCTTGTCCTCCAAGACTAATCATAGTCAGTTTTGTCTAACTTTAATAGATTTAAACATACCTTTCTAATTTTGTCAATGGAAATTTTTCCTAATAATTCTAATTGCCTAATAATTCTAATCTAATAATTCCAATATAAAATTTTTTCTAATAATTCCAGTAAATAAAATAAGAGCAGGTACTGAAAGGTTTTCGTTGCCTTAGTACTTGCTCTGTTTCTTTGTATCAAAATTATTATATATAGTTGTAGGTTGGTAATTTATAAACTGGAATTTATTTTAATAAATATTTTTCAAATGCTTTGTGCGTGTCAAAATGAACCTCTTTGAAAAACAAAACAATCCAAATAATAAAAGCCGGAATAGCCATATATGGTGTTAAAAAATAAGATAATACTGTTCCTATTAACATTAAGCCAGCCCATATAAAACACTGGTTTTTTATGTCACGAGAAATAGAAGCTTTATCATACAATGCCTGTTCTTCTTTCGGCAACGAATTAAATCCCGAAACAAATCTAGCCGCATTTTCTTTAAATATTGCAAATAACACTCCTATAATCACAAATAAAATAACAAAAAATCCACATAGCCAAAGCCCTATATTCATAGTATATTTCTCCATTATTTTTATATATACATTTTTCCCACAACAATCCATGAATTTTATAATAATAACACTCATAATTAATAATATAACGTTATTATATCATTTCTATTATACATACGCAATTCTTAAACATTACAAGACTCATGTCACCGAGTGCCCAAAAAGTGCCCAACTTCACCACCAACGATTCTCCCAGTATTTATTAATCACAGCTACAATCTCATCAACTGATTCACTAGTCCAGTAACATATCTTTGCAACATTCCTATCTTTTCTCCTGACCTGAATTCCTTTCAGTTTTGTGTCATTGTTCTTCATAACTTCAACCCTTTTCACCTCATATTCTTCTCCAAGTCTTTTCTGCACTTCATCAATCACATCATTCATTTTGTCGTCCATAGCAACCTCCTATACATAAAATAAGAGCAAGCACTTAAGTTTTGTTACTCAAGTACTTGCTCTGTTTCTTTGTATCAAAGTTATTATATTATATATAGTTTAAAGTTGGTGATTTACAGGTGATTTATAAGATGTAATCTATAAACTGGAAGTCATCGAACTACTTCAATTTTTCATTTTCACAACTACATTTCCTGCGTGTTCTACATCACCTGCTATCCGGATTGCCTGTTCCAGCTTATCCAATGGAAACTCATGAGTGATGATACTCTCTAACTCCCATTTTCCACTTGCCATGATTTTTTGTACATCCCATACATCCTCTGGCATATAGCCGCCAGAACCAATAATGCTCTGTTGTGCATAGGTCATGTAAAGCAGGTCGATATTGCGAGGTTTATTGTTTACTGCGACAGAGACAAATCGGCTCTCAATTTTTCCGAGATGTAGAAAATCATCTAATATGTTTTCTGCACCAGCGGCATCCAGCCAGCAGTCAATGTCGGCAGTTGCACCATTTAAAGACATGGCAATACCGAAATATTCTTTGGATCTTTTACTGAAATCTTCTGTTGCAGGATTACAAATCTCAAAGCCCAGCTTTTTCGCCAGATTTAACCGAAAATCGGAAAAATCGCAAACCATGACCTTCTTCATCCCAAAGTATTTAAATGCAACCGCAGCAGCAATGCCGATGGTTCCACTTCCAAAAACTACCGCATTTTGCCCTGAAACATATTTTCCCTCTCCCAAAGGAATCATACCTCTGCGAGCAGCACGGCAGCCAACAGTAAAAGGTTCTATCAGACTTGCAAGCTTGTCGGAGATACGCTCATCAACAGTATAAAGCGAATAATTGCGTCTGGCATTCGGAATAAGAATATATTCTGAAAATCCACCAATGGTCCCGGCTCGTTTTGTATCATCTTTCGCATAACGAGGATACGGATATATCCGTTCTCCCACGGTAAAATCGGTGACATTCTTTCCGACTTTAACCACACGGGATATTGTCTCATGTCCAAACTCACCGCCGACCGTAACTTTATGCCCTGTATTCGGACCGTGTGAAAACACGGCAACGTCTGTACCACAAACACTGGAATAGAGATTTTGTATCAGCACATCATCTTTTCCAACCTCTGGTAACGGCAATTCTCGAATTTCTATGTGTTCTTTTCCTAAATAAATACCTGCTTTCATTTTTCCTCCCTGCGTCGTTTTACACACTGCTGAATCATCTTTATGATATATTCAATGGAATCATCACAATCCGTTCTCAGCCATTCCGAAATAATCGCCATAATCCCATGAATGTAAAATGCCATGATATAATGCCTGTCCTTTTTCGGTACTCCATACCGTTCCAGTATCGGTATAAATACATGGCAAAACATTTGTTCATAGCTTCTATCCATTCCTAATATAACGTAGTGTTCCATTGCAGTGCGAAATAATCGTTGGTGCTCTTTGATATAATTAAGATATGGTGTCAGATACTCTGGTGTAACAAGATATAGCCCATCCAATGGGCACTCTTTCATTTTTGTGACAAATGTTTCTGTATCCATGTTCATATAAGTCAGAAATTGTTCATTCATATACTGGACACTTTCCGAGAGCAAATCTGCCATTGTTTCATAATGTAGATAAAAGGTGGATCGGTTGACACCTGCCGTTTCACACAATTCTTTTACTGTAATATAAGCAAAATCCTTTTTCTCCAGAAGTCTCAAAAATGCTTCATCCATTCTCACAGCAGTTGCAAAATACTTACTTTCCGATTTATTCAATACTTTCCACCTTCTTTTGCGATTTTTTACTATGCAGCAACATGGTAATTGCAATCACTATAACAATACCATAGACAAATCCACCTGTAATCGTGTTCGTCATTTTTCTATACGCTTCTCCATTTTCAGAAAAACGTGAGATCATTGCCGTCTGCAATCCAAGAATTGACATCATGGCTGCTATAAAATTCAGCACCTTTGCCGCAGACAAAATAGGACTGCCTAATTTACGGAATTTCACAAGGTTCAGAACAGATATTACCATCGTATAAAATGTATAAAACGCCGACAGATAAATGATATATCCTGGATAAGAAAAGCCGGAGTTTGTCCGAACCATCAAAACAATCATGCCGCCCAATGGAATGTTTAATAAAAACAACATCCATGCCGTTCTACGGTAACAGCGGCTTTCCAATTCCGGACTTCGATGACGATAACTGTAGATCAGACACAGCCGCAGAATTCCCAGCACCAGATAATACACCGCCATAGATATAAACCACACTGAAGCATAGCGGATTCCTGCAATAACACGGAACACCACATAGAAAAAATTGACTGTCATTCCCTGATAAATATTGATACTACCGCGGAAAGCAGTGTCCGTCAGATAACGTCCCATAATTTTAGAAACAGTCGCTTTTTGCATGATTTTACTGTTCCTGATATCCGATTTCATTCTCTTTATCATTTTGGGAAGTGCTGAAATCCATATTATAAGAGAATACGCCGACATACAAAGTAAAATCCATCTGTTCGGCTGCAACACCTTCTTAAAAATCATCTTTGTCCGTTCCACAGCTTATTTCTCGCTGATTTCTTTTGCCAGTTCCATGATTTCAAAAGCATACTTTTGTTTTCCTTTTGCCAGCATTTTCCTGTAAACAGGATAGTTAATTCCCATTCCCATTAACCCGATAATTCCAATAATCACACCAAGCACAAACATTGTACTCGTTCCATTGCCAATTACATTCATAGAAAAACACATCCCTATACCCGTCACCAAAGCAGCGATAATTCCAAATGTATAGGCAAAAATGATAGCTGGAAGTTTTGCTTTCGTATCCAGTTTGCGAAGTGCGACAACCTTTGAGGTGTCTTTTGGTGCATATTCGTTAGCGAGCTGTTCTGCATAAATTTTATCTGTATTCATGGCTCATTGCCTCCTTTATTTGATGACTCTATGATATTATCAACGGGAGGAAAATTGAACAACACAAAGAGGATTTTGTGTTGAATTCAAAAACTCACAAATTTCGATTTGTTTTACCCATTTTAACATAAAACTCACCCAAGTTAAAACTACAATTATCAATCATTCTACTCCCCTTGACACCAAATGCCACAAAAGTGCCCAACTTGCCCACAAACATTCCCAGTGTTTATGCGGGTTTTCAAAATCACAATAATTAATGCATGGAAATAATAAAGAATGAATTTCTTCACAAGACGCCCGTTCCCCTCCTAGTCACCAGGCACGAAACGAAAAAAGGGAATGGTTTTTCAACCATTCCCATCTTAATGAGCCCACCGGGGTTCGAAGCCGTGAGACCGCTTAAACACAGGCTTTCTTAGGTCTCCTTTATGGCACTAGTTCAGTAGGAGCCGATAGCCTGTGTAATGATTTTTATGTAATGATTAGTGATAAAATAAGTGCCCGAAAAGTGCCCGAAATATTTTCAATTATTCTTACGTGATTTCAAGCATCATATACAATCAAATATTCCTACACAACACATATACCAACAGCGTTAATGCACACTAGACTCTAAACTAGCACCGGAAAAATCCATAGTTTTATTTCAAATATAAATATCTTTTAATCTATTCATCCAACATAAGTTTCCCATTTTTGGCTTTGTTACGCAATCTTTCCATTTGTTCCTTTTCAATTTGTTGAATACTTTTTTCTGGTGTTGGTAAATCTTCTGGCATAGTTCCACCTATTTTTTCTATTGCGTTTCTTACTTCTTTGCCAACATTATAATGAACCGATGTTGCTTTTTCAGCACCTTGCACTTTATCTTTTCTTAATTTTTCTTCTGTTTGTGATATTCTAAACAAATTAGCAATTAACTCTGTACTTCCCATATAATCAAGAATTTTCTGCCCCACTTCCAATTGTTTTCTCGTATGAATATCATCCACATCAAGACCTCCATAAAGTCCCATATAACCAGCATTTTGAAAAATAGCAAACTCTTCATTTGTAATAACACCTGCATTATGAGCAGCTTCTGCTAACATCTGATTCCATTGCTTTATATCACCTCTTACCACCAACCTTCTATTATCCTCATCCAATTCATTGAAATGATCAGCTACTTCTTGTCTATATGTCTGAATGGCAAAATATGTTTGTCCTAAAGCAATGACCTCTTTTCTCGGATCACCATTTTGAACTATTAAATAGCAAGCATATCTTGATAATTCATAATCCTTTGTAGATTTGTGTGTTGCACCAGCTTCCACGATTTTGCTGACCTCAGCAAAATCGTCCATAACATTATGTCCACTATTTTCACATGCAATCATTGCACGTTTTATTACTTTTTCAAAATTTCGCCACTGAACATAATCTAAAGCAACGGCTAATTCTCTCGCACTCCAATATTCACTACCATTCTCATTAATATGCTTTATATCTTCAAATCTTTTATACTCTATTGCTTTTAAATCACTCATATAAAACTCCTATAAACTAATACTCAAATTCCTATATTATATATTCTTTATCTTCATATCTTTTCGTATATTTTTCATTTATTAAGATTCTATCAACTTCTAATTTTACTCATTTTTATCAAACCATACACGTATAATATTAAAAAGGCTAACCAATGCTGTTAAAAAGAAAATTATAAACTTTAAATTCACATTATCATTTAAGATAAATTCCTTAACATTTAACATACTATAAGCAGACATTGTTCCAAGCGTAAACAATATCGTTGTAACTAATTTCCTTGCCATGTTCTTTACATTATTCCATTTTTGTTGATAAAATTTAGTTGCAGAGCATTTAGTTATTCCCCATACAATGAATGATAATACTGAATTAAAAACAATAATCACTGTAAATGCACTTACAATATTAGCCAATATATATTGAATTATTGATTTCAAATCACATTTAGGCACTAAAATCATTTCTATAGAAAAAAGTATAAATACAATTGAAACCATCATTCCCCCGTAATACAACGTTCCATAACTAATATTTGCTCCATTTTTATTAATTGCCTCAACTAATTTATCAGTCTGTCTTTCTTCTGAAAAAATTAATGCAATTAAATATACAAAAATCAATAAAGCATAAATAAATATCTTGTATTTATTATCTAAAAGTAGCAAAATTGCTGGTACATATATTAATGATAAAATATTTTTTATTAAACTCCAAAAGAAAGAAAATTCTATTCTTACCTCGCATGGGCTAGTTTTTCCCCAAACTAATTCCTTTCTTTTATAATCCACATCAACACCAATATAACTATCCATTTGACGTTTTGCATTTCCATTGGGTTTTATTGCTAAAAAAGCTATTTCTAATCTATCAATGCAATTATTTTTAACAGCCATTTTATCTATATTATTTAAGACACTATTTTTATCTATTGCAGCTATTAAAATATCTTTCATTCTATAAATATTTATCTCCAGATAATAGTCCAAATCTATACTATTTATCTTCCTGAGCAAATTTTCCTTGCTACGTTTATTTAGGGTCTCAAAATCTTCGTAATTTGCAAAGCAGTATATGTACTTTAAATATTTAATTCTTTCTTCGTTTAATGAATAACTATAATAAGACAATGACCGCTTAATTTCAACAATACTTTTCCTAATTATTTTGTTAATTTCTCTTACATTTAATGTTTCTAACTGGATAATAGCTGATTCCTTTAATTCAAAAAACAAACTATCATCTACTTTTACAAATGACATATTATCATCTATTTTTAAAATATGGTCTTCATTTCTTCTATATTTTCTGATTTCCTGTACATAGATTATTGAAAAAGTTACTGTATCTTCATTTTGAATCCTCTTGTATAAATAATTACCAGCCTTAAATATTATGTTTTCTTCTTCAATAAAATACGATTCAAACTTTTCCTCTTTTATGTATAACTCTTTACACACCGCAACTAATTTCACACATTTTCTTTTTTTCATTTATCCTCCACACATCATAAAATAATAACACACGCGTTCTAAGAACATTTGTTCTTTTGTAATTTAATAATACAATACAAACATCCGTTTTGCAATATTAAAATCTTGAATTTGTAAGACTATACCATTTCTGTATCTCCATGTGATTTTTTCATTAAAACTACAATTCACATTCATTCTACTCCTTCTAACACCAAGTGCCACAAAAGTGCCCAACTTGCCCACAAACATTCCCAGTGTTTATGCGTTTTTTTTTAATCACAATAATTAATGCATGGAAATAATAAAGAATGAATTTCTTCACAAGACACCCGTTCCCCTCCTAGTCACTAGGCACGAAACGAAAAAAAGGAATGGTTTTTCAACCATTCCCATCTTAATGAGCCCACCGGGGTTCGAACCCGGGACACCTAGATTAAAAGTCTAGTGCTCTACCAACTGAGCTATGAGCCCATATATAATGTCTATAAGACATATAATAACCGGATTCTATCATTCAACCCAGCTGGGCTAGCTGGATTCGAACCAGCGTAATGCAGGGATCAAAACCCTGTGCCTTACCGCTTGGCGATAGCCCATTAGTTAAAAAAGGGTGGATACAGGGATTCGAACCCTGGACCTTCAGAGCCACAATCTGACGCGCTAACCAGCTGTGCTATACCCACCATAATATAAAAAAAGTGTGCCCGAAGGGATTCGAACCCCCGACCCACGGCTTAGAAGGCCGTTGCTCTATCCAGCT
>ENA-OOWV01000880-OOWV01000880.1-human-gut-metagenome-genome-assembly--contig:-NODE-880-length-21486-cov-2.053894_pt1 | contig 21486 bp, 18 predicted proteins | sample MGYA00241584_ERZ501337 | MGnify/ENA primary metagenome ERZ501337 (study PRJEB25962, sample SAMEA2042744) | human gut metagenome | biome: human gut; feature: human-associated habitat; material: faeces... | reverse complement strand
AACGACCCCGAGATTACAAATCACGTGCTCTGGCCAACTGAGCTAAAGAGGCATTCACTCTAAATAAACAGCCGTTCCGGCACCACGTCGAAACGGCTGCAAATTTAGGCATTATTTCTTACATACCAAATTTTCTACCGTTTTTTTTATTTGGATCTGCTTTTTTCTTTGAATTTAACTAATTGTTTCTCCAAAGCTTCCACACATTCGTCAATGGCAGCCTCAAATGAATCTTCAGTCTTCTCTGCAAAGCAGTCTCCATTCTTTATCTTCAACAAAATGTTAGCGTTTTTATTCATGGCTGTTTCCGGTTTCACTACTTTCAATGTCACCTCTGCCGATATAATGCTGTCGAAGTATTGCTCCAACTTTGTTACTTTCTTCTGAATAAAAGCTTCCAACTGTTTCGTTGCATCGAAATGAATCGCCTGAATTCTAATTTCCATAATGACCTCCTTCTTTTTGTGCTCGAGGATGAGCATGATACACTTTTTTTAATTCCTCAAAGGATGTATGTGTATAAACACTGGTTGAAGCCAAGCTACTGTGACCTAACAGATCTTTGACAGCATTCAACTCTGCCCCATTGTTCAACATACTAGTTGCAAATGAATGTCGTAATACATGCGGACTTCGTTTTGCCAAAGTAGGTATCTCCGACAACTTTCGCTTTACTATATTATAAACAATCGCTGTCGATATTTGTTCACCATTTGACCGGACGAAAAACCACTTACCGCTCCCGGCTTCCCGATTACGAATCTGTTGATACTTCTGCATCAACTCTTTCAAACCATTCGCAAAAGGAATCAATCGCTGCTTGTTTCGCTTTCCTGTTACTTTTATCTGCATCAATTCATAGTCTATGTCCGCATCCTGCAAACCGACTAATTCTGAACGACGCATACCCGTATCATAAAGCATTTCTACGATCAACTGATTCCTCACGCTTTCAAAATCCTCATCCGATACTGCCGGATCTTCCTTCAACAGCAACTCCATATCCCGCTCTTTCACGAAATACGGAAGCGGCTTTTTGGTCTTAGGACCTACAACCAAACGCATCGGATTCACAGAAATTACTTTCTGCTTCATGAGATATTTAAAAAAAGATTTCAAAGAGCTTAATTTCCGATTTACAGATACAGGAGAATAACCATTATCCATTAACTGAACAACCCAATTCCTCACCAAATCTGCATCTACATCAACCGGAAAATTCAAACATACCGATTGTTCACTTACAAAAGCCATAAACTGACTTATGTCTTTTTTATACGATTCAACCGTATAATCGGAATAATTACGTTCATAACGTAAGTAATCCAAAAAGTCATCAACCAACATGTCTCATTGCATCAACTATTCTGCAACGAATATAGAAATTAGATTCTAAAAAAACAAGTATTTTTTCAATTATTCTTCAGTTTGCTGCAAATGCTGTACATAAATAGCACGCATTATTTGCTTTCTCTTCGCTACTGACGGTTTTTCGAAAGCCTGACGGTTTCTCAATTCTTTTACAACACCTGTCTTTTCAAATTTTCTTTTGAATTTCTTCAGCGCTTTTTCAATGTTTTCGCCTTCTTTTAATGGAACTACGATCATAATTTAATTTGTTATTTTGTTTAATTAATACATCCTTAAAACGGGCAGCAAAATTACGGATAGTTTCGCTATCAGCCAAACTTTCTGCCAATAATTCTCACTTTGTTTAAATTTTTATGATACTTTCGCTTATGCTACTTGCGAATACTTTATCTTTTCTAATATGAAATAAATCAACAGCCTCCTTTCCAAGTCTGATTTTAATTAAACATCGATTCAGTTCCTCTTTCGCCAAGATTTACCCGGCGCTAAAAAACGGCGCAAAGATACATATTTTCAGCTTCTCTTCCAAATCATCTCGCCGCATTATGTATTGTTTTCTTTCTGTTCGGCCCTGTTTTTCGATTATTCATTTCTCTCCGCCTATACAAATTTCACGTTGATATCTGTATTAATCTTAAAATGGAGATAAAAATAGGTATACATTCCGGCTTAATCATTATCTTTGTCAATTAATTATTCAAATAAAACAAAGAGAGATGAAACGTATAATTTTCTTATTAACAGCGCTTGTACTTTCATTAGGAGCTCTTTCGGCCCAGCAAAAGCAAGCTGTCATTTCAGCGAAGGAAACGGTTTATGATTTTGGAGAAATTAAAGAAGCTGATGGTAAAGTTGCGCACACATTTGTCATTGAAAATACAGGTGATGCGCCTTTGGTATTGACGCGTGTCATTGCTTCTTGTGGTTGTACAACTCCGGAATGGACAAAAGAACCGATTGCTCCAGGGAAAAGCGGTGATGTCAAAATCACATACAATCCAGCCGGCAGACCAGGTGTTTTTGCTAAAGCCATTTCTATCTACAGCAATGGAAAGAAAGGTAGCTTTATCCTGACCATCAAAGGGAAAGTTAAATAAAGAAAGATCTTATTCATTTTACTTATAATAATTCGAGGTTGTCGCAATGATACTAAATCTAAAACAGATTATCGGTACAATCTTCCTGCTTTGCGGAAGCATTGGAATCAGCATGGCTCAAAAGGCTCCTCAGATCAGTGTTGACCAGCAAGTGTTCAACTTCGGATCGATCGAGGAAGCGAAAGGGCTGACTTCGCATGTGTTTACTATCACCAATCAGGGCGACAAGCCTCTTGTTATTACACGTGTCACTGCTTCTTGTGGTTGTACACGGCCTGAATGGACCAAAGAACCGATTGCTGCAGGAAAAACCGGGACACTGAAGGTGACCTATAATCCGAACGGCAGACCGGGAACTTTTTACAAAACGATTACCTTATATAGTAATGCAAAAAAAAGCCGGTATAATGTAGCCATTAAAGGAAATGTGATCCCGAAAGAATTAACTCCCGAATTTACTTATCCGTATGCTATCGGTAATTTAAAACTGCATACCAAGAATGTTCTCTTCAACAACCTGCGGCAAAACGAAAGTCTTGGGGAAAAGATCAGTATCAAGAATGAAGGGAAAACTTCCCTTCAGATTGAGTTCGGTAAAATGCCGGACTTCATTATTGCTGATATGAAACCGACTTCCTTAAAGCCCAACGAGACAGGAGAAATTACCTTCCTGGTAGATGGACGGAAGATCAAGCAGAAAGGTCGTCAGCTGGTTCATCTTCCCCTGACTGTCAAAGCTGTCGGAGAGAAAGAAGTTACGGAGACTGTAGCCTTGGCAGCCAATGTAATTGATGATTTCAGCAAGATGTCTGCTCGGGGAAAAGCCAAAGGTCCGGCTATTCATATATCCGGCACGTTGTTGGACTTCGGAAAATTACCGTCTAAGAAAAACAAGATTCCGTTCTTCAGCAGTAAAATTACCGGAACGGTTGATATTACCAATACCGGAAAATCGAATTTGGTTATTTATAGTTTTACTTCCGACAACGAACATATTTCGATCAGCCGGGGTAAAAAAGAAATCAAACCGGGAGAAACGACAACTTACAAGGTTTCTATTCGTCCGAAAGATGTAAAAGTCCGCTTGGAGGCTTTGGTCAACATCATCAGTAACGATCCGAACGGACCGGTACGCTTATTAAAAGTAACAGCCCATAAATAAATAATACAAGCATGGAACACCCAGAAAACGACGATTTATACAAAGGATTAAAAGTAAATAAAGGTGTAACAGATGTACCGACAGTAAATCCTTATCTCCGGAAACGGGTACAACGCAAACAATATACACCGGCTGAATACGTGGAAGGTATCCTGAAAGGAAACATCACGATTTTAAGTCAAGCGGTAACATTGGTAGAAAGTGCCAAACACGAACACCAGCAAATCGCACAGGAAATCATCGAGAAATGTCTTCCGTATGCCGGAAAGTCTATGCGCATTGGTATTACCGGTGTGCCTGGTGCTGGAAAAAGTACCTCTATTGATGTGTTTGGTATGCACCTGCTCAAGAAAGGTCATAAACTGGCTGTCTTGGCCATCGACCCAAGTAGTGAGCGTTCGAAAGGTAGTATCTTAGGAGACAAGACCCGTATGGAAACTTTGTCGAGAGAAAAAGATGCTTTTATCCGTCCTTCTCCTTCGGCTGGTTCTTTGGGTGGTGTTGCCCGTAAGACAAGAGAAACGATCATCTTATGCGAAGCTGCCGGTTTCGATACAGTATTCGTAGAGACGGTCGGCGTTGGTCAGAGTGAAACAGCCGTACATTCGATGGTTGATTTCTTCCTCTTGATCCAATTGGCTGGAACAGGTGATGAATTGCAAGGCATCAAACGTGGTATCATGGAGATGGCAGACGGCATCATCATCAACAAAGCCGATGGCGATAATGTAGATAAAGCCCAAATGGCGGCGGCTCAGTTCCGTAACGCATTGCATCTTTTCCCGCCTACCGAATCAGGCTGGTCGCCCAAAGTACTCACCTACTCCGGTTATTATAACATCGGAGTTAAAGAGATTTGGGATATGGTGGATGAGTACATGGCTTTCACGAAGAAAAACGGCTATTTCGAATATAAGAGACGCGAACAAGCCAAATACTGGATGTACGAAAGTATCAACGATACATTACGAGATACATTCTACAACAATCCGGCTGTTAGTTCCATGCTCAACCAGACAGAACAACAGGTGTTAGGAAACGAAATCACTCCGTTCATCGCCGCCAAGCGTATGATGGACTTGTTCTTGGAAAATATTTCCAACACAAAGTTACCCTAACACATACTTTTAAATATAGTAGTCTTCGAGACACGGAGTTTATTTATCAAATGATCTCCGTGTCTTTCTTTTTTATTCCTACCTCATCTTTCACTTTTCCGATATATTCCTATAAGCCAAAAGCTTGTGGTGATTTAAGGACTTTCCCTAAATAGCGCCATCCTCGCCATACAAATTTCCGAAGTCCACGCTGTAACAAAGAGCATCTCTCCTCCTCTCCTACCAGCAGCGAATTAAACAGTAATTACTATCTATGGATATATTCGTATATTTCCCGTCACAAACTAATATTTTTATGCCACAAATTAATTAATTCACCTATGTGATTCAATCAATTCACAATGGTGATTTAAATAATTCACAGTTGTGAATTAATCAATTCATATATGTAAATCAATAAAATAATAGGCAGAAAAATAGGAAATCATAACTGGATTTACAAGAATTTCCAACGAGTAAACACGAGTTGATTTTTCTGCGTAAATATTTGGAAAACGGATATTTATGACTCTATTTTTGTCCTGAAAACGAACCGGTTCATTCACTTAATATTAATTTTAAACAAAATAGGAATATGGAAAATTATATCAAAAATCTCATACGTAATATTTGGACAAAATTGACTTCTACAAGAAATCAAGTCCATAGATATCAAACAAATAAGCATCTGTTGAAAACACAGGGTAGTCATAAAACTGCAGAAATGCTACAAGCATTAAGTCTGTTTTTACAACAACATTATCAGTTTCGGTTCAATCTACTGACAGAAGGAACAGAATTTAAAGAACAAGGTAATCCGGACAGCCTGTACCGTCCGGTTTTCCAACGGGATTTAAACAGTTTCTGCCAATCAGCCCAACAAGCCGGAATCGACTGTTGGGATCGGGATATTTCCCGTTTTGTCTATTCCAACCAAATCGCGGAATACCATCCATTCCAGACGTATCTGTCAGGACTTCCGGCTTGGGATGGTCAGGACCGGATAACTGCTTTGGCTCAACGCGTAGCTGGCACGTCCTTATGGATCAATGGTTTCCACCGATGGATGTTAGGAATGACTGCCGGATGGATGGGTTTGGATACACAGCACGGCAATAGCGTGGCTCCTATTCTGGTCAGCCGGCTACAAGGGATGCACAAATCTACTTTTTGCAAGTTGTTGCTTCCTGATCCACTCCGGTCGTACTATACCGACAGTGTAGATCTCAACAGCCAAGGGATGATTGAGCAGAAATTAGCGTTATTCGGTCTGATCAACTTGGATGAATTTGATAAAATACCACTCCGCAAAATGGCATTGTTGAAGAATCTGATGCAGATGACGGAACTGAATATCCGTAAAGCCTATCAGAAGAACTTCCGCCCGTTACCCCGGATCGCCTCGTTCATCGCAACTTTCAATCGGAAAGATTTACTGAGCGACCCAAGTGGTAGCCGACGTTTTCTTTGTGTGGAAATCGAACACAAAATAGACATCTCGCCGATCGACAATGAACAAGTGTATGCGCAATTGAAAACAGAACTTCTCAATGGCGAGCGATACTGGTTCACGACCGAAGAAGAAGCAGAATCCAACAATCGAATACCGGATTTTACAAACAGACCGTCGAAGAAGAACTCTTCTTTGCCACCTTCCGCCCGAGTGAAAAGTCTTCCAACGGCGAACTACTCTCGTCGGCCGAAATCTTCCGCCGGATGAAAAAACGACATCCGTCCGCCATGCGAGGCATGACTTTGCGTTCTTTCAGCCTGCTTCTCCCTCAACTGGGACTTTCCCGCATCCATACTCATTATGGGAATGTCTATGCGGTGGAAGAGATATAGAATTTTCCTAGACAAACCAAACACATAGTCTGAGATGACACGGGAAGCTATAAACTCATAATCTGGAGGTCCCAAGCTCAAATCCTAGCTGGTCTACATTAAAAAATCAGGCAGTTAGCTATTCACTGACTGCCTTTTTTCCTTTGATGCAAAAACAAAAGGTTTGAGTTTTATATTTTGAAGATAAAGTTTCTACTAATCTCCCTTATAAATTATTTAGTCAATTTATAAGAGTTGCAATAAAAACTTCAATACGAAAATAGCTAAAACCCGCAACAAAATTAAAAAAAACGCAATAAAATTAATTGATTCTTTAAAAAAGATTCGTATTTTACACAATCATAAGCAGAAATTAGTAATATTGCAAATTAAAGATAAAAATGGCTACAGCATGGAACGAAAAATCAACCGCATTAAAGTTGTCTTGGTAGAGAAAGGCAGAACAAACAAGTGGCTTGCAGAACGTGTCGGTAAGGATCCTGCCACCGTGAGTAAATGGTGTACTAATGCGGCACAACCAACACTAGAGATGTTAATGCAAATATCTAAGATACTTGATACTTCTCTCGATTCACTTGTTCGCTTCGAGGAATTACCAGAAATAGGAAAAGAACTATAACAACTGTATTTTATTAGAATCCCACAATTGTGGAAAACGTCTCTGTAATTTACATCTAAACTTGTAATATTATGGCTATACTTACAGTATATACCGAACTACTCGATAATACATTAGATGGTGCGCGCATCATTGATATGGGTACTCAACGATCATGTGCTTGTTTTGTGTTACCTAAAGACAAGGTGGCTGAAGTTGGTTCCAAGCATAAGTGGATGAAACAGCACTCGTTCTATATACTCCTTGGTACGCATCCTAATACGGGTAAGCGTATCGGTTATGTTGGTGAAACAAATGATTTCACACATCGCGTAATTGATCATAAGCAGAAAAAAGAGTATTGGGATACGGCACTTGTATTTATCTCTAAATCAAATGAAATTTACAAAAGTGAGGTAAAATATTTAGAGTATCTTGGATTAAGAGCAGCAAACGAAGCAGCCAACTATGAGATTGACAACACTAAGAAAGTTGAGAAGGAAACATTATCGCCACATAAGGAAAACGAAATGAACGCTTTTTTTGAGGATATTCTGTTTCTTACACGATTCTATGGCTGTAAGATTTTCGATAAACCCAAAGAAATCATTAAGCCTATGAATTATCATGAATTCCATTTAGATATGAATCAAATAGGTGTTCACGCTACGTTACATTATTATCCTGATACAGATGAATACTACTTGAAAGCAGGTAGCAAGATTCTGTCCAAAGATTTTTCAAGTATGCCTAAGGAAATTGGTATAATGCGTGAGGGTTTCCGAAATAACAAAAAAGCCTGTCAGGATGATGGGAATCTTCTCACGCTGTTACAAGATGTAAATGTAACAACTAAAAAACATTCTCCATCAGGTGCAGCTAGTTTTTGTACAGCCACAGCCATGCAAGGAACAACCGCATGGGTTGATAATAATAACAAAACATTTGGGGAAGTTTTTCCTAAAGAAAAATAATATGGATATTCAAGAGATAAAAAGAATTATACATACACTTGTAGAGAAGTACGAAGCAAATCGTGATTTCTACAGAACCTCTAAATTCAACGAAACTCAGGTGAGAAATGAATTTCTTGACCCTTTGTTTGAGGTCCTTGGTTGGGATATTCGTAATATGTCAGGTAAAAGTACAAATGAACGTGAAGTGCTTTTGGAAGAATCACTTAAGGCAGATACTGTTACTCATTCAAAGAAGCCGGACTATACGTTTCGTTTATTTGGGGAACGCAAGTTTTTTTTAGAGGCAAAGAAGCCATGTGTAGATATAAGCATAGATAACAATCCGGCCAAGCAAGTTAGACGTTATGGATATACGGCTAATCTTAAGATTTCTGTGTTATCTAACTTTGAAGATTTATATATCTATGATACTTCATACAAAGTTGAGGATGGAGATACTCTGACAAAAGCTCGTATCAAAGCATATCACTATACTGATTATGAAAATGTAGCAGATGAACTTCTTCAATTATTAGGGAAAGAGTCTGTATATACAGGGCATTTTGAAGAAGTGTGGAATAACATTGAATTGAATGTCGTACATCAGTCAGTAGACTCACTATTTTTGGAACAGATAAATCAATGGCGTTTGATGCTTGGCAAACAGATTCTTTCTTATGATTCTAATTTAAATATTGATTATCTAGGAGATATAGTTCAAAGCTATATTAACAAGATACTCTTTCTTCGTGTTTGTGAAGATAGAAATATCGAAACCTATCAGCGTCTGCTTACTATTGCTGATCATAACAGCCATGAAGAGCTTGTAGCAAAGTTTAAGGATGCGGATAATAAGTATAATTCAGGTTTATTTGAGGAACTTATTTCAGAAGAAGTAATTGGGAATATTAGTTCTTCGTTTTGGACAATAATCCGACAGCTTTATTTCCCTGAAAGCCCATACTCGTTTACAGTGCTTTCTTCAGATATTCTTGGGCGTATTTATGAAATATTTATTGCTGAGAGATTGGCGATAGTTGATGGCGAACTTATGATTGTGAAGAAACCTGAAAATATGGAATGTGATATTGTTACTACGCCAAACTTCGTAGTACGTGAAATATTGCGTCAAACTGCCGTTGAAATCATCAAAGATAAAACTGCAAAAGAAATCAATAATTTAAAATGTGCAGATATAGCATGTGGTTCAGGGGCATTTTTGTTAGAGTTATATCAGGTACTCCATGACTCATTAGTTGACTATTATCTTGAAAATGATCGTGGTAAACTTATTCAGACTAGTATTGGTACTTATAAGCTGCCATACGAAATGAAACGTAATCTATTGGTTAACTGCATTTATGGTGTTGATAAAGACTTTAATGCTGTAGAAGCATGTAAATTTGGATTGTTACTAAAATTGCTCGAAGATGAGGATGTAAACTCTTTGTTTTCATTTCATCCAATATTACCAGACCTTTCAAATAATATTTTCTATGGTAATAGTCTTTTAAGTACAGTTGATGTACCTTCTAATGATATTTTTGAAATTAATCCGTTTGATTTTGGAGATAGATCCTTTGACCTAATTATTGGTAATCCTCCATACATGAAAACTGAAGATATCAAGGCTTTTACCCCTAAAGAAAAGATTCTTTACGAAAAAAGGAATAGATATAAGACTGCATATAAGCAATATGATAAGTACTTCCTTTTTATAGAACAAGCTTTGAATCTTTTAAAACCTGATGGTTATTTAGGATACATAGTTCCAAGTAAATTTATGAAGGTTGGAGCAGCAAAGGAGCTTCGTAACCTTATTGCCAATAATGCTTATCTCAAAGCCATGACCTCATTTGGGGCACATCAAGTATTTGCAGACAAATCAAATTATACTTGTATTATGGTGTTGGAGAAGAATAAACATGATACTTTTAAATATTCAGAAGTAAGCGATTTCATAGGTTGGAGAGTAAGGGATGTAAATGCTTATAAGTTCTGCGAGCGCCCATCGATTACAATTAATGCTGGTACTTGGGTATTGTGTACAGATGAACATTTGCCTTTATTAAAGAAGGTAACTACACATGCGAAACCACTTGAGGATATTGTTGGTGGTGATTATATTTTCAATGGAATCCAGACAAGTGCGAATAAGATTTATGTATTCATCCCAAAATCAGAAACACGAACGACCTATACCTTTAAGGCTTTTGATGGTAATGAATATGAAGTAGAAAAGGCTGTAACAAAACCATATTTCAAAACAGTTCAAGGCACAGATGCAATGAACACTTATCGTACGTTTAAACCTAATGCTCGTGTAATCTTTCCATATAATAGGGATAATGATGGACATCTACAATTGATACCTCTCAAAATTATTCAAAGACGCTATCCTCTATTCTATGAATTCTTAATGGCTGCAAAGCCTGAACTGAATAAGGCGTCCAGGGATATTCAACCTAAGCCAATTAATACGGATGAATGGTACCGTTACGGAAGACACCAAAGCTTAGAGGCGTGTGAAATAAAAGAAAAGATGATAGTGGGAGTGTTAGCTCAATCTGATAAATATTCCATAGACAACAATGGAACTTTAGTATCATCTGGTGGTACGGCTGGTTATTGTTTGGTTAGTGTTCCTTCGGATAGTATGTATTCAATCTACTATATACAAGCTATCTTAGGTTCAATACAAGGAGAATGGCTTGCCTCTCTTTACGGAGAGATATTCCGTGGTGGTTACATAGCTCGTGGTACTAAGGTATTGAAACAAATACCAATCAGAGAAATTGATTTTACAAATCAAAATGAACGAAATACTCACGATGATATTGTCGATCGTCAAAAGAGACTCATTGAGTTAGGCGATAAAATAAATAAGGCTGCTAAAAACCGGAGAAGCCTCATACCATTACAACGTCAATTTGATTTACTAAAAGAGGAACAACAGAAAGTCATTAACATGCTTTATGGCATGACGAATGATGAAGTATCATTAATTCCTAAGATAAAAGAACTCTATGCTGCTGATTGAAAATGCAACTGACCAGAAACTGAGAGGTGCTTATTATACTCCTCCAGTAATAGCCAAATTTATCCTACAATGGGGAATTAATGGCAATAACGATTTGAACATACTTGAACCTAGTTGTGGTGACGGTGTGTTCTTAGAGTGTATTAGCAATAATAAAATACTCTATAATAGTGTTACTGCAGTTGAATACGAAGTGGGAGAAGCAGAGAAAGCTCGAGCAATACCTTTGCATGATTCAGAGGTAATCAATGAAGACTTTCATCGTTTCTGCCTTGATACTGATAAACGCTTTAACTTAGTTGTTGGAAATCCTCCGTTTATTCGTTACCAATATTATGATTCTGAGCAGCAAAAGTTAGCAGATGAAATATTCAAACGTTCTAAGTTGAAGAGAACAAAATTAACCAATGCTTGGGTTACGTTTGTAGTAGGATGTAGTCAGTTGTTGACCGAAACAGGTAAGATGGGGTTTGTTATCCCATCCGAACTCCTTATGGTTAAATATGCTCAGCAATTACGTCTATATCTTGCAAAGAGCTTTAACAAGATAAACATCATTTCTTTTGAGAATCTTGTTTTTGAAGAAATCCAGCAAGAGGTTGTTTTGTTATTGTGTGAAAAAAATGGTACCGATGAACATTTGATTGAACACATAGAGGTGAAGGATGCTGATAGCTTGCTTACTCTTGATCCACGCAGATTAAAATTTCCTACTAAGAAAATAGATTTCCATACTGATAAGTGGACGTATTATTTCCTTGAAAAAGAAGAACTCGACCTGCTGGAGAAAGTAAAGCATAATATGCCTTCTATTTCTACTTATGCAAATGTAGAGGTTGGAATTACTACAGGTGCCAATGATTACTTCACAGTACCAAAATCTGTAGTAACTCTCTACAATCTAGAAGAATATGCAAAACCTATGGTTGGCAGAAGCGTACAAGTGAATAGCCTGTGTTTTACGAAAAAAGATTGGCTAGCAAATGTAGAATTAGGTGCGAAAGCGCATCTGCTAGTCTTTCCTTCTGGAGTAAAAGAGAATGGCAATGATGGCGTAAAAGCTTATATTAACAATGGAGAAAAAGAAGGCATAAACAAAGGTTACAAGACAGGAATACGTGATGAATGGTACATAATTCCATCCATTAAGTTTTCGGATGCACTTTTTCTCCGCCGTAACAATCAATATCCGAAATTCGTATTGAATGAGGCTAAGGCCTACACAACCGATACTATGCATCGAGTTTTCATTAAAGAAGGTGTAAACAAGAAAGCATTCGTAGCAAGTTATTATAACTCTTTATCATTTACTTTTGCAGAGATTCTTGGTCGCAATTTTGGTGGTGGTTGTTTAGAACTCATGCCAAGAGAAGTCGGTGGCATCTATATGCCTTATCGCGTTGAGAACGAGACGTTGTTTGCAGAGATTGACAGAATGTTACGTCATAAAAGAACCGCAGACGAAATACTTGATTATACCGATAGAGTAATACTTCATGAGGGTATGGGGCTTAGTATGAAAGAAGTACAAACAGCTCGTTCTATCTGGCATAAAATTATGAGCAGACGTTTAAACCGTGAGACTCTCGAAAAGAAAAAAGAAGTTAATGTTGAAAAAAAAACAAAATCCACTCATCTTGACTTCCTTGATCTATTCGAGCAGTATCAATACAATAATATTGTTGAGAATAGCATTGCTCATGAGGATATTAGTGAATACATTGTATCATCTGGTAAATATCTCATTGACGGTTCTAAGAATGTACTCATCAGCCTTGTTAAAAAAGATAACTTCAATCAATATCTTGATAAATCTGCTAAGATTTATTATACAGGTAAGAAATTCCCGTCAAAAGTTGCTCTCAACAAGTTGTACTATTTTATGCCTTATTTAAAAGGTAAGGGAATTCGTGATTTGTACTTGATAAAAATTGCTAGAATAGGCACACGAAAGGAAGGACAATTAGGTGAAAATAAGGACGATTTGCGTTTAGTTTTTGAAATAGAGTATATAACTCAACTATTTGATGATTATCAAGTAATAGATCTGAAAATATGGAGAACTTTTACAGATACGACAATGAAACTGATTATAAACTTGTTAGATTCCCATGAACTAAAAAAACTTGAATGCATTAAGATAAAGTATCCTTTGTAGAATATAACTCTCACTTTTGGGTTAACTTTCATTTTTATAAATTAGGTATGCCATAGATAGACAGATTCTAGGGATTGATGAATATTAAAATATTGAATAACATGAATCTTTTTGAATATAAATGATTGTGCTAAACAGATAGGAAAGTATGATAGCAAAAAATGAATAACAACGATATATACATTTAGAACTTTTTATTGTGGATCGGGAAATTGTATATTCCTTATGCTTGAAAATGGTAATTACACTTTAAAATATCATGATTAATTGTGGTAAGTACACAGAAGAGATAGATGTTTTTGTGAGAACTAAATTGAAAAATAAAATTGACTATCTGAAAGTTACACATATAGATAACAACCATATCAATGGACTGGTAACCATGATAACTGTAGTCTGTTGACATGGTTGATTCAGATTTTTGTTTTCAAGCTAAAGTATAGAGTTTTTAGAGAAAAAACAAATGAATGGGATGATTTCAAACGCAATTTGGGCAATAACAGTTTTATTCTGAGTTTTTTCATGTATCTTTGGGTATTGAAAAGAAACAAATTAATTTTCGGTATGGACAAGCTTTATCCAATAGGCATACAAAGTTTTGGAGAAATCCGTAAAGGGGGATATATCTACATAGATAAAACAAGACTTATATACAATCTGTCGCATAGTGGAAAATATTATTTCCTGAGCCGACCCAGACGTTTTGGAAAAAGTCTTCTATTATCTACCCTTGAAGCCTATTTCTTAGGGAAGAAAGATCTTTTCATAGATCTGGCTATGGAAAAGCTTGAATCGGAATGGGCAGAGCATCCTGTTTTTCATCTTGATCTGAACTCTGAAAAATATGATAGCAAAGAAAGACTCGATGGGGTTCTTCATGATGCGCTCTGTAAATGGGAAGATAAATACGGGAAGAGAGAAAGTGAAACTTCTTTTTCTCTCCGATTTCAAGGAATTATCCAGCGAGCCGCACAAAAGGCAGGCAGAAACGTCGTCATCCTGATCGATGAATATGACAAACCTATGCTCCAAGCCATCGGGAATCCGGAACTACAAACTGAATTCAGAAACACATTGAAAGCATTCTATGGCGTACTAAAATCGTGTGATGCCTATATACGTTTCGCCATGCTTACTGGTGTAACCAAGTTTGGAAAAGTCAGCGTATTCAGCGACTTAAACAATCTGATGGATATTTCCATGCTCAATAAGTATGCAACTATTTGTGGAATAACAAATGATGAGCTTTTTGAATATTTCGACGAGGACATACACCAACTGTCAAAAGCCCTCGGATTGAACTATCATGAGACCTGCGACAAACTGAAACTTTATTACGACGGGTATCATTTCAGTTACAAATCTACAGGTATCTACAATCCGTTCAGTCTTCTAAACACATTTGCCAATATGCAATTGGGGAATTATTGGTTTGAAACCGGAACTCCAACCTATCTTGTAGAACTGATGAAACAGCATAACTATGCGGTAAGCGAAATCGAGCACATCGTTACCAGTGGGCCAGTACTTGATTGTATCGATGCGGCTTCTACCGATCCTGTTCCTATTATTTATCAAAGTGGTTACCTTACCATACAAGATTATAATGAAGAGTTCGGGAATTATACACTTGGATTTCCAAACCGGGAGGTAGAACAAGGATTTATGAAATTCATTCTTCCTTATTATGCTTCTGTCAGCGTCAGTAAATCATCTTACGAAATACAATGTTTTGTAAATGATGTGCGCCGTGGCCATGTTGATGATTTTTTAAGTCGGCTCCAAACATTCTTTGACGACACGCCCTACGAACTTGTTCGTGAACGGGAGATCCATTATCAGAATATACTTTATATCGTTTTCAAACTGATGGGATTCCATACAGAAGTAGAATATCGGACATCACATGGACGTGTAGATTTAGTATTGAAAACATCCGATTATATTTACATAATGGAATTTAAGCTGAACGGTAGCGCTGAAGAAGCAATCAGTCAAATAAACGCAAAAGGTTATGCCCAACCTTTTGCAAAAGATGGCCGCAAAGTCATAAAGGTTGGCATAAACTTCAGCGATAAAACCAGAAGCATAGACAAATGGATTATAGAATAGTAGCATAAAACTTTTGCAGATTGATCATATCTTATTCTTATTACATTTTGTTGTTCTATACACTATAGTCAAATCACATCATCTAACAGACAAACAGAAAGATAAAGGGAAAGTGAAAGATGATTTTTTACTTCAATCAATCTATGCTATATCCATCCTACAAATCCCATAAATTATCAAAGATAGTATCCAAGCCTTTATGCTCCTCCATATAAATAAAATCCTTCAGACACAATTTAACCCCTTTTACATTTCGAGACAAAGCTACATAAGTTTCCAATTTAGCAATCTCTTTTCTATGTAAATTATTCATTTGCTCTAACACCACAGGAAGTCCTTTCAGTGAATATTTACGAAATCCAGCATATGCACCCAAAATACCCGGAAAAGGAGCATTACATAATAAATCATACTCCTGTTCCAAACGATCCACTTGAGCCTGTAAAACCTTGTTATATTGTTTTAACACATCATCAGTTTGATCGCTTGGCTCTTTAGCCGATTCTTCCAACCAATTGATCTGCATCCGTAATAAAGAAGCTAGATCTTTTTCCTGATATGCTTTCGTTAATTGTTTCATCCTCTCTTCTTTCAACAATCGTTGTGTCTCATCAGCTTCTTTATCAGGATGTAATTCTTTTACAAGTTCAAGATATATTCCCCGTATAGACTTCCAAGTCTTCTCCGCCTGTATTTCCTTTTCTATTTCACGTTTACTCAACTTTTTCTTTTTTGACGAGTTCTGGTTTTCTTGTTCATCTACAAGTCTTTTAGCTTCATAAACAGCTTGAAAAAACTCTTCAGGATTTTTGGCATTCTTCATATCTTCTGTTGGCGTAAGTCCAAACATCTCACAAAAAGAGAGCATTGATTCCAGACCTTGTTTGTGTATCTCTTCCTGAGAAAGTCCCGTACTAATCTGTATATAATCTTGACGGATCGCCTCTAAAGCCTCTCTTCGTTTTTCATCAAAAGGAAGATCATCCAAATGCTCGCATTCATCCAAAATCAATTCAGGCAAATACGACTTTTCTTTTTTGGTCAATCTGGCCGTTTTATAAACACGATCCAAATTACATAACAACTCATCCGTCAATTGCGCTTCTTGCTCAAATAAACGAAACGAGTTTTCATCAAAATACTTTTTAATGACATGTTCCCTTTGTGGCAATTCATCTATAATCATTTTCAACTTTGCGATCTTTTTATTCAATCGATTAAAAGTTGTTTGTGCACCAGACAATTTTTTTCTTCCTTTGGGGATAACAGGAATCATCATTTTTTCCTGATCCTGAAACATATCGAATGCCAATTCCTTCTGAGTGTCTTTCTTTCTCATATTACTCTAAAACATATATGCTGATAACAAAAAAGGATGCCACTTACACCATTAAGTAACATCCTTTTATAAGTAGCGCATCCGGGAATCGAACCCGGGTTTCAGCCGTGAGAGGGCCGCGTCCTAGGCCACTAGACGAATGCGCCATTTGTTGTCCTTAAGACAGTGCAAAAGTAAAGATTTATTTTAATCCGACAAATAGTTTTGCAAAAAAATTATTTCTCTTACCTTTGTAAGTCGTTAGGTATAATATATAACTAACGTGGTAATTAATAGAAAAACATTACTAATACCAGTTTAATAAACAACTAATATTATGGCAGAACAAAAAGAAAAACTTTTCTCTGAATTCGAACCCGTTTCAACCGAAGCATGGGTTGCGAAAATCACGGCCGACCTGAAAGGCGTTCCGTTTGAGAAAAAGCTTGTTTGGAAAACAGGTGAAGGCTTCAATGCCAATCCGTTCTATCGTTTGGAAGATCTGGAAGGTCTGAAAACGACAACAGCTCTTCCGGGTGAATTCCCGTATGTACGTGGTACTAAAAAAGACAATGACTGGAAAGTACGCCAGAACATCGAAGTAACTTGCTTCAAAGCGGCGAATGAAAAGGCATTGGACATTCTGAACAAAGGTATTACCTCGTTGGGCTTTATCATCAAAGGTGATGAAGTAAGCGCTGAAAACATCGCCACTTTGCTTGATGGTATCTGTCCGGCTTGTGTTGAACTTAATTTCAAGACTTGCAACTGCAAAGCAGCCAAGTTGATTGAAATCTTAGCGGCTTATTTCGCTTCTAAAGGTGTGGATGTTGAGAAGTGCGAAGGTTCTGTTAACTACGATCCGTTCAAGAAACCGCTTATCAAAGGTCGTAAGAATGAAAACTGGGTAGAAGGTGCCAAGGCTGTATTAGAAGCTGCCAAAGCTCTTCCGAAATACAAAGTTTTGGCTGTTAATGCATTCGAACTGAACAATGCAGGAGCTTATATCGCTCAGGAATTAGGTTTCGCATTGGCTTGGGGTAATGAATTATTAGCAAAACTGACCGATGCCGGTTGCAACGTAGATGAAGTAGCCAAGAGAATCAAATTCAACTTTGGTATCAGTTCTAACTATTTCATGGAAATTGCGAAATTCCGTGCAGCTCGTTGGTTATGGGCAGAAATCGTTGCTGCTTACAAACCGGCTTGCGAATGTGCTTGCAAGATGGCTGTTCATGCTCAGACTTCAAAATGGAACATGACTATTTATGACGCACATGTAAACTTGTTACGTTCACAAACTGAAGCCATGTCTGCTGCTATCGCAGGTGTTGACTCAATCACAGTTCGTCCGTTCAACGAAGCATACGAAACTCCGGATGACTTCTCTGAACGTATCGCACGCAACCAGCAGTTATTATTGAAAGAAGAATCTCACTTCGACAAAGTAGTTGACCCGGCTGCCGGTTCTTATACAGTTGAAGTATTCACCAACTCAATTGCAGACGTTGCTTGGAAACTGTTCTTGGAAACAGAAGAAAAAGGTGGTTTCGGTGCACAAGCTAATGCCGGAGAAATCCAGGCTGCTGTCAACGCATCCAACGAAGCTCGTCATAAAGCTGTAGCAACTCGTCGTGAAACCTTACTGGGTACAAACCAGTTCCCAAATTTCGCAGAAGTAGCTGCAGAAAAGATCAAGAAAGAAGAAGGCGCATGCTGCTGCCAGAACAAAGAAGGTCACAGCTGTGGCGAACCGGAAATTGCAGCATTGAACTTTGCCCGTGGCGGTTCAGAATTTGAAGCCTTGCGTCTGGCTACTGAAAAGAGCGGAAAGACTCCGAAAGCATTCATGCTGACAATCGGTAACTTGGCTATGCGTTTGGCTCGTTCTCAGTTCTCTTGCAACTTCTTCGCTTGCGCAGGTTACAAGACAATTGATAACTTAGGATTTGATACTGTTGAAGCCGGAGTAGAAGCTGCAGTCAATGCAGGTGCCGACATCGTCGTTTTGTGTTCAAGCGATGATGAATATGCTGAATTGGCACCAGCTGCATTTAAAGCGCTGAACGGCCGTGCTCAATTCGTAGTAGCAGGTGCTCCTGCTTGCATGGAAGACCTGAAGGCTCAGGGTATTGATCAGTTTATTAATGTAAAGAGCAATGTATTGGAAACATTGCAGGCTTTCAATGCTAAGTTAGGTATTTAAAAATCCAAAAGACAATGAGACCAAATTTTAAAGACATAGATATTAAAAATGCCGGCTTCGCTGCTACAAATGCAGCTGAATGGGCAAAGGCCAATGGCATTGAAGCCAATTGGAAAACACCGGAACACATCAACGTGAAACCGGTCTATACAAAAGAAGACTTGGAAGGTATGGAACACCTGAACTTCGTATCTGGTATTCCTCCTTATCTGCGTGGTCCGTACAGCGCCATGTATCCATTGCGTCCTTGGACAATCCGTCAGTATGCAGGTTTCTCTACAGCTGAAGAATCAAATGCATTCTATCGCCGTAACCTGGCTTCAGGACAGAAAGGTTTGTCTGTAGCATTCGACTTGGCTACTCACCGTGGATATGATGCTGACAACGAACGTGTAGTAGGCGACGTTGGTAAAGCAGGTGTTTCTATCTGTTCTGTTGAGAACATGAAAGTTTTGTTCGATGGTATTCCTTTGAACAAGATGTCTGTTTCAATGACTATGAACGGTGCTGTACTTCCGGTAATGGCATTCTACATCAATGCAGGTTTGGAACAAGGCGCCAAGTTGGAAGAAATGGCTGGTACAATCCAGAATGATATCCTGAAAGAATTCATGGTGCGTAACACATATATCTATCCGCCTGAGTTCTCAATGCGTATCATCGCTGATATCTTCGAATATACTTCACAGAAGATGCCGAAGTTCAACTCTATCTCAATCTCTGGTTACCACATGCAGGAAGCAGGAGCAACTGCAGATATTGAAATGGCTTATACATTGTGCGACGGTTTGGAATATCTTCGTGCTGGTGTAAATGCTGGTATCGATATTGATGCATTCGCTCCTCGTCTGTCATTCTTCTGGGCAATCGGTATGAATCACTTCATGGAAATTGCCAAGATGCGTGCAGCTCGTATGTTGTGGGCTAAGATCGTTAAGAGTTTCGGTGCCAAGAATCCGAAATCATTGGCTTTGCGTACACACTGCCAGACTTCTGGTTGGTCACTGACAGAACAGGATCCGTTCAATAACGTAGGTCGTACTTGTATCGAAGCCATGGCAGCAGCTCTTGGTCATACACAGTCTTTGCATACCAATGCATTGGACGAAGCAATTGCATTGCCGACAGACTTTTCTGCTCGTATTGCCCGTAATACTCAGATCTACATTCAGGAAGAAACAAAAGTCTGCAAGCAGATTGACCCGTGGGGTGGTTCTTACTATGTAGAATCTCTGACAAACGAACTGGTACAAAAAGGTTGGGCGTTGATCCAGGAAATCGAAAGCATGGGCGGTATGGCAAAAGCTATCGAAACAGGTCTGCCGAAGATGCGTATCGAAGAAGCTGCTGCTCGTACTCAGGCTCGTATCGACTCAGGTATCCAGACAATTGTTGGTGTTAACAAATACCGTCTGCCGAAAGAAGATCCGATCGATATTCTGGAAATTGATAACACAGCCGTTCGTAACGAACAGATCGAACTGTTGAAGGAACTGCGTGCTAATCGTGACGAAGCTGCCGTACAGAAAGCTTTGGCTGATATCACAGAATGTGTTAAGACAAAGAAAGGCAACTTGTTGGAATTGGCAGTAAAAGCAGCCGGTTTACGTGCTTCTTTGGGTGAAATCTCTGACGCTTGCGAAGCTGTTGTAGGACGTTATAAAGCAATCATTAGAACTATTTCAGGCGTGTACTCATCAGAAACTAAGAAAGACGCGGACTTTGAAAAGGCTTGCCAGTTAACAGCCGAGTTCGCTAAGAAAGAAGGTCGTCAGCCACGTATCATGATCGCTAAGATGGGTCAGGACGGACACGACCGTGGTGCAAAAGTTGTTGCAACAGGTTATGCAGACTGTGGTTTCGACGTAGATATGGGACCGTTGTTCCAGACTCCGGCAGAAGCTGCTCGCCAGGCTGTTGAAAACGACGTTCACGTAATGGGTGTTTCTTCATTGGCTGCCGGACACAAGACTTTAGTTCCGCAGGTAATCGAAGAACTGAAGAAGTTAGGTCGTCCGGATATCATCGTCATTGCCGGTGGTGTTATTCCTGCTCAAGATTATGACTTCTTATATAAGGCTGGTGTTGCAGCCATCTTTGGTCCGGGTACTTCTGTTACCAAAGCTGCTTGCCAGATCATGGAAATCTTGTTAGGTGAATAATTTGTTCATTCATTAAGTTCTTAATAAAAGCCTCGTTAGATAATTTAACTTTTCTAACGAGGCTTATTTATATATCAAACCAGGCATGTATTATGACATATAAAGAACAGCTAGAAACAACTGAATGGACGAAGAAAAGAGAACAAATTTTTTTTCGCGATAACTACCAATGTCAATCTTGTGGTAAGCATGGAATTTGTGGTCAGAATATATTTATCGAAGTTAAAGATATCAAACAACTGAAAGAATACATAGATGATAAATCAATTTTAGAATTGCTTAATACCTATTTATATAAAGATATATACATAAGTAACTGTTCAAAATTAATTTTACAAATATGAATAATTCACGAATAAGTTCG
>ENA-OOWV01000871-OOWV01000871.1-human-gut-metagenome-genome-assembly--contig:-NODE-871-length-21655-cov-2.422315_pt1 | contig 21655 bp, 19 predicted proteins | sample MGYA00241584_ERZ501337 | MGnify/ENA primary metagenome ERZ501337 (study PRJEB25962, sample SAMEA2042744) | human gut metagenome | biome: human gut; feature: human-associated habitat; material: faeces... | reverse complement strand
CTCCCATGTTGTTTTTGTGTCATATCAAGGCTCATTCAATCGTGGTAAATTCGTGGTAAAATGAATAGTTTTCTATACTTCAAAATGTTTGAAAGTATAGTGTTTATGCGGATAATCAAAAATCAGATATAAAATTTGTCAAAATCAATATACTTTATATAAAAAATCATCATATCACAAGAAATGCTACATGTTTTTATTTACATAAGTTTTTAGACATATATAAGATCACCTAATAATTTACAGAAGATATAAAAAAATAAAAGGAAATATTTCTGTATAATTGTGAAATCTTTCCTGATTAATCTAATTAGTATTAAATATTTTGATTAATGTTGTTATGTATGCTCGAGAGGCTATATAGTGTATTCAGATTCTCAAAGTATGTATTTGAATTAGGTTTCGTTACCAAACTACGATTTCTTCATCGTTATCTTGTTCTTCATTCTTATTTTGATTTTTCATGTATAAATATGTCTCGAAGGAGGTTAGAATACCGTTGTCATTGTTATTACTGCTTCCTTCAAGAATTATCTTATTTACACTTACTAAATTTGTTTTAGTTAATTTTTCACCAATTTTGGAAGATTTAAAAATTGAAGGTGTTTTCCCAATTTCTAAAAGTATGGTTTCAGTCATGTAATAGTCTGCTTTATGATTTGTACCTGTAAAATAATTAATTTCATCTAACATGGCAATGCAAAATTGCTTAACAGTCTGGATGTCAACATTAGTTTTAAATAATAGAAAAGCTTGTTTATCATTTGTTATTTTAGTTGGAATAGATAATAAAAATTTGTGTGTGATTGCATCATATGGTTCATTGCTTATAAAGTCCATATATTCACGATAATCTAAATCATTTTGATATCTTTGTTCATCAGGAAGAATTTTAAAGTATAAAGTTGGGTATATACCAGAATGATGAAAATTGGTACCTTTAACGCTTGTTGTGTATAATGCAGGATATGTTTTTTTTGTCATAAAATACTACCTTTCTTATCTAATAAATCTACTTCTGCGTATAATTTATAAACGATTGAACGAACCACATTGTATAGTAATTGCTTTTGCCAATTTGATGCATTGTATTGAAGGTTTTTATCATCGCCATCTGCAAAAGTAGCATGTAAACATTCTTCAAAACAAATTGAAAATGCATCATATGCTTTTTCAAGATCACTGTGTTCCATATCATTTTGGATTTCTATTAATTTGGATATTTCGGCCAAAGAATAACATCTTTTAAGAATACAAACTACTATTAAAAATGCGAGATGATAACGTTTATAATGCTTTTTAATTGGCGGTTTGACAATACTATTTTTTACATAATTATTTACCATATTAGATGTTATAACTTTTTCCTCAAAAAAAAGAGGTGAGAGTTCTTGGTTAATATAAAAAATGACTTGATCCATATAAATATCAAAATCAGGAAGATCTTTCCATCGAGGTAATTTAAAACTTATTAACGATTTATGTATTTCTTCTATATTTTTCATGTGCTTACAATATCACATTTTGTTTTGCTAATCAATATGGTTTTTAAAACTAGATATATTGACTTTAGAAACCAGAAGGTATAATATTGATGTATAGAAATGAGGATAAAACAATGGTTCAAATACTTTCAGATTCATCAACATTATATTCAAAATCCCAAGCGATGAATATAGGTCTAGAAATTACACCTTTAGTTGTAATAATAGGAAAAGATAATTATCGCGAATTTGAAACAATAGATTCTGACACTTTATTATGTAAGATTGAAGATGGAGCGATTCCTACATCATCACAACCTCCAATTGGAGAAAAAATGGATTTATATAATCAATATGGTAAAGATCAAGACGTTATTGATATCACCATGGCGGCTGGTTTAAGTGGAACATACGATTCAGCTTTAATGGCTAAAGAAAGCTGTAATTATCCAGATAATATTTCTGTATTTAATTCAAAAACTTTATGTGGACCACATAGAGTTTTGGTTAATGAAGCGTTAAAAATGGCCAAAGATGGAAAAACAAAAGAAGAAATTTTATATATGTTAGAGGAATCCGCAAAAACTGATGTATCCTTTTTGATACCTTTTGATTTTGATTTTCTTCAAAGAGGAGGAAGAGTTTCAAAGACAGCAGCTGGTTTGGGCGGCTTGTTAAAACTTGTTGTCTGTATGAAAAAATCAGATGATGGACGCTGTTTAGAAAAGCATTCGGTAAATCGAACATTAAAAAAAGTGGTTCTTTCAATTTTTGAAGAATTCGATAAACGCAATGTAGATGATTCATATCATATATCTATATCTCATGCATTTAATGAAGAAACAGCTTCTAAAGTGAAAAAAGCACTGGTTGAAAAATATCCAAATGCAACTATTGAAATATTTGATCTATCACCTGTATTTATTACTCAGGGAGGTCCTAAATGTTGTGCAATTCAAGCTATTAAAATCGTAAAATAATAATGAGCAGGATCTTAGTCCTGCTCATTTAATTCGTTAACTTGTTTAAGCCAAAGATTTCTAGATGCATCGCTAGGCATTCGCCAATCACCTCGAGGAGAAAAACAAATCGAACCTACTTTTACACCATCTGGCATACAGTTTCTTTTAAACTGCTGAGTAAAGAAGCGTGAATAGAAAGTTTGGATAGCTTTTAATATAACATTTGAATCAACAGACTGGAATGCTAATTTAGCTAAATCGAAGATTTTTTTAGGTTCTTCATGATGACGAAGCATATGATATAAGAAGAAATCGTGTAAATCATACGATCCTAAAACTTCTTCAGTTTTCTGTTGAATCTTACCATGAGAATCAGGTGGTAATAGTTCAGGAGATACAGGTGTATCACAAATGTCCATTAATACATTATATAATTTAAGATTGTTTGATTGTTTTGCATCTAAAGCTACACTTTCACAAATATAACGTACTAAAGTTTTAGGAACACTGGCATTGACTGCATACATGCTCATGTGATCTCCGTTATATGTACACCAACCTAGAGCTAATTCACTTAAATCACCAGTTCCAACCACAAGACCATTTGTCTTATTGGCGAGGTCCATTAAGATCTGTGTTCTCTCACGAGCTTGTGAATTCTCATAAGTAATATCGTGTTTATTTGGGTCTTGGCTAATATCGATAAAATGCTGGTTAACACTTGGTACGATTGATATCTCTTTTGAATCGACCTGTAGAATGTCCATTAAAATTTGTGCATTGTTCTTAGTTCTATGCGTTGTACCAAATCCAGGCATTGTGATAGCATGAATTCCTTTTGTGTCAAATTTGTTAATTTCAAACGCTTTAGCGCAAACTAATAAAGCTAATGTTGAGTCCAACCCGCCACTGATTCCAATGACGACATCTTGACAATGTATCTTTTTTAAACGAGTTGCTAGACCATGAGCCTGAATGTTTAAGATTTCATGACATCTTTCAATTCGTTTTTGTTTATCTTGTGGAACAAATGGATAAGCATTGACTGGTCTTGTTAACTGGATCGAATCAATTGGATTGGATCTTATTTGAATACATGTGCATGAATAAGAATCTTCGAAGCTTGTTTTGAAATGAATTCGATCACTTATTAAATGTTGAAGGTCAATTTCACTGCTAATAAATTTTTTTCTGTCCTTGATCGTTGTCTCTTTAAGCAGATAACCATTTTCAGCGATTAAATTATGATTAGAGAAAACAAGATCACTTGTACTTTCACTAGTTCCAGCACTTGAATAGATATAAGCTGAGTATGTAGAAGCACTTTGGTGAATGACTAGATTTCTTCGATAGGATTCTTTTGAGATGATTTCATTAGAAGCGGAGCAATTGCACAGGATATTGGCTCCAGCTAAAGCAAGTTTTGTGCTAACTGGAATTGGTACCCAAAGATCTTCACAGATTTCAACAGCAATTTTAGCTCCGGTCGTAAGATCTTCTACCAGAATATCATTAGAGACCATAACCGCTTTATCTAAAAGTGTTACAGTTGCATTTTTAGGAAGTTCTCTACCACTTGAAAACCATCTTGTTTCATAGAATTCATTATAAGAGGGGATATAAGTTTTTGCCTGTATCGCAAGAACCTCATTTTTACGAATAAAGGCTGCACAGTTATAGAGACGATTTTCAATGACTAATGGAAGCCCAACTATGGCCAAAAGATTTTGTGGCATCTTAGATACTAGATCTTCTAATTCAATACGTACATTTCTTAATAGGACATCCTCTAAAAATAAATCCTGGCATGTGTATCCGCTTAAAGCCAGCTCAGGAAATACAACAAGTTGCGTGTCAGGATCAAGTTCTGACATAATTTTAAGAATTTCAAGTTTATTTGCAGCAGGATCACCAATAAATACTTCAGGTGTTGCACTGGCAACTTTATAAAATTGATATCGTTTCATAATTACCTCACATTCTTTTATAGTATAAAAAAAAAAGATGGAATAATCCATCTCTTTTTTAGCTATTTGATAGTTCGTGCAGACGATCAGAATATGCTGATTCATCTGAAGTTTGTTTTTCGTTTTCGTTAGCATATTTTTTAACTAAAACACTTGATTTTGTGATTGGTTGTAATGTACCGGCTCCAGCAACACATCCGCCAGGGCAAGCCATACCTTCTAATAGGTATCCATCCAATCTTCCGGCTTTAGCCATCATTAGCATTGTACGGCAATTCTTTAAGCCTTCAGCATTCTGTATCTTAACATCAACTTCCGGATGTTTTTTGTTGATCAAATCTTTAACAGCTTTAGCAACACCACCGCTCACGGCAAATCCACGTCCAGAATTTGTACCTTCTTCAAGAGGTTCTCCACCTTCAACAGCACTTAAATCGATACCTTTGGCTTCAAACATACCCATAACTTCTTCAAACGTTAATACGAAGTCGATATCGCTTCGTATGGATTTACGACTTGCTTCCAATTTCTTAGCAGCACAAGGACCAATGAAGACAACTTTTGCATCTGGATTATCTTTTTTGATCATGCGGCCAGTTAATACCATTGGTGTTAAAGCCATTGAAATATAAGATGCAAACTGAGGGAATTGTTTTTTAGCCATTACAGACCAGGCAGGACAACAACTTGTTGCCATAAATGGTTGTTTTTCAGGAACTTTATCCAAGAAGTCTTCGGCCTCTTCAATCGTACACAAGTCAGCTCCAATAGCAACTTCAACAACATCGGCAAATCCAAGTTCTTTCAACGCGTTTTTAACTTTATCTGGTGTTACAGTAGGACCAAATTGACCTACAAAAGCTGGAGCAATAGCCGCAATGACTTTATATCCTTCTTTCATGGCATAAATTGTCTGGAAAATCTGACCTTTATCAATGATTGCACCAAATGGACAGTTTACTAAACACTGACCACAGCTTACACATTTATCGTAATCAATAACAGCTTTTCCATCTTCATCGCTGCTGATGGCATCCATACCACAACTTGCAGCACATGGTCTTTCAATTTTTGTGATAGCTTTATAAGGACAAGCATCCATACAACGACCACATTTAATACATTTTTCCTGATCAATGAAGCTTTTTCCATCTACGATATGGATCGCATCTTTAGGACATACTTCCGTACATTGATGAGAAAGACATCCTTGACAGGCATTTGTTACAAATACTTTTTTTTCAGGGCAGGCATTGCAGGCAAATTTTACAATGTTGATCAGAGGATCATCATAGTATTTTTTAGCAATAGTACTTTCTTCGATACCATCTGATAAAGCCCCGTATTCTGACATTTCACGTACAGGAAGTCCCATTCCTAAACGTAATCTTTCTCCAATGATAGCTCGCTCCAGGAAAATACTATTACGATATTTTGCTTTCGTACCCGGCAAGATCTCATATGGGATCTCTTCAATTCGTTTTGCGTAATCGGTATTGTCATCATATGCCATTTTGGCAATGGCAGCAAATACTTTACGTCTTATGTCGGTTACTGAGTTATAAATTCCTCGCATATTTCCTCCTTACTCTCTCCATAACATTATAACGAACATTTCTCGTTATGGAAACAATTAAAGTTATTTTTTTCACAATAAAAGAGCCAGGTATAAAATGGGAACACTATAAATGATATCGTTTTCATGTGCAACTTAAACTTTTTTTTCTTTTTTAAAGTGTTATAATCATTCAAGGAGGATTTTTATCAATGAAAAGGATTGTATGGGATTGGAATGGGACCTTATTAAATGATGTAAATCTTTGTTTTGAATGCATCAATCGTCTATTGGTTTCAAAAAATCTAGATCCTTTAATAGATTTAGCTGCTTATCGTGATATATTTGAATTTCCAATTCAAAATTATTATAAAAAAGCTGGGTTTAATTTTGATAAGACTCCGTATGAAGTTTTGGCTGGTGAATACATGAAAGATTACCAGGAAAAAAGTTATGATTGTCAGCTTTTTGAAGATGTTTATGAAACACTGAGAAAAGCTCATTTTTTTGGTTTTCCCCAATGTATCCTTTCTGCCAGTAGAAAAGATTATCTTTTAAAACAAATAGAAAAATTCGACATTTTAGATTATGTAGATTCTGTTCATGGAATCGAAAACATCTATGCTTCCAGCAAGAAAGAGCTGGCAAGAAAATATGTTGAGAGTTGTTCTTTAGAAGATGAGATTTGGTTTGTTGGCGACAGCATTCATGACTATGAAGTTGCTAATACGCTTAAAGCAAATTGTATCCTGGTTACAACAGGCCATCAGTCAAGACAAAAATTAGAAAGAGTTGATGCCATTATCGCAGACAGTTTATTAGAAAGTTTAGAAATCATTTATGAAACAAATTAAAATCTTACAAGATGATGCAAATCAAAGACTGGATAAGTTTTTATTGAAAATGTTTCCTGATCTTTCACGATCTTTGATGTATAAAGCAATACGTAACAAAAAGATAAAAGTAAATCGAAAACGTTGTACATATGATCAGATCTTGAATAAAGGAGATATTGTGCTTTTGTTTTTGCCTCCTCAGTTTTTGAATGAGAAACAAAGGGAATCTAATTTCATTTCAAATCAACTTGATGTTATTTATGAAGATGAGAATATATTGATTGTTAATAAGCCAGTGGGATTGCTATCGCAAAGCGATACTTCTCAAACACAAGATACACTTGTATCTAGAATTCAGGGTTATCTATATGAGAAGAATGAATACGATCCAAATAATGCACACAGCTTTGCACCAGGCATTTGCAATCGATTAGATCGTAATACACGAGGACTTGTCATAGCAGCTAAAAATGCCAATGCATCAAGGATTATAAATGAAGCAATAGCACAAAGAAGAATACACAAGTACTATAAAACATATGTATCTGGACATCTAGAAGATAAAAATTTTGTCATAAAAAAATATATGTATAAAAATAAGACTAAAGCTCTTGTTTCCGATTATCCTAAAGATGGATATAAGATTGCTTATATGGAAGGAAACGTCTTGATGCAGGATAAAATGAATACCTGGGTAGAAATTGAGCTTCACACAGGAAGGTTTCATCAAATTAGAGCGTTGATGTCGAGTATTTCACACCCTCTGGTCGGGGATAAGAAATACGGTTATAAAGGAAAAAATATGAATATTCAGCTGATTGCGTATAAGTTGCGCTTTGATCAGCTAGATCTTTCATTACCAATCCATGAATTTGTAATAAAAGATTAAATTAGGAGGAGCCATCATGGAAAGTTATCGCTATTTATTGGATATAGCTTTGATTCTATTATCAACTAAACTTTTTGGATTATTTTCTAAAAAACTTCGAATGCCTAGTGTGGTGGGGGCATTGATTGCCGGAATTGTTCTAGGTCCTGCTTTTTTAAATATCGTTGGGCCAAGCGATTTGATCAATTCTCTTTCAGAAATAGGTGTTATCGTATTGATGTTTGCCGCAGGTTTGGAGACAAGCGTGAGCGATCTAAAAAAAGCTGGATTAAAAGCTTTTATTATTGCGGTATTAGGAGTATTGGTTCCATTAGGAATGGGATATGTTGTAGCATCATTCTATAATGTTGGACCAGAGGCATGGTTGCATAATTTGTTCTTAGGTGTAATTTTAACGGCTACAAGTGTAGGTATTACTGTAGAAACATTAAAAGAAATGGGCTGTATGAGTACAGATAGTGGAAATACAATTCTTGCAGCAGCTGTTATTGATGATGTATTAGGTATTGTTGCCTTAACTTTGGTAACAGGAATGGCTGATAGTTCAGTAGATATAACAATGGTATTATTAAAGATACTTGCATTCTTTGTATTTTCGGTTGTCGCTGGTGTTATTCTTCATAAAGCTTTTGCATGGTGGTTTAATCACGATTCACGTGGTGGTCTGCAACGTTATTCAATCGTTTCATTCTCATTTGCTTTGTTAATGGCTTATGCTTCTGAAGCATTCTTTGGTGTTGCTGATATCACAGGTAGTTTTGTTGCCGGATTGATTATTTCTGGAACAAGCCAATGTGCTTATGTAGAGAAACGTATTGGAACTTTATCATATATGTTGATCACACCAATTTTCTTTGCGAACATCGGTTTAAAACTTTCACCAGTTCATTTAACTTCCAGTTTATTGATTCTAGTTGTGGTTTTATGTATTGTTGCAGTAGTATCAAAGATCATAGGTTGTGGCTTAGGTGCTCTAATATGTAAGTATTCACCAAAACAATGTATTCGAATTGGCTGTGGAATGGTTTCTCGTGGTGAAGTAGCCTTGATTGTCGCCGATAAAGGTATGGCCTTAGGATTATTACCGGAATTATTTGTGACACCAGTTTTATTATGTGTTGTATTTACGACAGTTGTAACACCAATATTATTAAAACTTGTTTATAAAAAAGAAGAAAATGATCCTGATTTCGTAAATGCATAATTTGTCATGTATTTGTCACTTTTGATCTTCATACTATATAGTATGAAGATCTTTTTTATTATTTTATGTATCGTTCTTCTTTGGATATACTTAGTTTATTTTCTTGAGAAACGATATATGGGATTTGGAACAATTCTATTTATATTTTTAAGTATGGTAACATTATATTATGGATCCAATAAGGACTTTTATCGACTTATATTGTTTCAACTATATCTGTGTTGTTTAGGATTGCAAGACTATAAAACTTACTATATTTCTAAGATATGGGGTGTATTCAGTTTGATCTTGACTGTATGTTTTTTCGATTCAATACATTTATCTGGCATATTATTTAGCTTTATTGCTTCTTTAATGTATTTTTGTAAGCAGGATTGGATAGGAAGTGCTGATATAGGGATCCTATTTGTGCTTGGCTTGATTCTTGGTTTTGAAAGAATGTTTATATGTGTATTCATTGCGATTTTTATAGGCTTGTTATTTTATGTTTGCTCAAATAAAAAATTAATTCCATTTATTACTTGTTTATGCTTTGGCGCTTATATATCTATATTAAAAGGTTTTACTATATGGTATATGTTTTATGGTATACTAGCGTTATGAAAAATGGTTTAGTATTAGGTGGTGGAGGAGCAAAGGGTTGTTATGAGGTTGGTTCTTTACAGGCATTTGAAGAATGCAATATAAAGTTTGATTGTGTAGCAGGAACCAGTATAGGGGCTATTATTGGTGCTATTTATACTCAGCAAACAATAGATGAAGTTGTAGATTTTGTGTATGCCATATCTCCCGGACAAATTGTGAAAGATCTTTTTGAGTTTCCTGATAATTTTAATGATGTTTTAGAAAACAAAGAACAGATCAAAACATTTCTTGAACATTTTATTAAAGAAAAATCAAATGATATTTCACCATTGGTCCATTCTTTTGAAAAGATGTTTGATTATGATCGATTTATCCATTCCAATATCGAATATGCGTGTATGACGTATAATGTGTCAAAAATGCAAGCACAACCTTTTTATAAAAAAGACATATCACGTGAACAGGCAGTCTCTATCATTATGGCGAGTGCATCTTGTTTTCCAGCATTTCCAATGATGGATATAGATGGACAAAAATATATTGATGGTGGCTATGCTGATAATGTGCCGATTTCTTTGATTAAAGAAATGAATGCAGATAAGATCATTGTCATAGATGTTCATGGACCGGGACGAAATAATACGATAAATCAAAATGAAATTTCACTTTATATTGAACCCATACTACCGTTAACTAATTTTTTAGATTTTAGAACGGAACAGGGGATTCGTTCACTTCGATTAGGTTATTTAGAAACAATGAAATACCTCAATGAATTTAGCGGATATGTTTATACATTTAATCGTGGTTCCTGGCCGGATATTTATCGCTTTGAACAATACGCAAAAATGGTATTCAAAAATCATGGTATTCTCTTCGAAGATGATTTTTTCTATAAAGCTATTAGTTCTGTATTAGGATATAGACCAAAAAAATTAACAAATTCATACTTTGAAATGTACCAATTTGGAATGTTGTTGGAAGCTTTAGCTTTGTGTTCAGGAACGGATGCAGTCAATCTTTATGATTGGAAAGACTTTATAAAAGAAGTATTACAGAGACTTCGCACGATACAGCCTATACAGCGGCCAATAAGTTTTATGGATGCGATAAAAATATTAAAAAATGCCCATAAAGAAGATATTGTTGTCTACTTCTATGGGCTGTTAAAAGGAAATGGATATAGACTTCCAATTACCTATGAACCATTAAAATCTATTTTTGATGTGTCTTATGCAATGGCATCTTTATGGTGCTTGTTAGATCAATATGTGAGAATGGTTTAAAACGCGGATCTATTGGGGCTTGTATGTGAATAAATCTATTCTCTAAAGGGTGATAAAAATCGATTGCAAAGCTTTCTAATAAGAGTTTTCGATTATCTAAGATATGTCCGTATAATGGATCATTAACAATAGGGTACCCTATGTATTTTAGGTGTGTGCGTATCTGATGTTTTCGTCCTGTCTTAATACCAATGCTTAATAGTGAATAGTGATCTTTCGTTGTTACTTTATATACATCTGTGATGGCTGTTTTTCCTTTGTTGGAGACAATCATCTTTTTTGCATCGTGTCGATCTCTTGAGATTGGCTTTTCTATATGTTTATGTCGATATGGAAAAGTTCCTTGTACAACACCTAAATATTGTTTTTTTATGATATGTTCCTGGATTTGATGATCAAAAAAACTGTGAAAGAAAGGATGTTTTACAAAGAAAACAAGACCACTTGTCTCTTTATCAATTCGATGAATAGGGTAAGCGAAAAACTTGTAATTATTATAAAGAGTATAAAAATTTACTCGTGAACAAAGTGTATCAGGACTTGCACCATCATCGTGAATTAATAAATTTGTTGGCTTGTTGACAATAAGGCAAATATCGTCTTCATATACAATTTCTATGTCATGAGGACTTGTCTGGATGTGTTCGTTTTTTCGTCTTGTCGTGATCGTATATGTTTTATTGGCGTACAATATAGCATCGGCATTGATGTTAAATAGTTTTTGGCGATTTTTAGAAATGTAGAACACCTCATAAAATTGCTGTATTTCCATATCCTGTTTTAAGACCACATATACTAAATTGTTGTTGCAGCGAATTGTTTTTATTTTGTTGAGCATATTCATAGACTAATTATCTCGAACATTGATATAATGTCAATATAAAGAGGAGGTTCTATTATGAATATTTATAAGTGTGATGTATGCAAGACTGTATATGAAGTGATTGATCCAGTTGATGCACAAAGAGAAATTGTTTGCTGTGGTAAACCAGCTCGTTTATTAAAAGCAGGAGACACAGATGCAGCTACTGAAAAACATGTTCCAGTAGTAAGCGTTGAAGGAGATAAGCTAATTATTAATGTTGGTAGTGTAGATCATCCGATGACACCAGAGCATTGGATCACATCAATTTGGGCAGAGTTTGCCGATGGAAGTATCGAAAGGTCTGGATTAACGCCAAATAATAAACCACATACTGAATTTGATCTAAAGGGTCGCACTGGTGAAGTTACTGTTTATGAATACTGTAACTTACATGGTTTGTGGAAGACTACTATTACAATTGAATAATCAATGATCTTTACAGCTTTGCTGTAAAGATTTTTTTATTTTTATGATATATAATATATAACAAGGGAAATTAGGATGAAGAAATATATTATATTGATTTTAGCGGCTGTCGGTGTTGGAACAATAGTTGGAACTATCGAGTCTTTCTTTAAAATTTTGGTAAATCAGGCAAACTGGTATAGAGCTCAATTTATGCCCTATATCTTTTTATTGATTCCATTTGCAGGTATCTTGATTTTATTGGCTCAATCACAATTAAAAGAGAAGAACGGAATGGATGTTGTTTTCAAAGCCGAGAAGAATGAAAACAGTTCTTTATCATTGAAGAATGCTTGTTTCGCGCTTGTATCTTGTTTAATATCTCATTTTTGTGGCGTTAGTACTGGTAGAGCTGGAGTATCTATGCAAATGGGGGCTGCGATTTCAAAACATTTTTGTAATCGGATGAATGTTATTGAATATGTCATACCGATGGGAGTGGCTGCCGCTTTTTCAGGTCTCTTTTGTTGTCCAATCACTTCTACTGTTTTTGCCTGCGAAGTCTTTAACACAAAAAAATTCCAATATAAAGCAATCATACCTTGTTTGATATCTTCGTCTACGTCAACCCTTTGTGCAGCACTATTTGGTTTTCATCGAGTTTCCTATGTCTTTCAATACAGTTTTGCTGTAGAAATAAAGAGTATTATAAAGCTGCTAATTTTAATTCTGTGTCTGACTTTAATTGGCAAAGCGTTTGCATTTAGTTTAAACAGTTTAAAAAAATTTATAAATGAAAAGTTACCCAATAACAAGTATCGTATTATTATATCGAGTCTAATGATAATGATGTTTATGATCTTTACACAAGGTCGATATTCAGGATCAGGTGAAAATTTAATAGAGGAAGTATTTATAAACGGAAATGTTCTTAAAAGTGACATTTTATTTAAATTTATATTAACACTTTTAAGTACTGCTGCAGGTTTTTATGGTGGAGAAGTAACTCCTTTATTTTCAATTGGAGCTTTAAGTGGATATATGCTTGGACATATATTAGGTTTTCCAGTTTTCTTTTGTTCTGCATTAGGGTATGGAACTGTGTTTATGAGCGCAACTAATGTATATTTAACTGGAATGGTATTGATCTTAGAAGTATTCGGGCTTGATTTTTTATTACCTTGTTTGATTATTGGGATTATAGGTTATTTATCAAATTGCACTGTTTCAATATATCCATCGCGATAAAAAAAGAAGATGTCTAGATATTATTAGTACTTATTTTAGAGAATGTTTTTATTTAACAAATTATGTCAAATTAACATAAATAATAGATTAAATATGTGAATAAATGTGTAAATTCGTTGATTGAATCAACTAATAATGCTATACTTTAATCAGTTATCAGGAATTTAAGCGTTTACAATAATCTCATGTAATAATATTTATGTAGTTTTTGTTGGCTTTTTTTCTTGATTCTTCTACGCTATAAGCAAAAAAGAAAGGACGTAAAAAGATGGTAGGAATTGTCATTGCCAGTCATGGTGAATTTGCCAATGGTATCTTACAGTCAGGTGAAATGATCTTTGGTAAACAACAAGATTGTGTAGCCTGTACTTTAATGCCAAGCGAAGGACCAGAAGACATTAAGGCAAAAATGGAAGCTGCAATTGCTTCTTTCGAAAGCCAGGATGAAGTGTTGTTCCTAGTTGACCTTTGGGGTGGAACACCATTTAATCAGGCAAATGGCTTGATCGCTGGACATGAAGACAAATGGGCAATCGTTACAGGTTTGAATTTACCTATGTTGATTGAAACATATGCTTCAAGAATGTCTATGGAAAAAGCACATGAAATCGCTGCTCATATCTTAGAGACAGCTAGAGAAGGTGTAAAAGTTCGTCCAGAAGAACTTGAACCAGAAAAACCAGAACCAGTACAAGCTCAGGTTGAACCACGTGGGGCTATTCCTGAAGGTACAGTATTAGGTGATGGAAAGATCAAATATGTATTAGCTCGTATTGATACTCGTTTATTGCATGGACAGGTTGCGACTGCATGGACAAAGGCAGTTTCTCCAACACGTATTATCGTTGTATCTGATGCAGTAAGTAAAGATGAATTAAGAAAGAGCATGATTGAACAGGCGGCTCCTCCAGGAGTAAAAGCCAACGTTGTTCCTGTTGATAAGATGATCAAGGTTGCTAAAGACGTACGTTTTGGAGCAACTAAAGCAATGCTTCTATTCGAAACTCCTCAAGATGCATTACGTGCAATCGAGGGTGGAGTTGATATCAAAGAATTGAACTTAGGTTCTATGGCTCATTCAGCAGGTAAAGTTGTATGCTCTAAAACTGTTGCGATGGACATGGATGATGTTCATACAATTGAAAAGATCCAGTCTCTAGGAGTTAAATTTGATGTACGTAAAGTTCCATCTGATTCTCCAGAAAAGATTGAAGATCTGTTAAAGAAAGCAAAAAGCGAACTAGCATAATTAGGAGGAAAATATATGTCTTTTATTACAATTTTGCTGATCGCTGTCGTTGCCCTTCTTGCTGGTATGGAAGGTGTATTGGATGAATTCCAGTTCCATCAGCCAATCGTGGCATGTACATTGATCGGTTTAGTAAGTGGATACTTAGAAGAAGGTATCATTCTTGGTGGTTCACTTCAGATGATTGCTCTTGGATGGGCAAACATTGGTGCGGCTGTTGCACCAGATGCTGCATTAGCTTCTGTAGCTTCTGCAATCATCATGGTTAAAGGTTTAGGTGGAGCAACAGATGCTCAGACTGTTATTGATTCAGCGATTGCTGTTGCTATTCCATTGTCAGTAGCTGGTTTGTTCTTAACAATGGTTTGTCGTACATTGGCAATTCCAATCGTTCATTTCATGGATGCTGCTGCAGAAAAAGGTAACTTCCGTGGAATCGAAATTTGGCAGATTATCGCAATCTTGATGCAAGGTGTTCGTATTGCTATTCCTGCTGTTGCACTATGCTATATTCCTGCTGAAGCTGTTCAGGCTGCATTGGAAGCAATGCCTGCTTGGTTAGCTGATGGTATGAGTATTGGTGGTGGAATGGTAGCTGCTGTTGGTTACGCAATGGTTATCAACATGATGGCTACAAAAGAAGTATGGCCTTTCTTCGCAATTGGTTTCTGTCTGGCTGCTGTTTCAGACTTAACACTGATCGCATTAGGTGTTATCGCTGTATCTATGGCACTGATCTACCTGAAACTGTCTGAGAATGCAGGATCTGGTAACGGTGGAAGCAATACTGGTGACCCATTAGGCGATATTTTAAATGATTATTGATTAAGAAGGAGGTAAGAAAAATGGCAGAGAAAAAAGTTCAATTAAGTAAAAAAGATAGATTGTCTGTAGCATTACGTTCTACTTTCCTTCAGGGTTCTTGGAACTATGAACGTATGCAGAATGGTGGTTGGTGTTTCGCAATGATCCCAGCTATCAAGAAATTATATACAACAAAAGAAGATCAGATCGCAGCATTAAAACGTCATCTGGAATTCTTCAATACACATCCATATGTTGCATCTCCAGTTATCGGTGTTACACTGGCTCTGGAAGAAGATAAAGCAAATGGTGCACCTGTAGAAGACAGTGCGATCCAAGGTGTTAAAGTCGGAATGATGGGACCTTTAGCTGGTGTTGGTGATCCAGTATTCTGGTTCACAGCAAGACCTATCCTTGGAGCTTTAGGAGCTTCCCTTGCAATGGGTGGAAGTATCCTTGGACCAATCTTATTCTTCGTATTATGGAATGTAATTCGTTGGGCATTCATGTGGTATACACAGGAATTTGGTTACAATGTAGGAACAAAGATCACAGAAGACTTATCAGGTGGATTACTTCAGAAAGTAACAAAGGGAGCATCTATCCTTGGTATGTTCGTCCTTGGTGCCTTGATCGAACGTTGGGTAAGTATCAACTTTACACCTGTAGTATCTAAGGTTACATTAAGTAAAGGAGCTTACATCGATTGGGCTAAACTTCCAGCAGGAGCTGAAGGAATCAAAACAGCATTAGCACAGCAGGCATCCGGTATGGCACTTGATCCAACAAAAGTTACAACTCTTCAGGATAACTTAAACTCATTGATCCCTGGATTTGTACCATTACTGCTAACACTGTTATGCATGTGGTTATTAAAGAAAAACGTTTCTCCAATCATCATCATCATCGCATTATTTATCATTGGTATTGGTGGACACGTTATCGGATTATTATAAGAGATGATCTAGCACATATACAAAAGGCCCGGAAGTCCGGGCTTTTTGCTTATATAAGAAGAATATAAAAAACATATCGGTAAGAATGAACGAAAAGTCATCTTGTATAAGCAAAGAAAATTGTATAGAATAAATAAAGAAGAACCTACAGAATCGGAGGAAAGCTTATGGCACAATCAATTAATACAAGAGTTGATGTTGTTGTGGAAGCAACATCGTATCAGGGACTTACAAACTATGGAAAGATCATGGTTGGAGACAAAGGATTTGAATTCTTTAATACAAGAAATGTCAATGATTATATTCAGATTCCATGGGAAGAAGTTGATTATGTGATCGCATCTGTGATGTTTAAAGGAAAGAAAATCCCACGTTATGCGATCCAGACAAAGAAAAATGGAACATTTTCATTTTCATCAAAAGAACCTAAGAAAGTGTTGCGTGCGATCAACCAGTATATACCATCCGAACGTCTGGTGCGTTCTTTAAGCTTTTTTGATGTGTTGAAACGTAATTTTATGCCATCAAAGAAGAATGCGAAGATTAAAAAATAAATGTAATTTTTGGAGTTACAAGGTAAAGAAGGAGAAGATGGCTATGGGACATATTTTAAGAATGAATCCAGTTTTTAAAGAAATGATCTGGGGTGGAACAAAATTAAAAGATATTTATGGATATGAGATTCCGAGTGATCACACAGGAGAGTGTTGGGCAATTTCTGCACATAAGAATGGAGATTGTACGATCGCAGATGGAGAATATAAAGGAAAAACATTATCCTGGTTATTTGAAAACCACAGAGAATTATTTGGAAATATCGAAGGAGACCAGTTCCCATTACTTGTAAAGATCATTGACGCAAAAAATGACCTGTCCGTACAGGTGCATCCAGACGATGCGTATGCGAAAGAACATGAGAATTCTTTAGGAAAGACAGAATGTTGGTTCGTTCTTCAAGCGGATGAAGGAACAAAGATGGTCATGGGACACCATGCAAAGACAAAAGATGAATTCGTCAAAGCAATCGAGAATGATGATTATGACAATCTGTTAAATTCATTCAAGATCAAAGCAGGAGATTTCTTCTATATTCCATCTGGAACATTACATGCAATCTGCAGCGGATCGCTGATCTATGAAGCACAACAGTCTTCTGATATTACATATCGTGTTTATGATTATCATAGAAAAGATGCGGATGGAAATGAAAGGCAGCTTCATGTACAGCAGTCTATTGATGTGACAAATGTACCAGCAGATATTGATCAGAACAAAGAATTTTCGCAGACAATTCTTGAGAATGGTACAAAGACAAGATATGTTGACAGTGAATTCTTTAAAGTGGATCGTTATCAGTTGAATGGAAAAAATGTGATCAAGAATGACGAACCATTTATGATGGTAAGCATCATAGAGGGAACAGGAATTTTTGAAGGAAATGAAGTAAAGAAAGGTGACCATTTTGTGATCTGTTCCGATCAGAAAGAAGTTACTTTTGATGGAGATATGGAAGTCATGATCTCCACATTATGATCATGACCATAATAGATAAAGAAGGATTATAAGAATATATAGAATAAGGAAGTTTTATATGAAGGAAACAGGAAAGGTATTTGGCGTCTTGCAAAGAGTCGGACGTGCATTTATGCTTCCGATCGCTGTTTTGCCAGTTGCAGGTCTTTTGCTTGGAATTGGACGATCTTTGACAAATGAAACAATGCTTCGGGCCTATCATCTGATGAAGATCATGGGTCCGGGGACTATTTTGTATGGAGTAATTAAAGTTGGAAGCGATTGTGGAAGTATTATATTTGACAATCTTCCGTTGATATTTGCAATGGGAGTTTCAATTGGGATGGCAAAGGCAGAGAAAGCGGTAGCAGCATTATCAGGGGCATTGTCTTTTTTCGTTATGCACGAAGCTATTTCATCGATGTTATCATTGTATGGTGATACATATACAATGCATGCGGGAGCAACGGATCAGATTCTTGGAATAACATCACTACAGTTAGGTGTATTTGGAGGAATTCTTGTCGGACTTGGTGTCGGGTATCTTCATAACCGTTTTTATAAAATAAAACTTCCAGAAGTTTTATCGTTTTTTGGTGGGACAAGGGCAGTGCCGGTTATTTGTACCATTGTATATGTTGGAGTTGGAATATTAATGTTCTTTATCTGGCCTCCGATCCAGAATCTGATGTATTCCATTGGAGGAATTGTGAGAGCTTCAGGCTATTTAGGGACGTTTATTTATGGAGTGATGGAACGTGCATTGATCCCATTTGGACTTCATCATGTATTTTATCTCCCGTTTTGGCAGACATCGCTAGGTGGAACTATGGAAGTTGCAGGGAAAATGATCGATGGGGCACAAAATATCTTTTTTGCTCAATTAGCAGATCCAGCAACAACACATTTTAATGTGGAAGCAACAAGATTTATGGCAGGAAAATTTCCGTTGATGATCTTTGGATTGCCAGGAGCGGCATTTGCAATTTACCGTTGTGCCAGACCAGAACAAAGAAAAGTTGTCGGTGGACTTATGATTTCAGCAGCATTAACATCAATGCTCACAGGAATTACGGAACCGTTGGAATTTACATTTTTATTTATTGCACCTGGATTATATGGAATACATTGTGTTTTTGCAGGACTTGCATATATGATGATGCATGTATTGAAGGTTACAGTTGGATTAACATTTTCTGGAGGACTTATCGATCTGTTCTTTTTTGGAATCATGCAAGGACAAGAAAAAACAAACTGGATGATGGTCATTCCACTGGGAATTATTTATTTCATAGTGTATTATTTCTTATTCCATTTTCTGATCTTGAAATTTGATATCAAAACACCAGGAAGGGAAGAAGAACCAGCACAAGAATATGAAGAAGAGCCAGAATATGAATACAGAGAAGATTTTTCAGAAGAATTATTAGCAAAGATCGCAGCGGGACTTGGAGGCAAAAAGAATATCGGTGATATTGACTGTTGTGTTACAAGACTTCGATGTGGACTGAAAGATATAAGTCTGGTGGATGATGCCATGATCAAAGAAACAGGATCAAGGGGAATTTTGAAACGAGGAAACAGCATTCAGATCATTTATGGTCCATATGTAACGGTGCTAAAATCAGAACTGGAAGATTATTTAAGGACAAGACGAGCAAAGAAAGAAATCAAACAATTACTAAAAGAAAATACACATTCCAAAGATAAAATGCAACAGGAAAGTATCGCCTGTCCGATCAAAGGATGTGTGATCGAACTAGAAGAAGTTGGAGATGAGGCATTTTCTGGTGGAATGTTAGGGGAAGGCTTTGCAGTTAAACCAGCAGAAGGAAAACTATATGCACCAGTAGATGGGATCATCGCAGCAGTGTTTAGGACAAAACATGCCCTTGCTATGGAATCCAAAGATGGAGCAGAAGTTTTGATACATCTTGGGCTTGATACAGTAAAGCGAGGTGGAAAAGGCTTCTATATGAAAGTAGAAGCTGGTCAGAAAGTAAAAAAAGGAGAGCTCATCTGTGAGTTCGACTTAGAAGATATGAGAGTAGATGGATATGTTATGACGACTCCGGTAGTTATCAGTAATAATGCGGAATACGCAAGTATTTCATTGAAACATATTGGAGAGTGTAACGTAGGGGAAGAAATACTGACCCTTTATAAATAGGTAACTATAAAATTAAATATAGATACAATTCTTTGTCTAAAAACTTACTAAATTTCTGATTATCTTTTCATAAGCTGGTAAATGTCGGTATAGCCTGTATTTTAGGGCTTTATCGGCATTTTCCGTTTGGAAGATACTCTGCATAAGCTGGCATTTACCAGCATGAAAATGCAACCAAAAGTAGTAAATGAGTAGTACAATCACCGATTTAAGAAGCAAGAGCCAGTCTTTCAAGTTCTGCTTTTGCTGAATTGAAAGTACCGTGTGCGTAGTACCCTAATGTCATGGTGATGTTTGAATGTCCCATGATGTATTGTAGGGTGTTCGGGTTCATTCCTTTGTTTGCCATGTTCGTGCAGTAGGTATGTCTGAATGAGTGCGGTGTGATGTTTGGTAGCTGGTCTTTATGTGTCTTGTTATATTTCTTCACAAGTCCACGTAACATACTTACATAGTTACCAGCCACTTTAGGGAAGCCCTTTTGGTTTAGGAACAGGAAATTGCTGTAACCATTGATAACGATAGGCTCTGCCTTTCCTCTGTTCTGTAACACTCGCTTAAAGGCTTGATAGGCTCTTTCTGTCATTGGAAGCTGGCGTTCTCCTTTTTTGGTCTTAGGTGTTTCAATGTAGTAGCCGATTTCAGTATCTTTCAATAGCTGGTGGTCTACATTGATGATACGGTTTGCCATATCAATATGGACTGTCAGACCGCAAAATTCAGAGATACGAAGCCCCGTTTCCAGAAGAATAACCACTTCATCATAATACTTGCTGTACGTCTTGTCCTGTTCCATAAAGGCAAGCATTTTTTCTTCCTGCTCTGGCGTGAGAATGACTTTAGGCTCTGAATTATCTTCCAGAACGTCGCTCAATTTGAAGTTAAAAGGATTTTTTCTGATACAGTCGTCCTCAATCGCCATATAGAATGACGCTTTCAGAGAACGCTTGTAGTTGCTAATCGTCTTGTAGGAAAAGCCATTCTCATACATTCGCATAGCCCATTCCTTACCGTCCGATAGCTTCACCGTATCAATGCTCCTTGCACCCAGCGGGTCGTTTTCCAGAATTTTCATAAGATACTGGCGACCTTTTTCTGTGTTGCGTTTCACATTCTTTCTCTGGCTGTTCTTCTTTGCGTAAAGCTGGCAGACTGTCATTTTCCCGCCTATGGTGTTAATACCGTCGTCGAGGTCTTTCTTAATCTTTTTCTGCTTTTCCCTCAATGACAAATCTTCACGTTTCCCAGCGGGTGTCTTGTCTGTCGGAACAAGTTTCCAAGCATAGACAAACTGTGGTTGCCCGTACATATCGGTATATTTGTAAACGTATCTTCCGTCTTTTCTCTGGCTCTCTCCAAGTCGTAAATTGCGTCCCTTGCTGTCTTTTCTCTTTACATTAGACATAGTGCGAAGCTCCTTTCCGTCAAGGAATGAGCCGTTGATACGCTATACTTTATTATACCATATCTACGGCTCGCTGACATTAGATTTCGTCCAATGTATCAATGATTTTTTCAAACTGTTTTCGCTTAATCTGCACACGGTTTCCGTTGACAATCACCCAGCCAGCGTCGAGATTTTCCTCTGCCAGCTTACGCAATTTCTTTTCCCCGATACGGAAGTATTTTGACGCTTCCTCAATCGTCAGCGTGTACTTCTCCCAGATAGGCACATCAG